>Ga0214542_1000353_pt1 | contig 79296 bp, 37 predicted proteins | sample CNSS1metaG_FD_160096 | JGI IMG/M metagenome (GOLD analysis project Ga0214542, IMG submission 160096) | Root nodule microbial communities from cowpea collected in UCLA plant growth center, Los Angeles, California, USA - CNSS1 | ecosystem: Host-associated > Plants > Roots > Nodule | place: USA...
AATGAATGTCGACGTCCGATAAAGAAAAATTAAAATTTCAAATTTTGATATTTGATATTTGAGTGAGAGAGAAAAATTAGTTATTTTAAATGAAGGATAAAATGAGAATTTAATTTTCTTTTTAAATACAAATAAGTAACTGGATGTACAGAAAGAAGTTCCCACCATGTTTTGATCAAAACATAATGGGTTATCTGTGTCGCTTTTTATTTTATTGATGTATTATTTAAATAAAATAATTTATAAGCATCTGTGCAGAAAGAAATTATTTGTAACTAATGTGAGAACCCTTTCTGCCACCACTTCACCAAAACACAGAATCCACTCCCTTTCTCTAACACCCCTTCTTCCCTTACTCTTTCTCTGCCTTCTCTCCACCAAATTCACCCTAAATTTTGCTGCATAGGCTTAATCCTCTTCCCTGTTGCAGAATTTGGGGTTGAAGCAAGATCAGAGTCACTTCTCTCAAGCTGAGTCTCCCTTTTCCTACGCGTAAGTTAACTTGTATCCCCCCTCACATTCCGATTTTCGAATTCTAAGAAATTCCAGCATTTTGGATGATAGTAGAACCTTTTCTCACCATTTGCAATTAAAATTCAGTGCTTTAGGTTGGAGTTGAGGTATTCTCTTTGGTTGAGGAGTCAATCCTAGTGGAAATTCCAAAGGTAAGGGGAGTCAACGAACTTTTACCCAATTCAGTTAGATTATGTCTTGGTCAGTCTGAATTGCATGTATAATTAGTCGATTGATGATTTAATTGCGTGATGATTGTTTGTTGATGATTTGGGGATGAATCCATACTCCTGCATGTAAGAACAGGCTTGAAAACTGATATTCTCGCCTGGGCGAGTGACTCTCGCCTGAGCGAGACTATTAAGGAAAGTACCCCTGTTCTTGCGCGAAGTCTCGCCTAGGCGAGCTGGAGTCGCCTAAGCGAGAGTTGCTCTCGTCTGAGCGAACCAGCCTAGCCTGAGCGAGAGTTCGCCCAGGTTTTAAATTTTTGCCACTGTTAGAGCCTCGCCTGAGCGAGACGGTCTCTAGCCTAGGCCGGATTTTCTAGCTTGGGCGAGGGTTCCTACATTGGATGGCTTGGGATTCTGTTTTAATGAGGAAATTGATATAAAGTGTTATAATTATGTGTAGATGCTATCCTGTATGCTTGAAATGTGCTATAAACTTAGTAAAAATTTATGATCTGTGAAAGATGAGAAATTGGGTCATGATGGAGTTTCAAGGGAAATTCATAAGAGTTGTTAGTGTGTGTAAGAACATGAGGAATCCGTATTGGTTGGTATCCTGAAACTCCAATAATCATTCACGCTCACGTAGAGTAGAATGGATTATGTCGTGAGGAGTAGCAGGAGATCCTAGTCTTTGGACTCGATAGAGCCTTAGACGCGAAGGGGATTTACTCTGTGAGAGGTTGGGTGATAACCCCTTGTGTCCAAACTCTGCAGAGTTTGGAAACCTTCACATGTGCAAGCCACCAAGAGCTCCAATGTCGCTTACACAATCCGGATATCGAGTCTAGAATTTTATGTATAATTGCGGCACGTTTGTGATTGATGTTTTAAATATGAATTGTATGTTTTTCCCTCAAATATCAGTTTACTCACCCTGATTGTTCATGTTTGCTTCCTTTATGTTTCTCCTTGCCATGATCACCCACTGTTGGTGTGAGCAGGGCCGAGTCCAGTTGATGATGTTCCTCCCTCTAGCAAGAGCTGAGTGATCGATGAGTAGTTCCGTGGTAGGGCGCATGGAGTAGACGCCATGTGGTTTTGGGATGTTTTAGTTTGTATTTAAATACCTATGTCCTTCATCACAAATTTACAGGATACGTTTTTGGATGACTGTATCAACTGTGTATTCCCTAATGCTGTTTTCTTTACTATCTGCTGTGATTAATCATAATATAATGTTTTATTTGATAGTGTGAAAAACTATTAAATGGGATGTTACAACTAATATTTTAATTATCAAAAAAAAAAATTAATATTTTAGTGTACTTTAAAAACATAATGTATGATTAGTTATATTGATTTTTTTCTTAAATTTAAAATTTTCAATTAAATTTCTGTTAAATATTATTTTACTTACTATATATTCAAAATATAAATTAAATTGCTCAATTAAATAATTTTTATTTTTTTAATTAAAATATATTACTCGCATTTTGTTTCGTCATTTTACTCCTTATTGTCTTCAAGTTATTTATATATAGAAAATAATATTGCATTTATAATTAGAAAATAATATTGAAATCGATGTAAAACTACAACTAACTTTTATTATTTCAATATTATTTTACATTAATTACAAAACTTCATATGATTTTACAACACATAAAAGAAGAAAGACAACAAGACAAAATAATAATCATATTATTCAATTGATAAAGAAATTAAATGATTGAATTAAAAAATACAAAAACTTTGAATATTCAATATTTCGAAATTTCTTAACAAAAACCCAATTAAAAATAAACGAAGAATTTATGATAGAATTGAAACTTATTTAAGCTTAAATTTATTATACTCTTACAATTAATGCTACGTTTCGATGCTTAATTTTGTTTGATTGATGTCTTTAATTCACAACATAAATTTTAATAAAATTACATAGACATGGTTTTTTCAAACATCATTTTATTTCTATAAGTATTAAAATATAATTTAGAAATAAATATAAATATGAAAATTCAAAGGAAGTTCTTGCCGTAATTAAGTATACTAAAAAATGTAGTTTGGGATGGATGATTGAGATGCACTTTAAAATAATAGAGAGAATATTAAAAATATTCAATTGAGAACATATTTATTCTTATGACATAGAAGTATATTATTTTTAATTTATATATAAATATAAAAAAAACTCTCCAAAATATAAAAGGTTAAAGATTAATATAGCTTAGTTGTAAAAATAGTATATTTGCTATAATACCTCCTTTCTTTTATGAATTCATTTTCCAATTTTTTTGTGTGATTGAATTAGAAATCCAACGCAACTAAAGTGTTTTTATTCATGTTGATTCACGCTCAATGTAAGAGCAACAAGTTTATATTCTCACGTTCCGGAAAAAGTGAAATATAGAATTCTTTTTGTGATTTTCTAAAAGGACTTTGCTTTAATATTAGTCAACTTTCTTGACCAATGATCATTTGAACACATAACATTGAACTATTTTATTTAACATCAATAATCCGTTAATATTATCATATTATTATAATATAATTGTTAAACAGGCACTTTAATTATCCAATTTATTATATTTTCTGTTTCTTTTTTTAAGTGTCACTTCTTTATAAAAAGAAATACCTTATTTTTAAGTGTCATTAAAATAATACAATTAGGAGATAAATATAAAGAAAAATAATTAATAAAATAAATAAAGAAGACAAGCTTTGTGAATGAAACTTATTGTTTATATGTTTTTCTTATTCGGTATATTTCTTTATGTTCTGCACTTATTCTGAAGCTCAAACACAGCATTTCAAATAATCCACCAGGCACACTGAAAGTATATCAAAACTATGATGATGGGTTGGTGCTGTCACTGTTAGCTCCTAATCATCTTCCAGGGTCCTGATCCAGTTCCAACCCTGCAACAACGTGATTCACTTTAATTCATCAATGTTGTAAGAATAGGAAAACTAAGAAGAAGAAAAAATAACAAGTGAATTATTACCTCAGAATGCCCACAATTGCTCTAAGAGCCATATAGATTGTTAAAGCAACCCAAATTCCTATGAAACCGCCAACAGATGATAAAAAAAGCAGACAAATTATGCTGGAAATTGCCACCACAACCTGTGAAAGTGAAAAGAAGATCATAACGAGGAAAAAAAAATCAGTTTCTATTCTAGCGATTCTTTGGTTCATACTTACTTAATACCATACAATAGTATGAAACAGTTTTGAATATTGAACCTGCATTGTTTATAAGAAGTAGTGCATTACAATCTATTGTAACATGAAAGAAAAATACCCAATACCCACCAAAGAAATGGCTGAATATGCAAAATCAGATGCCCCGAAGTTGATTCCATCAAATACAAATGCCAAAGCGTTGAGGGGTTGAGTGGCTGCTACAAACTGATCAAGATAATCATTATGAATTTGAGTTTCACCGTTTTGGAGCTGAAAAGATAAGGTAGTGATTTGAGCTTAAGTTACCGGGATTCCAATTCTGATGAGGTGAAGGACATGAACATCTCTGGTAAATAGTTTAGCTCCAAGAAGCAGTCCTATTCCAAGAATGAATGCAAGAGCAAACCCCAGAACCAAACCCAGCTGCAGTACAATTGCTTGTTAAATTGCAGGTAATCAATTTCTGGCACAAAGATAGGGAAATATTTTCACATTGTGAAGAACCTGTAATACTCGATATGCAGTTGCTTCGGCCTTCTCATAGTCCTTGTTTGCAAATGCACCTGCAAGAATAGCCTGAAAAAAGCATGATATCATAATAGAAGTTATGAAGGTTTTGTTATGAAAGAAACATGCATGATCAATGGACGGTGTGGTTGTGTCTAACCTGTGCAGCAACAGCGAGACCGTCAGCAAGAAGGGACACTGCTAACCAAATCTGCAGACAGACTTGAAATGCAGCCATGGATGTTGGTCCCTTGCGTGCAGCTAATGATGCTGCCAGTGTCACACAGAATGTCACAGCAATTACTCTTACAAATAGCAGAAAACCTGGATGACAAAAATGGAAACAGGAAAGCACAAATGTAGTGTCAAACATTTAATAGTAAAAGAGTCAACTTGAATGCAAAAGGAAAGATAAGAGTAAGGTAGAAAGAAATCTCAGAAGCAACAAATAATTGTACATGCCATTCCCTTTTCAAGGTTTTGGTCTGGCAAAATAAATCATTACCATTTTTAAGGAATCGATGAAATTGTAAATGCTTGATGCTTGGTGGTATAAGATCAACTTTTTCCATCAAGCACCACAGGAGTATAAGTGACATTAGGTACCTAAATTCCCAGATAATTAGAAAATAAGAGATGACTTAGGCCAAAAGGTGTTTGCAGATTCATCCATATTTGAGTAGCAGTTTAATCAGTGCGATGAAATAAGACTTACTGAGATATGACATGAGCAATAGCTGCACCACTGACCCCCAACCGAAAAACAAATATGAATAAAGGATCAAGTGCTACATTGGTCAAATCTCCTGCCACTAGACCACATAAGAGAAAGAGTCATTAGAATCAGATAACAGAAAGATATTGCTATTGCTACACTCAAAAATGTAACAATACAATTCTGTTAAGGCATACATGTGGCATATAAAGGTGTTCTAGTGTCTTTAAATCCTCGGAAGATTCCCTGCATTGCTAAAGAGAGAAGAACAGCAGGAGCACCAAGGGACCTCAATGTCAGGTACTTATGTGCATGGTGTAGCATAAGAGAGTCCTGTATAAATATTATGTACTAATTAGCAACTACTGAAAAACTAAAAGAAACATTCTCAATATTTCAATGAAGCACTTACTGAGGTTACTCCCATGAAGTTCAATAAAGGTTTTGCAGCAGATATGAGGAACACTGTTTGGATGATGCCAAGAATGCCACCGATTAGTAATGCTGAAGAAGCAGAAGGGATTTGCCTTCTCTTATGCTCAAACTTAGCTATATTACAGTCAATAGCAGTCAAATCTGAAAAAAGAAGGGTTAAAATGTGCCATGTATAAAACATTTTTTCTTCTGTGCAGCAATAACACGTCACTCCAGAAGATACCTATGTTAAGTGGTATTAGTTCTTTTATTTCAGCATCCATAATTGGAGCTGCCTCCAACCATTCATTCTTCTCTACTTCTTGAGGAGTGTCTCCAGAAAGGGTATCTTCCTCTGCCACAAAAGAGGTAGTGACACTGACAAGTGGGAATATTGCAATTCTTGATATCTGATTGAAGAGTGCTATGGCCACCCCTACAGCTGCAAGCTCCACTGGACCTGTAGGTATGAACCAATAATTCAACAATAGATAGCCATGTCTGTGCTGAGCTCAAAGCTGGTAAAGTAGAAGAAAAATACCTATTTGACCAATAAATGCTGTGTCAACCAGTGAAGCAACAGGGTCAGCTATCAAAGCCAGTGCTGAAGGCAATGCAATTGATAATATTTCACAACCAAGACTGTCATATTTGAAAACTAGTCTGCATTGAGATGAAAATCAGAAACTGCATCAGAACTAGGAGTGTAACAGAACAACTATTTAGAATGACAAACTAAAATCAGAACTGTGTATTTTTTTGAATGAACAGACTAAACATTTTGCCGAAAGTTTTGGCTTTTTCTGGAAAACAAAAGAAGATACTTTCCTTGTACACAAGGGGAAAAGAAGGAGAAAGATATAAAAACAAAAGCAGATAGAATAAAAGGAAACAAAAAGATACAAGAAATATAATTTTTCCAACCATTAATAACAATTTATGTATCTAAAAATGGTCACTCCATTCGTTTAGATTTTCTAAATTAAGGTACATAAATTATTTGAACTGGGAGAGAACTTCTCAAAAAAAGTATCTAAATTTACTCATTTGAAATGCTATTAAATCCTACCTAGCATCTTTAAAGAAACTGAAAATTGGAGCTCTCCTCTTATTTTCTGGTGCATAAACGCTATCTTTGTCAGCCATCTTATCTACGGTGCCAAACGTGCTTCTCAAGAAATCACTGAACAAAAGTAGCAGAGAAATTCAGGTCATAAAAAAGATACGTAGAAATGCAGTGTCATTTTAGTTTTCTGTTGGGGTTGCTTGATGTGATGTCAGAATTAAGGTGGTTTCTGCATAGCAAAACGGTTTAAAAAGAGAAGTGTTACCTATCTCACTTTCAGAGGAAGTTCAAACGAAATTTCCTCTGAAACAGCTTTAAACTAAGAAACCTGAGAGTGAAAGCAATTGCTTTTCAGATTCTATTTGCTAAAACAACATCAATGTTATCATTGAAATATATGTTCCCATCATTAACTCCACAACAGAATTTTGATGCGAACATGGGTAGGAAGAGTAGGAGAAGAAGAAAGAGAATGAACTCCTGAACAGAACAAAAACGTTTGAAGTGCATAGGTGGCAGTAACACCAAAGATAGAACAAAACCGCAGAAGAAAATCACTACCCTTTTGAGGAAAAAAACGAAAGAGAGAGGACAGTGACACAACCACGTTCCCCAGCAAAGCTTCCGTGATTCTTTTACTTTTGGTATCTAAAAAGTTTATACTGAGAATTCACACACACACACACCCTTTTATAATGTCAGAAGGAATCAGTGATCTGAACAAAATTCACTTATTAGTTGTAGAAATGAGAAAATCCAAGAACCAAACTTAAGTCACAACCTGACACTCCTCTGTTGAACTTCCGTGATGGTATCTTGGAGCTATGTGCAAGTGCATTACGTCTGCTTTCACAATTCTCTTGTTTTCTTCTTACTGCCAACTTGCTGCAAACACCAAATTTTCTGCTGTTTGATCGTCATCATGAATGTTGTTAGTTAGTAAACTCGTAAAGTTTCAAGAAAGTGGTCATGGTTGATATAAAATTGAGGAGATAAAAGGTGCGAAATTTTATTATTTCACCATATATGTTGGATTCGTCGAAGATAGTTTTCAAATATTAAGTTAAATGCAGAGCGAAAGAGAATGACAAATACACGAGAAGGAGAAGAATGAAATTTCCACTTAAAGTTATTGTTTGCGGTATCGATCATCAACCCAATATCTTGGGATCAAAATTTTGGTTTAATTATTTTTGTATTGTTTTCACATAAATGTTAATACTTTTGTTAATTTTTTGTCAAGCATATCAAGAATTTTTCATCAAAATTAACAAAAAAAGTACTTTTTATTTACCTTCTTTTTATGAAAAAATCTTAATTTATTTTAAAAAAATTAATAAAAAAAACTAAATTGTATTAAATTTTTAAAAAATCGACACCAAATTATAATTAAAAAGAAACGGGAGAACTAACTTAATGTTACAACAAATGTTGAATTAAAAAATAATAAACGTTGTGTACAAAAAAAATTTCTAAAATTATTTAACAAAAAAATATTATAAATATGTAATTTATTATTATTTTTCTTATTTTAACCGATTCGTTTGTATAAATATAGATTAATTTATTTTTATCTTCATTTCTTCTTCGATTCTTAACGTTGAAAACAAGTTGAACAAAAATATTTTATAAATTTTTTAAAAACATCATATTTTTATTATACAAATTATTGAATATTTCAAAAACTTTTGTCCTTACAAAAAATATTATATTTAAAAAAGTCCCGTGGGTTGCAAGGATGAAAATACTAATTTTTAACAAATATAAAAAAAATAATTAAATCCAAAATTATTTTTTATATAAAGAAATGAAAATATTGTATTAATTTTTTATGATAATAAAAAAAATTATTATTATTATCATTCTTGTAATTATAAAATTAAACATAAATAATTTTTATAATTTTACTTTTTGATTAATTTTTAATTGTTATGATTATGTATAAAAAATCAGTCAAATTAAAAAAATAATTAAATAGAGAAAATTTTCTTTATATATAAATATAGATATTTAAAATATTTTAAAAATATCAAATATAACAAATATATTAAAAATATATTAAATTTTTAAAAGAAATATTTGAAATTATATATATTAAATTATATAAATATAAAAAAATTTGGGAGGTATGGTTCTCTCTCCATAGATCCGTCCCTGATTGTTTTGAATACTTGAAAAATGAATTTGATTTTATGAATAAGTTATCTAAAACCAAGCAGGTCCTGGAGAATATGAAAAATTACAATTATTGTGTGTGTGTGTGTAGGTAAGTGAATTTTCAAGAAGTTTAGTGTAAGTGTCACTTAAATGAAAATTACTATAAAAGATGGGTTTTTAAATAGGAAATTATTGTATTTTAATTAGAAATTTAATGATGACAGGATGAGAATGACTTTTATCAATTTTTTGTTTTACTGGTAAAGTTTGGCACATTCACAATTTGTTTCTTCTTGTTTACATTTATTACCTTATTTGTTCATGTATGATTGTTTTCTATTGCTTGTTTATTATGCATTCAACCTTTTTTCTACTTTAAGTTATTATGTGAAAATATTGATTCTTAGAATCTAAACTAGTTGTTTTATTGAAATTTATTGCTGTTTTTGTAAGTATAAATTATTTTTATATCATCATTTCGCTTAAATTGAAAGTTTTAAAATTAATAGTCTAAATAAAAATAGGTTGTAATTTATATTTATTTCTTTTACTAATGGAACTTCAAATCCAATTTTCACCAAAATCAGGGATTAGCAGTAATACTAAATCTCTTTCAAATTACTTTTTCATTAATTTTCTTACTTAAAAAGTTAAATACAATTTACTATATTTTTAAGGCATTAAATACGATTTTTTTTTAACCCTGATTTTATTTATATACAAAAATTAATAAGAAATTATAATAAAAGTATATTAAGAGCATATTTAAATTGACCACAAGAAACCAAAAGTGAAATATTTACTCTTACATGCCAATCAATTCATTCAATATGTTTAAAATATTGAATGTTAATCAATATTTTAAATAAAAGTTATAATAAAAAAAATAATATTATATATATATATATATATATATATATATATATATATATATTGTTAACATTAATTTTTATATTTTTTTACTCTTAATTATTTTACCAATTACCACTACTCTTAAAATAACGATTAGAAAAATTATAAATAATATTTTATTTTTTTATTAACTGTCTTTTGTTTTAGTTATGTGCCCATGCTTCAAAATATTCAATGAATTTTTTCTATCTCAATTCAACTTTCTTTATGTTAAGATTAAATGTAATAGCAACGTTTCTTTCTGTAAAAATGAAAATTTCAACTTCTCCAAAAATTTTTTTTTTTAATGAAAAAAAAAAAAAAAAAATGCTTTTATACTGAAAAAAAAAACTACAGTGCCTTGGAAAATTACAAAAATTATATTCGCGCAAGTATCATTTTTGTTAATTTAATATTTTTATTATTTTTTTAAACCTTTAATTTTAAGCCTGTGAGGATTGTAACAGGTAATAAAGTATTCTTTTGTATCTTATTATTCGACATAACCAAAAAAAGGTACGTTTTTCCTTTTTTTAATATTTATTAGGAATATTAGTTTTATATAAAAAAGACACATTTTTTTCGAAATTTTATTTGATTCGATTCTTACTTTTTCAAAAAGTAGTGAAATTCAAATTAAATTGAATTCAAGACTGGCGATATTTCTACCCAGTAAACGACGAATCTTCATTTTTACACTTCAAAAAATGTGAGCATCTTCCATTCATTTTCAAATTGTAGAAAATACATTTCCAAAAATTCACTCCATGATCAAAAGAAAGAAGGGTGCAATAGAAATTTATGGGGTTGTCGACGGAAAAAAATCCCAAATTATTATTTTGCGGCCCACTGAAACTTCAAAAGCATGTATTACTTAATCATTTTTGTTTCATATAATCACTCGTTTTCTCTATTTAGAATGTTTGTTGAAACCTTCTAGTAGGCGTCTTTAAAACCCCTCGTTAAATCAGCATCAGCAACAACGTTGTGCTCATTGATTTCCAAACAGTATCCAGAGTAAGAAAAAATGGATGCATAAAAAGCCATTTTGAAGTATTCTTATTCTCATTTCTGTTCACAGATTAATAATATTGAAAACACGCTTTCACTGCAACATAGATGAAAACCTGTATGTAACTGGGTTTATGAACACAAGGGCCAGACAAATGTTCAGCTACACTAAAACAACTATGATAACTCACTACCCACACAAGAATATAACATTTGTGAAGCAAAATTTAATACTTTACGGAAAAACCCATTCAGTGCATACAACTACAACAGATCCTGAATGGCAGGATGTCCTTACATTTCAGAAATGAAATAAAATGTTCTACCCGGGTCTAAAATGACCAACTCTATTCATGTCCCACCTAAATCTCCATAAAAACCTCCCAAAAAGATTATTTTAGAAAGAATCGGAAAAAAAGATTAGCAGATTGCTTCAACTGCTTATAGTAAGGAGGATTAATACTTGAACGTATACAAAAATCTTAAACTAGAAACTGTGTAGGCAAAACTATATAATAGGCCTTTTACCACAAGCCAATGAATTTCCACCAAACTCCTCCAAGTCCAAGCCAGATTATAATGTTAACAATACTAATGAGGAATCCATAACCCCACCATTGAGCAAGGGGAACATAGTTGGCACCGAAAAACACAGGAGCTGATCCAATTCCGTAATGAGTAAGGCCACCCATAAGGTTGGAGAGGAATGACAGCACTATGGCTCCGAAGAATGGCGGAGTCCCCAGAGCAGTGGAAACAGACAAAAATGCAGTAAACATGGCGCCAATATGAGCAGCTCCACTTGCAAAGAAGTAATGAGAGTAAAAGTAGAGAAGGACTAGAATCCCAAAAGATAGTTGCCATGATAGACCCAATCCACCAACAAACTGTATGAACAATGGCATCAGTAAATCATTTCATTAAAATAATCAACATAATAAATTATTCTAATGAGTTCTCACAATATAAAGTTAAATTTTATAAACACTGATGTACAATGCATATTCTCTTTCGGTGAGCATTTGACTATGAAGGTGATGTTGATAAACTGAGATACAGGGACAAAGCAGAGGAATGAAACAAGATGCATGATGAAGACTTCAGTCATAATATACTAGAGGCAAGTATGTCTAATAATCTATGCAGTTGGTGGGAAACTTCATCCGCTTCAGCATATTTCAAAAAACTAAAAAGGTTCCTGTCTTTGTTTGGTTTTGTCAAACAGCTAAAACAATCTAGTAATGACAAATGAAAATAATTGTTTAATAGATTCACAATCTCACGCCCAAAAAACAGATAAATAAGAAGTAAATAACTGAACAACAATTATCAAGAGTGGCGCAAGTTATGTTAATTGAATGATCGCAGAGTAAAGAGACAAGAAAATGAAAAAATACCTTGACTACCGTTTGACTGAACCAAGCAATGAGGCCATATTTGTTCAAATACCCAGCCATTGCTATGAGGGCAGCAAACCATGTTAGAGTATCCCAGGCAACTCCTTCCCCTAAGCACTCCTTCCATGTAACAACCCCTGTGACAAGAAGTACAGATAATCCAAGAATTGCAGCAGATACAGCATCAATATTAAGGAGTCCTCCAAATACCCAAAGTCCCACCTGGCAATCGAGAAGTAAAAAGTTAATAAACAACCAAAGATTCTTAGGGGTTTAAAGCACCACATTAAGTACTCACATTATCAAGACACAAGACATACAACTACAAAATGATTACTTTCACATACGAATAAGAAGGTGCAAGCTTCTGGAAACTCGCAAACAAACAAAATTAAAGATGGCACAGTTTAAAAACAGAGCACAGTTTAAAAACACATTAGGTTCAAAATAAATACTAACAAAATAAGCAAAAGCTAGCAGGCGAGTGATGAAATGAGTTCGTCGGGGCCAACTGTGCATTCAAATACAGTTCTCCAAGACGAGAACAATAATGCGAAATCACATTTCAAAAACTAAATTTGAAATAATGCGCAATCACATTTCAAAGACTTATCCCACTGCAAAATAACAGAGTTCCTAATGCCGTCAAAGTAATTCACAAACTTAGCTCCAAATTAGTTGATTAAATTTCACTACCCTATTGCACAATGCACGTTTAAAGTGTAGTGTTTAGTCCACACAACAACAGAATAGATAGACCTATGCCATTAACAAAACCACCATTTTTAAAAATATCATTCTTTTAACTTCATGTCTCAAGTTCAATTTAGTCCTAACTACAATCTCATTCCCACATGTTACATTCTACAAAACACTACTTAGAACACCAAATGAAGCTAAACTATGCAAATCAAAATTCATTTGATTACCGTGAGAAACAAGGTAGCAGTCATGATCTTCTCATTGGTTGTCATGGGCCCCATTTTCTCCAACTTCTCTCTCGCAAGCTTAGGAGCATCAGGACTACTCTTCAGAGTAGGAGGGTATATAACGTACAAAATCAACGGAACCAACACCAACGACGCCAAGCCGGGGACAATTGCAGCTTTGGCCCAATCCAACCACCCAATCGTCTGGTTAATGGAACTTTGCGTCAGCGTCGCGCAGAGCGGATTCGCCGCCATCGCCGTCAGAAACATCGCCGAAGTAATCACTGAAGTCTGAAAGCACGTGAGCATGAGCCACGCCCCCAACTTTTTCTCCGTCCCGTCGCCGGCGTTGCTCCCGCAAGCAACACACAGCGCCTTAACAAGCGGGAGGAATATCCCGCCCGCCCTCGCCGACACCGAGGGGATCGCCGGCGCCAGCAGCGCCTCGCTGAAGACGAGGCTGTAACCTAACCCGAGCGAGGAGCTGCCAAAGAGCTTCACAAACTGGTATGCAACACGGTTCCCGAGGCCAGTTTTAATGAATCCCTTGGCGAAGAAGAAGGCGAGTGCGATGAGCCAGGGGATCGGGTCACCAAAGCCGGAGAACGCGGCGGCGAACGTTAGGGTTTTAGTGAGAACGGAAACGCCCAAACCTAATATCGCAACCGCGCCGAGGGGCAGCGGTTGGGTTATAATGCCGACGATTGTGCCTAAGAAGATCGCGAGTAATTGCCACGCGTTACGGTTCACGCCCGCGGGAACTGGTGTGAACCAGAGGATCACTCCCGTGGCGATGGAGGCTAATAGGGGTTTTATTGCGGCGCCTTGCCATGGCTGAATCGGCGCCGGTGCCGGTGCCGGCGCCGGAGTGACGGAGGCTACGGTAGCTCTTACAGTGAAAGAAGAGTGCTTGCGAGTGAGAACGAGGTTTGGTTTTTTAAGTGAGAAATTTGGGAAGGAGGAAATCGAAGTGCTGAGGTTTGGTTTGAGTGAGGAAGGTGGAAAGGAAGTGAGACGGTTGGGCTTGAGTGCGGCGGCGGCGGTGGTGTTGCGCCGGAGGCGGAGAGAGGGGAGGGTGGTGGTGAGTGCTACAGAGGCCATGACGGTGGGAGTGGGATCTAGTGAGGTGGCGGTGGTGGAGCTTAATAGAGCGGCAACATGTGATGTGATTGGGAGGGGTTTGATTACGGGGCGTTGGATTCGAAACGGACGGTGGAGATTGGAAGTGGAATATGCGGCTTTGTTTGTTGGTGAAAAATTGGTGGCTTGAGTAGGTTTTAGCTTTGTGATTGACGTCTGAGATGTCGATGTCTCCGCCACACGAAAGAGAGAGGAAAAATAATGAGATCAGATCTTGTTTTGTTGTGTATGTGAAGATTCCCACGCGGAGCCACAAGTACACGTGGCGACAGGTGACTGGGTGTGTGGCCACGTCAGATTGTCTCTTTTGATGAGGTGGAACGGATGAACACGTGGCGATGGAGACATGCATGCATGAAAAAGAAGATGAAGATATAACGTTTTGGGCTTTTGGAACGTCCAAAAGGCCAGAAACTTTTTTGGACAAACAAAACCCAACACTCAAAGGTCACTGGCAATGCATATAACAGTGAGTTTTTAGTATTTTCAGTTAGATATAGTTTTTCATGCATATGATTTCAAATGAATAAATTCTATTTTAAATAAAAATATAATTTAATATATTTTTTATATGTTTTTTTAAGTAATAACTTCTTCAATTTGAAAATAGAAAGACGAAAATTAAAAATTTATTAAAATACAAATTCTTTTTGTTGATAAATGATGAATTGATGTGTAGTGTAGCTGGAAATATAAATATAAAAAAAAATAGAAAGACAGTGATATGAATTAAAAATCATGTGATAGTGATATTAAATATATCGTTATCAGTGTTTTTTTTTCTTCTATGTTTATTCTTCAAAACAAACGTCAACATTGTTCTTTAGATCTTTCTGTTTTAATCATTTTAAAGAAATAAAATATTTTTAAGAAGAAATATAATTAATAGAAAATTTTATCTAAATAACAATCTAATGGAATGTGGTCAAAAAAAAAAAAGGTACAGCTACATAAATGACTTGTGTTGATTAAATTTGCAAGCTTCAAATATTACAGCTTGTCCTTCAAATATTTGTCTTCTGCTACCTAGTGCATAACAATTTTGGTGTTTTCATTTTGGTTAATAGTGTTGGTTCATTCATAATAATCCTTCAGTTCACAGTCGAGGAGGAAGATGAGAAATCAGAGGAAGCTGCTAAACGCATCAAATGACTATTTTACCTTCTGAAAAAAGTAATTATATTTCGGAATATGATTAATGTTTTATTTATCTATAAATCAATAAATACCAACAATCCCACGCTCTTCCTATTGTACGCCTCCAATCTTCTTTCCATTTAGGAAGCGACACATGTCACAAACATCACATTCAAAAAAAATTCCATTGCACTAGCCCTACTTCTCACAGTCATCCTTCTTTTCCAAGTGATCTCTGCCTGTAAAAAAATTAAAAAGGTTAAATATATTTTTTTCAAATTTAAGTGAATTTTGGAATTAGTTTCTCTTCAAAATTTTATATCAATTTAATTCTTTATTTTTAGAAATGCGTGAATTTAGTCATTCTTATCAAAATTTGTTAAGTTTATTTGATATTTTAAACGCATTTTATGATAATACTTTAGTTAACATTGAAGTGGAAATGTGTCAAACGCTATAAATAATTCAAATACATTATGAAATGTGCTTGAAACGTCAGATAAACTCAACAGAATTTGATTAAAAAGACTAAATTCATGTATTTTTAAATATGAATGACTAAATTGATCAAAAGTTTTGAAGATGGATTAATTTTAAAATTTCACTTAAACTTGAGGACCAAAAATATATTTAACCCAAATTTAAAAGGAAAAAAGAACATTTAAAATAAAAAATTTAAAAATTTCGAATTATTATATTTATGGTTTGATTTTTTTTATATAAATTTTCCAATAAAAAATTTATTCATTAATATATTATCTTTAAAAATTATAAAATTTAATCAATTTATTATATATTACTATTTTTATTAGACGAGTATGCAAAGACCTTTCTATAATGTGAGTGTTAGAATATTACTTATATTAAATTGTGATTAAATTAATTAAAAACTCTAAATTAACTTCTCATCAAATTTTCAGTTGGATTCGAGTCAAGATTGGTGTTTTTTTTTTGTGTTCTGCTGAGCATTAAAATACACTTTAGTTAGTATTTTAATAAATATCTTTTTAATATATTTTAAAATGTCAAGATTAGTAGTAATCAGTGTATTATAAAGACACAATAGAAGAACAACAAAAAAAAAAGTCCAATAAAAAATCCAAATTCGTTGAATTCATCTCGCGCCTCCTTTAACAAACATATTATAGACAACAAATATCTTCTATTTAGTGTATAAATTGCAAAATAAAAACCCTATAATAGGTTTGATGTCATGTTTTCCATATATATATATATATATATATATATATATATTATTTTTTAATTCACTTTTAACTTATTATTTCAAATCTTTCAATTATTTATTCTAATATTTTTTTTTAATGATGTGATATGATAATTTAAGAATGATTAGAGTGATTAGTTAAAAATGAGTAAAAAAACATCAGTCAAAAAATTATTATCTTATAATAAATAATTTAGTTATGTAATTTGTGAAGACGATACATCGTAAAAAAAAAAATGACCACTAACCAGCATGTGATCACGACCATTCCAATAAGGCAATGACATAACATCCTTTTAAACTTAAAGTTTGAGCTTCAAGATTAAATCACAAAAAAATGGACCATCAATCATACACCTTAAAATATCTTAAAAAATGCATTTACTCTTAAAATTAATTACAATAAAAATTTGATAATTCATCGTATTATAGTTTATTTGCTACTATATAATATATTAAGTATATCATTACCACTAAATTACATATTTAACAACATGTAGATGATTTTATATTTCTGTGTGCATTTAAGCTGGTGCTGTAAAAATTTTCAAACATGTCCAATTCTATTTTTTTTTTCACTTTATTATAAATATTTTGTATTAAAGAGGTAGGTTTTATCTCTAATGTGAAATACGTGTGACAGTTTATATTAAAGAAGTAAGATTTTATGTCTTATGGGAAAGATGACTGTCTTCTTATCGATGTTTTATAAATGGTCCATTCAACCTAAGTTGAACTTTAAGTTTTTTTTTTTTTTCTTGTACTCTGGTATATGCACACATACGATGAAGACGACAATGAAAAATGATGAGAAAACAATATGAAAATGGAATCAAACTAAATGGGAATGTGCATATAAAATAAACATGTCATTCTCATAATAATGAAAACATCTATTATTGAACTTCGTAGACCCACTCACTCACAAGACAGACTAGTTTGTTTTTGGATCTTTAGGAATGTCGGAAAAATTTAGGTTAAGAGATAAAAAAGATACCATAACCACTTTGAAATTTTCACATATTACATAAATCTTCTGATAAAATAAATACAAATTGATTGAGATCTCAATGAAGTCGCTTTGGCCGAGTGGTTAAGGCGTGTGCCTGCTAAGTACATGGGGTTTCCCCGCGAGAGTTCGAATCTCTCAGGCGACGTCGTATTTTGATGTTTATATACTTTTTTAAGAAAATCGTTATATTTTTTTTTTAATTTTTAATATATATTAATGGGTTTCAAATTACAATGTTGATGTTTCAAAATTCTCGAACACAATGATAGCCCACTAATTAAGGGCCCATTTATAAGCAACGTAGCCTCCATCAACGATATTCATTGGGCAATAATAGCAGCATTTGTTTTTTTCTGTAGAATTTCATCACCTACTTAAATACATATGATGTAACATTTTCAATAAAAGTTATGAAACCATTACTTTTCGGGAGATGTTTGTTTGTGCAATAGAATTCTACAATGTACTCAGTTATCATTATTAGGGTTAATTTTAAGAATATTGGCACAGAAACGTTTCAAATACTATACATTAAATCTTTTCTAATACTATGTTGGCATAGTAAAAATAGTATAGTTTTGTCTTCAGTTTCCTTAGTCTCACGAAAATAATTTAGTAATACTTTTTTCATTTTTTTTTTTTAGTTAATAGATAAAGTTGGCATCAAACTCAAACTCAGAAGGAAAAGATTGAACATTGGTTTTCTTTTTTGTTTGTGCTAATATAATTGACTAAAGTTGGTTGAAAATAATGTGACGTTACCAAACCTTAATATGTAGCAATTAAATGAAAAAGGTAATGATTAATGCTACATTACCATTCGGGCCATTATCTTTCACAAATAGCCATTGAATGTGTCCGGAGACGTCACATCGACACTAACATAATTCTAATGCAATAATTACAGTGCAAATTTAGAAAGTAATGCTACATCTTACCAATTTTTTTAATATTTTATAAAGTATACTAACTAAAAAAAATTACCTATAACTTCTAACACCACCTAAACATGTAATAATCTTGTTAACTTTTTATGTATATATAATTAAATAACATATTTGTTGTGGATAAAATTACACCACTTGAAAAGTAATTAAATATGTATAAGTTTACAAAATGATATATTATATATAATTAAAACTATAACATGTTATTTTTACTAGTTCTCCTCTTGTTCTTTTCTTTTTATCCTTTTTTTTCCTTTTTGTATCAATCTTATTGAGATATTCCTGAAAAACCTTCTTGATTTCAAATCTCTTTCATTAACATTCAGGTTTCTCTTTATCAAAGTTTAAATATCCTATCACAACTCCTTTAATTACCTTTGATTTATCTATTATGGAGTTAAATTTCTCACTCTTCAACTATAATTTTATTTAAGATTTTACTCCTAATATCTTATATATAATTCTCTTTATTTCGTTTATCCTTAAATATAGTCTGTGCAGAAGTTTTCCTAGCTACTCAATCCTCTTTAACTATCATCACACTTAGGTTTGTATATTTATTTATTTTTCTTGTTCGTTTAAATATCAATGTTAGTGAATTCATTCGGTTTTTTAGTAAAAGGAATATTATTTACGCTCTATAATGTTAAAACTTATTTTCTAATCAAATGGATTTGATTCATTCTATGGTGTAAAGTGCATAAAATACCCTTTTTTTATGTACAAAAAGAAAATTGAATATTACACTCACGATAAGAGCATTTTCTTAGCATACCTAAGGTTTGATTTCGTAAATTTCTAGGTTAAAAACTACTTAGGTTTGTTTACCGTAGCAGCCTTTGTTCGTTATTATGATTGATTTTGATTGTGTTTGTAGGTTAAAATAATTGTGAAACACACGTGATAATTATGGCATGGGAGCGTTCATATTCCAATTGGAAATGATATCGTAAGCCACTCTTCATCGCTAAACCAACTTGTCATTTCAATTAAGTTGCTTTAAACTCACTTCACCACACACAATACCAAAATTCTCCTTCCACTGATTATTTCCCATCTTCAAAAGTTGAAATCCTATAATTACTGTTTGAATTCAACACCTTATTAGATCAAAACCTACTTTCCTATTATCATATCATCAAAACCACTCTGACTAAGTACCCATTAACCATCATTCATTCATCAACAAAAATCTCTTGTGCTTCTCTGCAAAATTCTAAGACCAGAATCATTCCTCATTCTCATTGTGATCTTAATGAAATTACATAGTTATGATCATTGTGTGTGTATATATATACATGTATCAGTGTTATATTGTTAGAATCAACATGCAGCTATCAGTAAACAATATATATAAGTATTATTATCCACTCAATACAGTAGAACAGAAAAATAATCTTTTACAATCTATTCACATCTGATTCACAAGTATAACAGATTATTATTGTAAATAACTACAATGGCTTCCCCGGATAAAAGTGACCTCATCAATGCCATCAAGATGATGGTAATTTAATTACACATGATCACTAATCCTGCAGATATACATGATTTTTGCTTTTATTTTCCGACCTAAGTACCTTGTTAATCAGTGAATTTGCTCCCCCGGTATAATGCCAAAAGTACAAATTACAAGGTTTTTAGGAGATCACCAAGCTTATCTAATATGAATGGACATATATGTTTATGTTTATATATCTATATATATATATATATATATATATGGAGGTGCTGATTCCAATAGCAGCCAATGGGATCCTCAGAAGACTTTTGAAAAGGGGAAAGAGAGAACACTCATTGGATATTTGAAAAATCAAGAAAGGGAAAGGATGAAACATCTTTCATCAACTCCTCCAAATCCCACTCTCCCATGGTTAACTCTTCTTGAAATAAATTCTCCACCCCAGCCCTATTTTCAGTCCTCTTGTTGTTGCAGCAGTTGTTAAGGATGACACTGTTTATGTCATCAAAGTAATTACTATGGTTAGTGTCTGTGTTGCAGGTGCTCTCCACTTTCAGGTTATGGTCAGAAGTAGTGCTAACACTCTCTAGAGGAGGAACATACATGTCCCCTTCTGTCCCAATATTTACACTCCCAAATATTCCTCCATTTTCCAAGTAAAAACCTTTGTGATCAACTCCACTTTGCGTTGTTGAGAAGCATGGCCCTGCAGCATTGAAGAATCCACCAGAAACTGGGACGTTTAGTCCATGATCTAGCATAGGCAACCTGTCAATTATGGAATTGAGAACTGTGGCATGCGTGGATGGTGATGGAGATGATGATGATGAATTGAACATAGGCATAAAATCAGCATGTTGATCTTGATGGGTATTAGAAGTAGTAAACCCTGCCATGTTAAGGTCTTTGTTAGGGTCATACGAGGACTCGCTTCCATTTGGTGAGGTGTTGTTGGATGACATGTTCTTCAGTCTTTTCTTTATTGTTGAATTCCAAAAATTCTTAATTTCATTGTCAGTTCTCCCAGGCAAGCGCGCCGCAATTTGAGACCATCTTTAAAAGTGGAACAAATATCTGTCAGGTTAATACACAGCACAAACTAATTGTGTCTGGTGGGTGTCATAGTGCAATGTATATGTAGTTTTCTGTTAAGTTGATTCATGTTATGGAGTGCCTTCAACTCGAAGTCCAAATATACTTTTTTATGTTATTTTCTATGCTAGGTATCTCAGAATTACTATGTATTTACAAGTTGGGAATGGTATATATGCATATGTGTGAACTTTCTTGCATACTTTTAGATACAGCTAGGAAAGTTTGGCACATGGCATTGGATAATTCTTCATACATTTTCATTTAAATTGACCCCATTCAATGGCTGCACCAAGTAAATAATTTTGAAACATTAATCATGTCTCTATCTTGCTTTCCACCTTTCCAATAAAGACAACTAATATAGCTAAGGTTAGAAGGAGCTAGTGGGTGTAACATGTCAGACACAACTTTGATTTGCTCATGAAAAATTTAAAATATATATATATATATATATATATATATATATATATATATATATATATATATATATATATATATATATATATATATGTATGCGTACATATGGGATTCAGAAATACATAATACATGTATATATAACAGTACTACAGAAGTTCTTGAAGATCATATAGAATCAAGTTTAAAATGCATTATGGCATATTTTAGTTAATAACAGTACTTCGTATAATGCTAATGATATATATACATAGATCAGTTGAAAAGAAGGAGGAGTAGGTGAACCTGTTTCCGAGAAGGGAATGCAAGTGGACAATGAGTTCCTCTTCTTGTGGAGAGAATGCACCTCGTTTGAGATCAGGCCTCAAGTAATTGATCCATCGAAGGCGACAACTTTTGCCACACCTCTGAAGGCCGGCATTTCTGGCGACATCGCTCCAACAACCTTGTCCACTGTTTAGCATGTAGTTCATGAGCTTGTCATCTTCTTCAGGCGACCACAACCCCTTTCGAAGCTTGTTATTAACGTTGGTGTTGTTTTTTGCAGACACCTCGGGCTTCCTCATTGTGCACTAGTGTATGATCCCGACCCCAGAAGCAGTGTTCCAGTGATGACCAATTTGCTCTCCAAGGGGTGTGATGTAAGATAAGAGAAGGATTTATAGAGAGAGAAAGATAACAAAGAAGCTTCATAGGGTGGGAATGATGATGATAATGATGGTGATGGTTGTGGGGTTTGCTTACAAAATAGGGAAGAGTCATAGAGAGAGAGAGAGAATTGGTTGATGAGTCTAGTAGAAAACGGTTTGGAGAGGGACATGAGAGATTGAGAAAGATGGTGTCTTCTTGTCTTTGACTCCATGGCCTTGTCTTTTTTCTTTTCTATTTTTTTTTCTTCACTCAGAAGGATGCCACACACACATACGCACCAAAATATAAATGAATAAATTAAAAAAAAAATGTAGATACAAGAAAGTTTGTTTTATAACCAAGCCAAGATATTTGCTTCCACTTCACATAATCTCTTCCTCTCTACCCCCACACGTGTTCTTGAAGATATTATAAAACTAAGGTTTATATATGACGGCACATCCTGGGAAAAATAATGTGTCTAAGTTATATTTTTAATTAATTACTTTTTCTGCATAACATCCACATGCCTAAGTTTCATTATTACATAAAAAGAAGTAAAACAGACTCAATATATATGTACGAATATATATTATATACGCTTTTGAACATTCGTGAAAAGCGACGAAGCAAGAATTTTTAAGTCTCTTCCTCTCTCTCTCTCTCTGTCTCTTACCCTTTTTCTCTATATAGTATTCTTAAATCAACACATCTTTTAAAAAAAAAAAAAAAAAACAGTGGATGTACGTTAACATCAGAATGAGTCCATGATAAACAGAAGTTTTATCAGTGCCGTTTGATGATCTGATAGAAGTGACTTTGATCTTAATTGATTTTAAGCCAATACTATGTAGCTGTTACTTTCACCAACCAAATAGAAATAAAGATTCGTTAATAATATGTTTAATTATATTGTTTATAAACTTCCTAGCAAGGGACCCAATGACAATTAGTTGGCCACAAGCTACTAAAACAATTGAGTTTCATTCTTGCATAATACACTATTGAAAGAAAATGAAAATCTTATCAGATTATAAGAGGTAGTAAAATACTGCAAAATTTCATGGTATAGACTAAAAAAAATATAATTTCGTGGCAAGGATGAGTCCAAAGTATATGGCAGCAATGGTTAAGTAAGAGATATATACTATTTTTGCAGAGAAATGCTGACTTTGATTAATAGTAAACGAAAAGATGGAGATTAGTAAATTGCAATTGAAGGAAGTGTTCACTTTAGCCTTCTTTGATTTTTGTCATGCATATTCCTCTCCACATAAAGGTGAATCATGCTAGAAAAAGAAGAAAGAAATGGTGCAACCAGATAATTGACTTTTTGGACCATCTTTTTAAAGCAGCAAGGACAATATTCATACATATGGACAATAGCAGTTTCCTTATATAATAAACTAATTAACGTTACAACCTTCAAAACAAGTTGACATGTTTTTGATTTGGAGGTTGTAGCATTCTGCTGACGTACCTGTGATAATATATCTTAGCCATGAGGGTTAATTAATTAATTAATCCATTTTCTTTATTTTAAAATCAAAACTTGAAGCAAAACCATCCTGGTGGTTAAAGTGGTGGAGCATGTAGGAGCCTAAACACTTCTCAAAAGCTGATTCGATGATTGGAAGAACCATATAGAAAGATAAATTGCTATAGCTGCAAACTGGTGTGAGCACTAAGATAATTGCGATGCATCAAAGCAAAACAACCAAAATCTTTTCGGTATAATGGATAAAGTAGAGACCCACTTCTGCACGAGGAAAGGAAGAACCAATTGGAATAGGGATAATGGCTACCCTTTCTGTAGTCTCATTCTGTACACATTTATTATGATTGTTCTTTTTCATAGTAAGTTTTTGTTTGTAACCACCCTATATACAAGTTCTACAAACTCAAAAAGGCTTCAAAGATTGTCAAAAAGTTGCAAGATAGTACAAGTAAAAGTTAAAAGAAGCAATCAATTTAACAAATTGGCATCCCCCAGAGGGACCAAAGTGGGTGGATCAAACATTTCTGTCACAAAATCATGTGTTTATGAAACTACGAAAGTGGCTACAGATTCGCTCGATCGATCGGTTCAAGAAATGTTGTAAGGGATATTTGCTAAAAAAAAGACATCAATTTGTCCACCTCACAGTTCCAATTTATGTCGTTAACAACACATCATATTGCTTTGACTTCAAATAATATAATGATTAATCGCAGTTTAAGCATAATAGTGCTGCAGCAGGGTGTAGAGAATATGCGCGAGGGTTCGTGTCCACAGATCGCAAAACCCTCACACTAAATCACATCATAAGACCCATTTTCAAGTTGCTTCGAAATGCATTCTTAATGAAGGAAAAAAAAAAGTGTAGAAAAGTATATGATTAATGAAAGTAGAGAAGGAGCAGAGAAAGAAGCAAGAACGTGATGTCTTAATCGGTGTTTGAATATGGTTCACATAGTTACGTAGAGATAGAGTATCTAGATAGGTAAAAATGGTGACAGAAGTTGAGAAATGAGAAATTTGAAGGGTTGAGGTTTTCCATGCTTTGAGAGTACTGCATGAGTTATTGCACAGTGTTGATGTTGATTACCTCATAAATAAGCAAGCATGACTTTAGTTAGATGAGAGGGAGGGTCCTACCAACAACAAACATGGCATTAAAACCCTAGCAATAAATTAAGAAAGTGCAACCACCAGATGAGTAACGGACTATAGCTATCTCCTAAGGCAGTGGAACATGATACGGGGAATGTTTTCTTAGGATACATGATTCTCGTAACACGCAGCTACAAACAAAAACAAGATGATGGTAGGTGTCGATTATGAATAATCAATATCAAACTCATGAGTGCTGCTCTTAGATACCATTCCACACAGTATAACTAATCCACCTGCATAAGTAATGCATTGCACTACTTTCTACTCGTTTTTATTTTCTAATTCATTTAGCTATGTGCTGTTTATAATGGTAGTTCAACAAGTTTTAGGAGAAATTCAAATTCACCTTGGTTCCTCAAGATAGATATATCTACTGTTGTTTGAAGAAGAAAAAATGTTTATTTTAACTTTTTACAATTCTAGTATTATTTTTCATATGTTAACAAACCTTTTTTCTCCATAAATAAGAATAGATGGGTCTATATATTTTTTTGGGTTAAATATGTTTTTGGTCGTTTAATTTTTAGTGAAAATCGAAAATATTTCCTTTTCGAAACTTTAGACTAATATAGTTTCTCAAGTTTAAAATGTGTATATTTAGTCTTTATAACAATATTTTTTCAAGTTGATTTGACGTTTCAAATACGTATTTTAACTAATATTAAAGTGAGAATGAGTTAAATGATATAAACAATTCAAATAATATCCAGAAACGCGTTTAAAATGTTAAATAAATTTAACAAAATTTTTTAAAGAGGACTAAATCTACCTAGTTTTTAAAGATGGAGGATTATATTGGTTTAAAGTTTCGAAAAAAGATTAATTCCAATTTTCACTAAAATTTAAGAGATCACAAATATATTTAACCTTATTTTTTTCATAAAGGGACCTTCTTCATCCAGAAATAGGAATACATATAGGTTTATATCTTTTTTTTCATATGAAATTATATTTATTGGGAGATTGTGATTCTATATATATAATATTTATGTTACACATATTAGACATCTGACAATCACTTTCTAACCCAAAACACTTAAAATAATAGAGTTATGGATCTTTAAGCTTTCAAATTATTTAATTTTATTTTTTCTATCCGATATGAAACTTTAACTTACACTTGGATTATTCCCGACGCAACCGTTAATAATTTCTTCAAAATTTTATTTTGCGTAATGATAATTTTTTCTATAAAATACTATGATATGGATTTATGCTTAAAGAAAAAAAATCAGTACATATATTAAAAATAATTCTAAAATAGAATATGGCTAATATTAATAATAATTATTATTCTAATTATTATGACAGTAATGGTAACAAGTATTTTTTTAGGCTTAGTCTGTGTCTCTTTTTTAAGTTGAGTCCGTTTATGTAAGTCCCATTCATTATACAATAGTACAAGGGGAGTGAGATTCAAATTATCTAATAAGTCTGACTTATATACATCTTATTTAGGTTGAATTAGTCTGACTTAATACTAAAGAGTGTTATAATAATTTTTTTAATAATAATAAAATATTCTAAACCATTTTCCATGACCAACAAGTATATATTAATTAATGTCACGGGAAAGAAAATGTGAAAAACTTTTATGGCAAGAGAAAATTATTGTATAAAATAATTTATTGCATACAAATTTTTAAGTAATAAAAAGTTATCAAGGGTATTTCATATTTCTAAATATTTATTCTTTGGATCCTTATCAAAATGAGTCAATTTTCTTAATAAGTTTTTCAATTTAGTTTTAGTTAACTTACTGTGACTGGTTGAATATTTTTTTATATGATGGTAAATGTTTTAAAATACTATTGCCTTACAAATTTAAAAAGAAAATGTTAAATTAAATATAGCTAAAATAATCTCAAATTTCGCATAAATACCAAAGCTGTTTACTAAATCAAATTATTATTGTTAAGAAAGAACATGAGCGAAAAAAAATAATAAGAGAAAGCAACTCCATTGAGATTTTTTTTTTTTTCCTTATATAATATGTACTGGTTAATTGGTACGAATACCAAATTACTTCGATGATGAATTATATCAAAATTTTTCTTAAAATAATTTGTTTAGACATAAAAGTTATTAGTTGAGCATTAAATTAAAATTTTCTGCCAAGTATATGAATAGTTCAGCCCAAATTAATAAACTCTCACAAAAACCAAGTTTACAAATTTTTACTAAAATTTAAAAACCATATGATATTTCACTAAATCCAATTGACTATTTTAATGTGTGAATAAAGTTTGAACATAAGACTATTACAACACTAAAAGTCACCAAATGGTATGCACAATTTAAATCCAAGCATACTTCTCTTACCTTGGAGCAAAAAATTGTAGTCAATAATCCATATGTATTTGTCATAGTATCTATATATAAGTAATAATGTGGATTGTTACTTATTTACCCATTCTTTCACTCATTAATACATCAAAACATAGTGATTCAACTATTTGTTGATAGAAAATTTGACGTGTTCTCTTATATAACTACATTATAAAAAGAAAAAAACTATTTTATATGCATAAAGTTTTTTATAACGACATAAATTTTAGTAATTATTTTTTATAATTATCTTTTTAATTATAAATATTTGTTATTATAAAAAATATATACAAGCTCGTGTTTTTACATGAGGAGTCTTTTTTTTCTCTCTTTCATCCTTTAAACTGCTGTTGACACACCAAATGAAATAAGGCTTTATTTTGAAAATATTTTAATAAGTTAGGGTTCTTATAATATTCATAAAAGCCCCTTTTCCATCAGGAGCTGCAAATCACCTGAGTCCGTCTAGAGCTTCATTTCACCATGTTGGCAGTTCAAATTTTTAGTTTTATAGCGTTAACGTCAAATTTTAATATAAATTTAGTTACATTAAATACGTGTTCCTAATACATTAAAATTATTTTCATTTATTCCTTTTAATTTAATTGTCTTAAAAATATGTTTCCATAAAAATGTCACAAAGCGATACTTTATTTTTTCACTTTTCTATTGGTTGGTGAAAATAAAATACACAAAGAAAAGACAGAAATATAAAAATAAAGGTAGTTGAAGAGTGATAAATTGAAAACTATTTTTTATTTATTTTAAATAAAATATATAAATATTATTTTTGTTTATAATTTATAAGAAAAAAAAACTTGAAAAAAAAAAACTCACTTTTTTATTATACTTGGTTATCAAAATCATCTCAATTATTCAACCGAAATAATGACAAGAGATAAATGCTCATAGACAAGCAACCCAAAGAGCTCTATGAGACGATTACTCCTACAATATCTCAAAAACATGCAGATTATGTTGAAGAATTAAACGTCAAGAACATAAGTGGTACATTAAAAATGGGTATAACAAATTAAAAAATAAAAAAAATTCACTCCCTCGAATTTGAATAAGACTCAACAAATAATGTAGCACTCGTCATTCCAAATTTTGATGGAGTCAATTAGATCCAAGAAAGGGGTATCAAAGAATCTTTTTTGTACTAGTTTCTAGTCCTGTGCAAGACTAGAACGGAATAAGCCACATATAGGAAACTTTAGATGAACGACTCAATAAAATAGAAGAAACCTTCCAATAGCAGCACGTTGAAGCATATGAAACAAAACTCTTTCATAGATGTCTCCAAAATTAAACCAAATAAATAACAACAAAAGAAGCTATAATGCTGCAACTTACAGAATAGCAAGTTCAATAACAATAATAATAAAATGAGACAGACGGTATAAAGTAAACTTAACTCAGTTGCCATCATGGCACCTTAAACTCCAACGAAAACCAATAAATGAAACAACAAAACTTTAGGCAGCTGCAGAAAAATGCCAACAAATGCCCCTCTAAATTGCAGAAAAATGCATCCCCTGCAGAAAACAAAAATTTATGTGAGATATGAATACTGAAATTAATCATATAAAAAAACAACAAAACTTGTACATCTATAATTAGGTCAATCTGAAATGTCTAGCTAGAAAAATCAGCTACAATTCAATTCCCATGAATCAATAAAAAAAGGTGAGTACTCATCAGAGACAAAAATCATCATACAAGGGCTTGAAACACGAGCAATTACCGAAACTTCAAACGTCACAAATAAGGCAAGATGCACAAGCAAAAACATACCAGTCCTAGCGTCTATCAGTTTTGCCACTGGAGCGCTTCCCAGAATACAAGTGCTTGGGCTTCAGAGTAGGTATGACTCTATCAGCTTCTCCGCGACGGGCATCCTTGTTTCTCTTCTTGACAGATTTCTTTGCAAGTTTAATTGCCTTGACCTTTTGAGCAGAATCCTTGAAGCCTTCACCAGGCACAACTTCATGTGGTGGGCGTGACAGTGACCTAGACCGTGACAGTGATCTACTCAGTCGTTGTTTTTTGCTAGGTGTATCTCCATCAATGTCCATACCATCTCGGCCATTTGCATTTCTTTCAGGTGATCTCTCCCTTTTCCGTCCTCTTGTAGAGACAGATCTGCTGCGCATTCTCTTAATTGCCAAAGTGGGATCAAGCCCCAAAGATGACAACTGTCTTCCCATTCTCTCTGACGTGAACTGCTTGTCCTTGTCAAACTTTCTAGGAACAGTTGGCCTACTCTCCGCATTGCTCTTTTTAATCCTGTGCTGCTGGATGAGCAAGCTTTTCTTTTTCCTAATCACAGCTAAAGCTTCTTGCTGTTCAGGAGTCAACTCAGATCCATCAATCTCAAAATCATCATCCTCAGCTTCTGCCTCTCTCATCCCTTCTTCTCTTTCCAACTCTTCAACCCTATGCAGAATATCAGGATCAATGAAATCATAAACATTGTGTCCATCCAAGATTTCAGGCAGTATATCCTCTTTCCATTCATCATTGGCTAAAATGTAACTCTTTCTCAAATTCATTGAGTATACACCAGCCCCACCATTCTCATCCTCCAGATCCTTTTCAGTTTTTCTCTTTTCCTTCTCAGCTGCTTCCTTAGCTCTAGCTTCTAAAACTGCTGCAGGAATACATGATGGTCGTTCCTTCTGGTCACGAGGCTTTGGTAGTGCAACATGAAACCTATTCAAGCAGTCATTAATTTTCTTTGATTTCATCTTTATTTCTACCCTCTGATTCAATAACCTTTCACATGCTGCATTTTTTACAGCAATTACCCCATCTTCGGTCAAAGTGCTCATGGTCAACAATACACCGTCGTCATTTGTTGCCTCACCTCCTTGACCAACTATAGTCTTCATGGCTTCAGCTTTCATCTCCATGACCAGCTTCATATCTTCCTCCGGTATCCCATCCAGCGGTTGCAAGTCAGTCTTGTTGCAAACTATGATCAGTGGCTTGTTCATGAACAAGGACTTAATGCTGTGAAACAGAGCGGCTTGCTGAGCAATACTGTAGCCACAAGAACCAGAAATATCCAAGAAAAACAATATTGCAGCTCTCAAATGTGCTAGAGCAGTGATACTGCACATCTCAATAATATTACGATCCTCAAAAGGCCTGTCCAGAATCCCTGGTGTATCAATTACTTGGTACCTCAGGTATTTATAATCTGTGTGACCTACAAAGAGAGACTTTGTAGTGAAAGCATAGGGCTGGACATCGACATCAGCTCTTGTAATTTTGTTAATAAAAGAGCTTTTCCCAACATTTGGATATCCACAGATCAAGACAGTCCTTGTATTAGGATCAATCGAAGGGAGCCTAGCCATGTGCTGTCTGACTTGTTCTAGATAAGCCAAACTCGGTCCAATCCTCTTGATCACAGTGCACATGCGGCCAAGAGCAGCCACCTTAAGACACTTGCACCGATACAGTGAGTCACCATACTTCAGCAATTTCACATAGTCTTTGGCAATCTTACTGATAAGATTCCTAGCAGTGTTGATTTGTCCAAGTGCAAGCTTGTAATGGTCTTTGTTGTAGAGCACATGGAGGAGATCCCCATAGAAAGGATGAATATCATCAAGCCGGGGGAACTCATCAATTATGGTAGAGAGCTTATCATAAAAATTCTGCTGAGTGTACTTCACCTTGCGCATGTAGAATTGGCGGAGCCGCGAAATTGCATATCCCTTGTGCACAACAGTCGGTGTCTGCCGCTGGGTACGTGAGAGGATGATATCAACGAAATCCTTCCCATTTGGCACCACAGTAATCTTCTTAAAATTATACTGAACCATCGCACCCTATCAACCTTCCTGCCACACAAAAAGTATAACAAAATTACAAAAAAAAAAATCGTTGGACCAAAAAGGGGCTACAAAAGTTAAACCAGACACGGTAATGCAAACATCAATTTTCATTCAGAAAGCAACACTGCATGTAAATATATGCTGAATATACCATTATATAATTTAGATGAACACATTCAAATTTAGAACATATAATAACAGCCCAAAATGAATCTTAATAAACCAAAACAATAACACATAATAAACTCAATCGAACATTTAAACCCGAGACCCCATGAACAATCCTGAGAAATCAACAAGGCAGTGCATGGAAAACGGGGCGATACGCGGGTGACGAATACTTAGCAAGAACAGACTTACCCTAAAACACGTTCGCTTGTAGGGTTTGTATTGTATGCGCCACCCAAAGTGTTGCGGCTATGCCACCGATCTTCAAGACTCTGTTTTGGTTGGAGGCTGCACACAGTCTCAAACATATACATAAGGTTGAACGAGGGTTTTATTTTGGAGAAGGTGGCACAATGTCGGTTGCACTGGGAAACGGGCCCAACCCGGCCCAGTTTAAATTTACATAAGTATCAGCCCAACCTTTTTTTATGGTATTATCTGATCCTAAATAATGATAGAATTATATATCTTTTAATAATTACTTCAAGAATTTGATTAGAGTATAATATGTCATAAATACTTTTAAAATTTAATTTATTATGTAAATATGGTTTTTTGTATTTTTATGATAATATCTTAAAAAATCATAGGAGTATTTGAAACCTTTTCTTGTATTTTTGTGATATTAATTTCAAAGGAATATTTGAAATTATTTTTAGATAAATGATAACGTGGAACTTATCGTTATAATATTTACTATCATTTTTCATTCATAAATAGATAATTCAAAAAAACAAAAATTTAGTTAATAGTATGAAATTTAAACTGATAATTTATTGAAAATTTTAAAGAAACTAGATATATTTTATCTGGATTCGAGAAAGCTTGTTTGCTATTTTTTTTATTGAATAAAAAGATAAAACATGATTTAATGCAAATAAGATAGTATTTCCCTTCTTTAAAAATCATGACCTAGTCCTATGTATTATATTGTTATTGAAAATTTATGCAGTAAAAGAATGACATTTTGAAGTTGAAAATACAGAGTGATTTGGAGGAAATCTCTTGGAATATTATTTAATATTTATTTGTTATGGATTTTATTGTAATATTATTTATAATTATATATTAAAAATAACGTCTACTATGATTTTTAATGAAAAATAAATAAATATGTATATTGTAATTTTATTACTTAACTTATAATAACTAATAAGTAACCTGAGTGAATTATAACATATCTCCCTACAATTATCAAGAGTTTATGAAAATAGATAATTATAAGGTCTAATAATTTTTTTTTAATCAGGTAACATATAATGTCATATAAAAAAATATTATATCTTTCAATTAACTATTTTTATTATTAGACGTATGATTGATAGATATAATTAATAAAACAATAAAGATATTGCTTTTAAAAGAAGGGACCTGAGGTTAGAAATAGAGATGTAAAAACGAGTTTCAATCCGTGAGTCAACCCGACTCGTCACGGGTTTGAGTCGGGTTAGGTTGAGAAAAATTTAACTTTTTTAAAAGTGGATTGAACTCAACCCAGTTCACTTAACCCACTAGCATTTTTTTACAATGTTTTTTAATTTTTGTAATAATTATTTATTACTTCTAATTATATAAGTTCACAATTTCATATCTTTAAATGTTAGAATGTTACTCAATAATATTTGAATAGTTTGAATGCTTTATTGAATAGCGTGACAGAAAATGTGTAATATTAGCCATGTTTTCTTGAACTATATTGACACTTTCTTGGAAACAATTCATCATATATTGGTGGTGGACATGATGAAAACATTGGTTCTTGATTTTATTGTGATTGTCATCTCATGGATTTTTTTAAAAAATTATTTAAATATTTGAATACTTAAAAATAAATACATAAATAATTTTTTTATGTGGGTTGGTGAACCAACCCACTTAACCCACCAACCCGTGGTGGGTTGAGCCGGGTTGCAAAATTTCTGACTCACCATAAAGTGAGTCAGGTTGGGTTCACTCATTTTCAACCTGACTCGTGATGAGCCAACCCGTGTGAGCCGGGTTGGCTCACTTTGACAATAGAAGAAGAAAAAAATCTCTTTAATTTTATGTGTTAACTGATATTTGTGTATAGCACCGATTAATCATTGAAAAAGTTACAATTGAATATTAACAATATAAAACAAAAGTTATGTAAATATTAAATCAAACTAATAGTATAGAACTAAAATTATATAAATATTAAATGTTAATTTTAATAAAATAAGATAATATGATCAAAATGAACTAATATCTCATTTAATAGTCTAAACCATCAAACAAAACATTGTATATATGATAGTTCAAAGCATAAAATCCAAAATATAAATAGTGTGTTACAGTCATCCCACAAAAATTAGATAAAATGTTATACAATTTATGTACACAACTTGCACTAGAGTTTTCAAAAGAGAAAACACAAGTCTAAACCAAAAACACTAGAATTTTCATAGAAACTCTACTGTGCAACATTTTCTACTCTTCCCTGCACGGGGCTAGCTACAAGATCTTCAACTGCTCACACCGATCAGATGATCATGGCACGAAATAACAGACACTAAAAAACAAAAGAGACAAAAAAAAAGGGTAAGCTAGTGATTTAAAAAGAAAACATAAATCATTCTATAATCAATAACATACAACAGGCACAAATAATCAATTAGTTTAACACAATTTGATAATCTAAGACTCAATTAATCCAGATTCATGCATTGAGATTGAATTCAGGCAGCTGTGCATTTGTAGTGGCATCTCATGTTCTGCATAGCGATAGATACAGGGTAAAACTCTACCACATACAAGGTTAGTCCGTTAACACCTACGATCAAGAAAAAAATCTTAGGCTATGACCTTTTGCTCCTCTCACCACATACCACATTCCTCTCTACTTAAGAATTTGAATGGTTATTAGAGAGTTAGGATAACTGCCAAGATAATCCATACCTCAATGCATACACTACCACAATCATTACTAATCCTCCTTGGGTTAGCATTAACCAATCTCAACTCAGTCTCATATAAACAATCTCATATCATATACTCATCATTCATAATAATTAAAAAGTTTTTATAACCACAAAAATACCATTCAAATCACTTAAGAATACAAGTTTAAAGTCCGTACTTACTCGCCCAATTAGTAGCAATTCCCAGCCATTGGCCTTTGTTCGCCCAACTAGTAGCACTTGCCCAACCACTGGTACAGGTTTGAAATTTCCTAACTTGGAAATTCGTCCAATGAGTAACACTCGCCCAGCCACTGGTCCATGTCTGAAATTTCTAACTTGGAAAATCACCCAACGAGTTTGTGAATCTGCATAATTTTGTAGATCAGTGTTCTGTATAATCATGCAGATCAACTTATTTGCTTAGCGAGTAGGCTCGCCCAACGAGTAAGCAAATTTGCACAATTCTACAGAAACTGATTTAAGCAAAATTATACTTATTCAACAAATCCTTACAACCCCAAAACCTATAGAGAGACCATTCGAGTATCAATTAATTATATCAAAATATTCACACCAATTGCATCCAATTACACCTATATAACATACAATTATTTTCGATCAACAGATAAAACCTAAGTATTTATTATTTTCAAACATCACAATCCAGTTTATATATCAACATCAGTCAATTACAAAATAATCACATAATAACATTCCTAACATGTTTGTGAAACATGATAGATATTAACTTTCCTTACTTGAGATATTATACAAACAGTTCACAGAGAGTTTCAATACACCTCACAACCCGACAAAGTCCCTAACTCTCCATAAGAACAACAAGAACATGATCATAGTGCATCAATAGAATCACTAATCAGTGGAAAAAACATAAGGAGAACTCAGAAGACACATGCGGTCTAGAATCATCTGCATGCAAAGAGATTTAGACAAAACCAGAGAAAATAACAGAAAATCAACTCACTATGTTTTAGAGATTGATCAAACAGACATGTAGAGCGTGTCGCAGGGATCCCCCTAGCGATCTCTGATTGTTGAACACATGATTACACTTTGATCGTTGAACACATGATTACAAAAGTCAACAACTTAGAGAAAAGATAAAGAAGATTTTAGAAACAGTTCTTAGAAAGATAAAATGTTTATAACTAATTAGACTCGTTTATTAGATTTCTATTTATATTTAACACTTTTTAATAATAAAATAACCAAGTTTCATTATTTCAAACACTTACTCGTTCTAAACTACTACGGTGTAATAATATGTAATTCCATATTATTTATAATTTTTTAATTTTACTTCTCAATATCGAGATAGTTATAGGTATTATTGTTAATTTATAGAAATGAAATAATATTATTTACTTTTAAATACTTTTTGTCGAAATATAATAACTTATATTGATTATTCAATCCAATCAATTCAATTGATTGATTTGAATTGGATGCAAATGAAAAATATATTCAATATAACATCATTTGATTAAAATTAATTAAATTAGATGGAAAATTGTATAAAATTCAACTGAAAATCACTTATTATAATTATTAGCAAAAATGTATTTCCCAAAGCTTCGATAAGAGCATATTTGATATTTCATCAAAGCGAACAATGAAATAAATAAAAAATTTATTAGAAAGAAGACTACACAAAATTCTTCAGAATTCAAACAAAATAAAGAAAATAGGAAGAAAAAAAAACATAGTTCCCAGCAACTGTGTTTCTGAAATGTTTTATTCTGATAACACGCACACGCTGAACGGATGAGGTGTGATGAGTGAATGATGTTGAGGGTGGCCGTGCGATGGAATTGGAAGCCAATGGCTTCTCTGCCACTAACTACCTTTGCATACAAACAGCAACAGTTCCACACTCTGAACCCTAGGCCTCCATGTCGCACCTTCAGGCTTTTATGTCGAACTTCTTCTTCCGCCGTTGCACACACCTCGCTTCCTCTCTCCGCCGACTTGAACCGCTACCTTCGCTGCTCCATGCCGCAGAGTTCGCCGCTCCGAGTCGCGGTTCTCGTTAGCGGAGGCGTCGATAGCAGCGTCGCTCTCCGGCTGCTCCACGCCGCCGGCCATTCCTGCACCGCTTTCTACCTCAAGATATGGTTCCAAGTACGCCTTCATTCTTCGCGTTTCAAATTGAATTGCGTAATCGATTTTGCGGCTGTTGCTTTCTCACGCGTGGTTTTTTGTAGGAAGATTTCGAGAACTTTTGGTCTGAGTGCCCCTGGGAAGAGGATTTGAAGTATGCCAAAGCTGTTTGTAGTCAGGTCGTTTTCTTATCAACGCCTTTGTTGTGTATTTTGCTGATCAGAACATTAGTAATGGAAGTGCATATGGTGTTTGTGTTTCTATTTGCAGGTTGATGTACCGTTAGAAGTGGTTCATTTAACTGATGAATACTGGAACAATGTGGTATGCTGGATCGATTCAGCTATTTTTGTTCAATATTTATTCACTTTCCGTTTAATGGGAATCTTCTATGATCCGTATAACTTATAATTGTAAGCTATTTGTTTTTCCTTTAACATAAAATTAGTTCGTGTATAACTTATAATAAGCTTATAGAACAGTTAAATGCGAGAATTTCTATAAATTAATTAATAGCTTAATTAATTTTAACTGATGGAAGAAGTAATTCATTTTACCTTATTCTTTTCTTTTGCAAGTGCCTATGAATAAGTTTTTCTAGAGAAGCCTAAAATGTAAGTTGCAATAGTGTAGGTATTTCTGCCTCGTTGTTTGACTATTACTTACTTGTATATCAGGTTTCTTACCTCATTGAAGAGTATAGTAGTGGCCGAACTCCGAACCCCGATGTTCTTTGCAATACAAGAATAAAGTTTGGTATACATTCAGTCTTATGCAATAAGCCCAATCTGATCTTGTGGTAGTATGTTTCACGTACTTTGTTTCTGTTTCATTGATAAAATACTGTTTTGTTAGGTGCATTCTTGGACGCTATTGGTGGCATGGGCTTTGACTATGTTGCCTCTGGGCATTATGCAAATGTTATCCACCCATGTGCTGATGGCATGAATGAGCCTTCTGTTCTTGAACTATCACAAGACACGGTACTCATGAATCTTGATTCTGTTTGTCTATTATTATATGCAGGTGATATATTTGTGTACTTTGAGCGCTGTCGGAAGAATCTTCAATGATCAGTATTAAGTTTTGCATATTTCTCTCCTTTCCCATTTATTATGCCGGAAAATACATACTGTTAGATCTTGTTAGTGTATATAAGTTTCTGATAAGTTTTTGGTCCTGTTAGAATCTGATTTGGTAGTTTGTTATTCAATCTGTACCAATTTTCAGTTACACTACTTTTGGTCTGTGCCTGTATTACGCACCTGACTAGTTGTTGCCTATATATAATGTACTTGTTGAACCCTTTGAAAAATATCAAGAATTATTTTCATTCTCTCTTTACACTCTGTATGCAAGTTTGTTTCTCTGCAATTTTTTTTTTCTATACTCTGCAGATCACATTCTATCAGATCTTAATGTGCTTTTGTAATTTTAGGTAAAGGATCAAACATACTTCCTTTCACACCTTTCACAATCCCAGCTGAAGCAACTTCTCTTTCCACTTGGTTGTATTCCCAAGGTCTGTTGTGAATTTGAATCATTTTCAATGCTTGAATTGCGTTTAAATTTGTATGCAATTCAATCACTTTTTTGATGTCTATCTTCAGAATTCAGGCAGTAGGCAGTCAGAATATATTTATTAATTTGTGTGCCTTTAATTGTTGTTTAGGATTTAAATTTGAATGCTGCACTTCAGTAACCATTTGACAGGCCAACAAATTATCTTGCCTCTACGAAGTTTTTTCCATCTTGCGGCTTTAAAAGACAATTGCTATCCTTTTTTATATGATGGCTGCCATAAGAATTTGAGCATGAAATTTTCTGAATATATTTATTAAATAGGTTTTTTAGTGCCCTTAATTGTAGGTTGATATTTAGATGCACTTTTGAAGCGAAATAAAAGCTATCACGTTATCTTTTTCTCTAGGCATGTTGTTTTGAAGAAATATTAATCTAATTGTCTTCTACTGCCACACCATCTGCAGGATGAAGTTCGCAGGCTTGCGACAAAATTTGATTTACCAAATAAGGATAGAAAGGATTCCCAAGGAATATGCTTTTTGGGCAAGGTATGTGCAGTGAACAGCTCCTTACATCATATCTATTTCATGGTGATGAGATGTATTTACAAATAACTCTTGAGCTTTTAGAGGTTCTAAAAGTGAAAGATTAAAATATAAATGAAATGATACTTTGGCAATGTCCGTATGAATTATGATAACCATTCTTTAATTTTCTTTTTTAGAAAATCAATGATGCCATATTTTTGTTTGGAAGCTAGTGTAGAAATTTGATTTCTTGTTTCTGTTCACTTTTTTTGAGTTATAGATAAGATTCAGTGAATTTGTTGCAAGACATATTGGGGAAAGAGAAGGTATCATACTGGAGGCTGAGACAGGAGATTTCCTTGGCAAACATCGAGGATTCTGGTTTTATACTATTGGTCAGCGTCAGGGTCTACGACTACCTGGAGGTCCATGGTTTGTTATCTCCGTATTTCTTTCTGACATTAGTTGTATTTATGTGATAAGTTTCCAATCATGTAATCACAAAATTCATTTTGTATTGAAGATATATTCACGTTGTAGGCGCAGAAATATTAGGTTATTAATACGATTTGCGTTGTTCAATTTTTTCTATCATTACTTCGACTATTTTCTCCACATTGAATAATTTGAAAAAAAAAAAGAAATCTTTCAATGCATTCCTGTCCAGATGTCAAATTTGGGCTTGTATTAAAAAAAAAAAGAAATTCATCCCATTTTTTTTATCTTATGCAGGTATGTTGTCGAGAAGGATGTTAAAAACAATGTAGTTTTTGTCTCAAGAAATTACTTTTCCTTTGACAAAAGGAGGCGTGTATTCCGTGTTGGCTCTTTTAAATGGCTTAGTGAGGTGCCCCCAGGCCAGACAAGTCAGCTACAGTGCAAGGTGAATTACTTGAAGATCAATTTCTCTTTCCTGTTATTTAAAACAGTTTCTCATTTTTGTAGTACTGAGTTATGTTATGGTATCTTGACCTTTTCAGGTGAGACATGGTCCTGGATTCTACGATTGTAACTTACAAATGGAAGTGGAAGGAGATGGCCAAGGTCACTCTGCAGTTGTCCGCATATTTGAAGATGATCAAGGCCTGGCAGCTGGGCAGTTTGCGGCCTTTTATGAGGGAAGAAGATGCTTAGGTTCTGGTGTGATTTTGGAGTTCTGGGATGATCATAGTTTTCCAGTTTGTACAAAAGCTTTAGAAATTGCTAGAATGGAAGATAAATCGATGCTTGGAAATCCAGTAAAAATAAAAGTTAAACCAGATAGCCCCCAAGAAGTATGTGATTCTGCCGAGTTAGCAAGTAAAACATCATAAGGTAATAAGAAATTCTTGAGTTGTTGACGCTGAACAAAACAGGCAGACATGTCAGGAAAATGCAGCTTCCATATTCCCTTTTCAATTGGCTACAAAATATTACTGCTAAACGTGACGTGTATATTTTTCCGAGCTTTGGTTCTGTAACTTTTTATACACATGTTCAGGAAGTATTTTTTGTTGGGAATGATGGGCATTTAAGTTGCAATACGAATGTAAGATAGGTGACAAAATAGTAGCTTCCACACTATTTTGGATTGGATTGCGGATAAAGTTGAAAAGGAAAAGGAAAGAGTGAGAGAAGTATGACTCTCAATATTAAGAGAAAAAATATAGAATAAAGAGAAATAAGTGTAATGTTTGTAGTATATTTTATTGATGTGGTAGAAAAAAATTAAAATAATTGAATAATATAATAAATTATCTTTATTATAATTTTTATAAGAATTGGACTAAAAGTCATGATTGTACTATTACAAATCACTATTAGTCTAATCAATATATGTGAGGAGCATAATCAATATGGTTTGTACCAAAAATTGCACCCAAATCTATGTGATGAGCTCTACCACTGTATACTTTCTTACTAAAAGTTGTATAACAATTTTTATTAAGAGCTTAATATTCATGATTGTACTAAAATTTGTACATTGATCTATGTGACGTTCTTAATCAGCGTTACTTATGAAAAAAATGAGCCGACTCTAAAAGAAGAAATGGGCTGAAATCAAACTTTAAAACGATTTAAAATAATTTTTAAAAAAATGTTGATGTGTAAACGAACTAGAGAAATTCTCTACCAGTTTAAAATGATTTTAAGAAGGTTTCCATAGACAAGTGAAGAATAACAAAATTTTGTACAAGTATAATTGTAGGAGGAAAGAAACACGTGGTATTTTTATTGGTTTACTCAACTTCTTTAACAAAGTCCAATTCTCCTTTAAGAACTCTGAAAAGGTTGGACTCTATTCAAACTTATTTAAGAATCAAGATAATCTTTATGTAACTTATGTTTACCCTAAGTATACAAAGTCATTTTTTTATCCTTTTCTCTTTGAGCTAAAAAAATACAAGTAATAGTTTTAAAAAAATCATTTCCACCTTTCAACAAATATTTGATTATTGTAATTCTTGATGCAATAAATAAAGTCGTTGAAAGTTTATAAGGAACAACTCCAAAAAATAAAAACATGAAATAAACATTGTTGCTGATAATAATTCACAAAATGAAAGATTTATAAAGAAGATATATTCTCTCATTTTTTTTATAAGGCTTTCGAATGATTTACACTTAATATTTAAAAGAAGAACTCATAATTCATGTTGTAATTATATGATGAGTGAAAAATGGTTAATATATGCAACTAATCAGAAAATTAAAACTCCTACCTAATATCATCACACTTAATTTTTGTTGAATCACTCCAAAGAACAGCACCTTAATTTTGTTGTACAATATTTTTTTAATTAATAAAATTAAACTCCAAATTTAATTGGAAATCTTGAAAAAGAAAAAAGATTTTTGTGTACGGAATAGGATATTTGGGATGAGGAAAGAAGGAGAATAGAGATAAACCCCGCCAAATGTTGAATCCTGATAATTGAGATATAGTTACTTCCCAATCCATGCCATGGCACACACTCTGACACTACCACCCATCTCTTACACTCTCGCTAAAACCCTAAAACCCATTTCTCCATTCCACAAATCTCTTCCCTTCTCCTCTCCAACCCTTTCTCGTCTAAAGCACACTCGACGCTCCCTATCCCGCTCCGTTCAGCGCTCTACCGTCGGCAAATTCTCCGGCAGTGTCGACGATGAAGAAGAATCAGAGGAACTGGACGAGCTCGATGTCATCGCCCTCGAGCAAGAAGCAAAGGACGCTGCCCAAGCTTATTCAAACTCTCTGTCTCAAGTTCTGAGCATCGGTGAATATATATTTTTAATTTGTTTCTGTTTCTCTTTGCAGTGACACTTCAATGACCATCTCTATGATTTTATTTTATTTTTTTAATTCAGAAGACGAGGAGAAAAATGATCGCAAGGAAACAGCTCAATCCCGCAGGAGGAATACACGGAGAACAAAATCTGTTAGTATATAATTAAGTTTTTGTTGTTAAATACACACATACATATTCCATTATTTATCTGTTAGTATAAGGCTTAATTAACTTTTTATTCCATTATTTTGTTTATTTTATTCAATTAGGTTCCATTACTAATAAAATATTCACTGTTTTGATTTAGGAGTAATACAATTTATAATCAATCTATAATAATAATTTATAAAACTAACCACCTCAAATTTCAAACGCACATTGTTGCATGTTTAAAATTGAGAGACTTGAACAACTTTTTTAATTAATAGAAGGATCAAATTGAATAAAATAAAAAGAATAAAAAAAGGTAACTAAGCCTATATATTACAACGATAATGTACTTGGCAAGTTCTGGAACTCTACACGATGCCAAAGAATTCAAGCAATGAGTCTTTTTTTAGTTATATGAATCGGGAGATTTGTCACTTACGCTTGAATTTACTACATTCTCCAGCTTAGGTGTGAGTCACAATAGCTATGAACACCTGTTTTTAGGCAGATACTTTTTCTTTATTGTTTGTAACTAGTTAGCAGTATTTCTTTTAACGAGATTGAAGTAAACGGGGACACTTACTGAAACTCGTCTAATTTGGATGGCAGATCCCGGACAATCTTCTCCAAAGGGTTGCAATTGTTGGAAGGCCAAATGTTGGCAAGTCAGCATTATTTAATCGTCTTGTTGGGGTATTGAAGATTTCTCTAAACTTTGTTTTTCTTTATGTCTTTGTGTTTTAGGGATATAACATTGGAATTTTTGATGCATCCAAAACCTGAATGTTGAAATTGATTCGTTATAATATTCACCTCTTTGATGCTTAAATTGTAGGGAAACAGGGCTATTGTGGTTGATGAACCTGGGGTTACCAGGGATCGTTTATATGGTCGATCGTATTGGGGGGAGCATGAGTTCATGGTAGTGGACACAGGCGGGGTTATCACTGTTTCAAAGTCACAAGCTACTGTTATGGAAGAGCTGGCTATTACTACTACCATTGGTATGGATGGCATTCCACTTGCTGTTAGAGAAGCAGCTGTTGCCAGGATGCCCTCAATGATCGAGAGACAAGCAACTGCAGCTGTGGAAGAATCATCTGTTATTATTTTCCTGGTCGATGGTCAGGTATTTTGTATGCGATGTCTTTTAATTTTCCTTGTCTAGGGCTGTTTCTTTTTCCCTGCTCAATTCTTGTTGTAATATAATAAATATATAAAAAATGGGTCACAAGATACGTTAAAAGGCGATATTTCCTTTTAGTATGAATAGGATGGGCAATCCATTCCTCCAAGGCTACAGTCATTGATAAATATTTTTTGGGAATTCTTGAATCTAACTTTTACCCGTATTTTACTACTTTGGGTATTCACGGTGTCTTAGGCCCATACGTCACGTTTGCAAAAGAGGGTTACATAAACTGAGGGTGGTGCGAAGAAAGAGAAAGAGAAAATGTGTATATGAAGATGGAGGGTACCAAATATAAGGGTGAAAATTATTCTGAGGTTGTGGTTGTTGATTTTGAGTAAAGGCTGGTGCTTAGTTGGGAAGTCTCGCATCAATTATTTGGGTGCCACTTATATATATATATATATATATATATATATATATATATATATTGGACAACTTCACTTAATGCCAATCAGTTTTAAGATGAAATTTGATACGGTGGTTGCCTATTCTGATAGGCTCGCCTGGTTTGATAGGTATCTGTGGATGAGTGGGTTGGGAAAGTCCCATTAGTGGTTATTCCATATTTGTACGGAGGTTATTTCTATCCGGTACTGTTTCTTTGTTTGATTTCTCTAATTCCATTATACAGAGGAATTTTATTATGATCGTGATACATATTGTAACCAGTTTATTTCTCTTGTTATATAACTTGGTTCCTATAATGGTGCCATCTGGCTACAGCTGGCAATTATACACCATCAAAATGGGACTATAATTTTGTTGTTATTTTAAAAGCATGATATACCAACTGATTTACATAGCGCTCCAAATCATGATCCAAAGACAGTAATGACACATATGTTGAACAGGCAGGACTAACAGCAGCTGATGAGGAGATTGCTGATTGGCTACGTAAAAACTACTCAGATAAATATGTCATTCTGGCAGTTAACAAGTGTGAATCTCCTCGCAAAAGAATTATGCAGACATCTGAATTTTGGTCCCTTGGGTAAGCTATTTCTGTGAGGATGCACTCCTGAGTGGGTGAATATTGAATGCCTAAAGTGTGGCAAAAAACAGTGGAAAATGGTCAGGGCACTTAACCGGTTTATAAATAATGTTTATAATCTGATACTTTCATATCGTGTTAAATTAAATTCAATGACCATTATGGGGAATCGGATGACTTACTTATATTAGTGGTTAACTAACCAAAAGCAGTTAACTTTTTCAATAAATATACAGTTCAGGTGGCAGTAAGCCGTTATTTTAATTATGATGTGTTGTTGTAGTATTAAACGAAGTTTGGTTTGATAGATGTGAATATTCGCTTTAACCCCAATTATGGTACAGAACCACCCTTTTTAATTTCAATTTACTTTACTTTTTTACTATGTGTTATTCCTCTTATTGGTTCACATGTGAGTAATTTAGAGTAAATAACCACGGTCAGGTATAAAATATATGTTGTTATGCAGTTTTCTATTATTGATGCGATTAAGATATAACAAGTACACATTTAAAAAGAAACTTAATTTCTCTTGATTAGATGGACCTTTTAGCAATCATAAAGGTGTTCAGGATTACATCATATTAAAAGTATAAGAGATCAACAAAAATATCCTTGATAACTTCTAATTCACCTTCCCCCCTCTAAACGGACATCTGAAATTTTTAGCGGTTAAACAGGCTGAGTGGAATTCTTACATTGTTGCATCATATTATTTACTGATCTTTCTAAGTGATATATTTTAATCTGCAAGTGTTGTGTTGTGGTTACTATATCAGATTTGAACCACTTCCAGTATCAGCAATCTCAGGGACTGGAACTGGAGAGCTTCTTGACCTTGTTTGTTCTGGCTTACAGAAAGTTGAGGTTTGTTTTCTGTATACGTTGCATTCTCTTCTGTTATATCATTGACAATTGGTAAATTTAGGTTTTATATTTATAACGTCTCACACAAGTTGATTTGACTATATTTTGCATCACCAACGGATGCAAGTAATTAGATTGAGGTGGTATTATTGTTGATCTCTATACAATTTAGGATCTTAGTTTTTATTCTTATTTCTGAGGCCCTTAATTTTTCAATTTATGCTTTACTTCATGGTGAACTATAGGAATCAAATATTCTTGATGAAGTAGAAGATTATGTTCCGGCAATTTCAATTGTTGGTAGACCAAATGTTGGCAAAAGTAGCATTTTGAATGCACTGGTTGGTGAGGACAGAACAATAGTTAGCCCCATCAGTGGCACTACTCGTGATGCTATTGATACTGAATTTACTGGACCAGATGGACAGGTGCGATTCTTTTGTTGACTAACTAGTAAACACTTGATGCATGTAGCACCACAAATAAATCAAGTCTTAATTCAAAAGTTTTTATTACATTTTTGTAAGAATTGTTGAAAATGTGACATCAACCACATATATGTCTAAATTATTGTTTATAAATGGATACAAAACTTCCCCGTATAAGCTGATTTTGTGAGATTAAATTAGGTCTAAAATTCATTATTTTTAAGGTGGTATGGTATGACCAAATTATAATATATAAATTGGTACAAATTTCATTTTGTATGTAAGTTTTGTGAGATTGAATTAGGTCTAAAATTTATTGTTTCTCAGAAAAATGAAAATTTTGAACGCGTAGTTAGTTATAAAGCTTTCCCAACCACAACTTTGTTTAAGCTGTAACGATACCAGATTGTCATAATGATTTGGTAATCTTTTATTATTTTGAGCAAGCACAATAATTATTTTCTTATTTTCTTTTCTGTAGAAGTTCCAACTTATTGATACTGCTGGAATCAGGAAAAGAGCAGCCATTGCATCAGCTGGGAGTACAACAGAGGCTTTGTCAGTGAATCGAGCATTTCGTGCTATTCGTCGTTCTGATGTTGTTGCTCTTGTCATCGAGGCCATGGCTTGTATCACAGAACAGGTTCCCAATGAATTCTTTTGTTTGTGGCATGAAATCTATATTGTCTTTCTTTTGGTTATAATAAAGTAATGCTGCAGGCTGGAGGTAAATGGGATACTAGTTGTTTAACGTAATACTTTTCCCCTCCTTAAACTATTTAAATGTCTTTTGAAGGACTACAAGATAGCTGAGAGGATAGAAAAAGAAGGAAAAGGTTGTGTGATAGTTGTAAATAAGTGGGATACAATACCAAATAAAAAGCAGCAGACTGCATTACACTATGAGGAAGATGTCAGAGAGAAGCTTCGCTCACTTGATTGGGCTCCAATTGTTTATTCTACTGCTATAGCTGGTAACAGTGTTGACAAGTATGTTTTATCTGGAAAGTTATTGATTTATGCTGTATACATGCTAATTCCATGCTTTGAATTCGTCCAACTTTCCTTTTAAAACAAGTTTTTATTTCATAGGCATGTGTAATAAATATCAACTTGTATCACATGGTGAATGAGGTCACGCTTCATATATTTTGTTGAATTTATCTGTTGTAATGCAGGGATCTTGGTAGATCTCAAGTAGTAGTCACATTATTGGCCGATGATGGCTCTGTACTTTTTTGTGTGTACTGGTGTTTCTTGATGTGTAGTAAAAAAGTCCTTGGTCATTTCTTGAGCTTGAGCAATGCACTTAGGAATGGACTTGAGAAGCTGACTCTTTTCAGAATAATTTTTATTTGAATATGGATTAGCTTTGTTTTTTCTGGATGTAACAAATTATTTGTCACAGATAAATTTTAGTCATAAATAACTTTTCTTGGATGTAGAACATGGTATCATATATTGAACTTATTACTTATTCAGGTTTGATAACTTTCGTTGGAGTTGGTCTCCTAAGTGGATAGCTGATCGCTTATTGTTGTTTTCCCAATAGGATTATTGTTGCAGCTAGTGAAGTTGAAAAGGAAAGATCTAGAAGACTTGGCACTTCTATATTAAATCAAGTAGTTCTGGAAGCAGTAGCTTTTAAGCCTCCTCCTAGGACACGTGGTGGAAAAAGAGGGCGTGTTTACTACTGCACTCAGGTATTTGTATCATGTTATGATGGTAGTTTAGTTTTTATTTTTTCTTTTAGTTTACTGGGAAAGTTTGGATCAATTCTTGTTATGTCATTTTTATTGTTCATGATAGAGATGTTCCCATTGCATTTATTAGGATGTTGTGCCCTGTTGACCTATTGATCATGGGTTTGAATTTGGAAATAGCCTCTTTTGCATATGCCGGTAGGACTACGCACATTGATCCCTTATTTGCATAGTGAGGAGCCTTCTAGGGCCGGGACATGTTAGTTTTTGTATTCAATAATATATTCTATTAGCAAACATTTGTTACTAGAATTATTGAAGTGAATAGTGCAGTAGGAATACTCAATAGCTCCTTTGTTATACTTTTATGTACTCACAAAAGTAAAACGTTTAATTACTTTATATTCTAACGGGATCTCGTCTTGCAGGCTGCTATAAGGCCACCTACATTTGTGTTCTTCGTCAATGATGCAAAACTTTTTCCTGAGCCATACAGGCGCTATATGGAGAGGCAGCTGCGTAAGGACGCAGGTTTTTCTGGAACACCCATACGACTTCTATGGCGCAGCAGAAGGAAAATGGGCAAAGATGAAGGTTAGTATTCATTGTATCAAAATCAGTATTGCTACTATGTGCCCCTCATTTTGCTTTCATTGTTTTTCCTTTGCTTCTCCTACCTTGAAAAAATGTATAATGATGCTATAAACATGTCTATATGGTTTGCTCACAGGAAAAGCAGTAACAAGGACCCAAGAGAATCTTACATCAAATGATCCAAAATTGGTACTAACTGCATCATAGGTCAAACATTTGATCATGGAAGAACTGACTGTTATGTTGTGTTGGAAGGAAGTGAAGAAACTTTTCACCTGGGGCTACTTGACTACTCAAATGCTAATGCTTCCTTAAAATCCATCAAGGTTAGTAAAATCTCCCCAAGGACCGGATGGGTGCGGAGAGTTTGGATGAGGATCTGTCATTTATATAGTGATCATTATCATTCTGTAATTCTTGAGTGAGCACTTTGTATTTATGGGGTCGTAGCACATTCTCTGTCAACAACTGCATTGTATATTTATTTTTTGTAGTAGTTGTTGAAGCAAAACTGAGTTTTTGGATTTCTAAGTCTGCGACTCCTTTTATTCAAATATTTAAGCTGGACATCTTCCAGAGATCAGGTTCTCAGTTACTATCTGGAATGATGTTTTTTGTTTTTGCTAAGTAATTGCTGGTAATTTTTGTCGTTGTTACATATATATATATAGATATATATATATATATATATATATATATATATATATACACACACATATATATACGCTGATATTCAGCTGCAGTTACCTGCTTGATAGGTTTAACACACTGTTTAGTTTAGTTTTAATCTGTTTGTTTCTGTTTCAGAAAGAACGAACATTTTCTGTTAAATCTATCTCGTAGCTGTGTTGCAGCTGACTCCCTCCTAAACATCTAACGCACTTAACAATACTATTTGGTGCCATTCATTTTTACTCGTCACATTACGAAGGCAATATTTGTCCCTAATTTCATTAATTACAATACAACTGTAATCACAAGATAAAATCATTATTAATACAACTTTCGTCATTTTATATATAAAATTATTTTAAACTAATTTGCATTCATTGAAAAGTTGATTAAGTTATTAGTAACATTATGTTTTAATATTTTTTATAAATGATCGACTTCGAAGATTTGTGTTTGAGTTTGTTGACCCCTCTTGAACCAAGCCTGTTTATTTCACATCTACAGGGCCATGATATGACTGTTAAAGCTGTGAACGTATTGTATCCTGTGTGTTCGGTATTTTGGTGGCAGTTTTGGGTACAAGAGCAGCAAAAGTATGCACTAATAATATATGTGTCTGACTTGTACATGAATTTAATATTGTAGGATATTTTATCAATCAGTTAAGTATCTAATTTATATGATTGTAATTCAGTATAAGAAAATTTTAAATAATGATTAATTTTAGTAACAAAAATAATTAGTCACTTTATAATAACTAATTTAAATATTAATTTAAAAATAAAAATTTATTGATAACTAAAATAGTTTCAAAAATTATAATTATTCTCTAAATTGATAATTTAAAATAATTTTTATTATGAATTGATTTCTGGTTACTAACATTAGCTATCAAGTTTTAATTATCAAAATAATTTGTTTTTAAATTAGTCATTATCATTAGCTATCAAAGTTTCGGTTACCAAAATAATTAGTCTATAAATTGATCTCTAATTAGAAAACTGTTCTCTAACACTAAAATTGGTCATTGTTTAAGAGTTTTCTTATAGTGATATTATGATGACAATAATTTATATTTTTTATGTTGATAACTTTAGTATATATAGTTTTAATTTGATTAACACAATAACCATCATATATTTATTATGTTTTTAACAATTATTGTATATTACGTATAGTGTTTTATTAGTTTTAAAATAAACATATTGGATATGTGTCATCTTTGATACACGTATCTGTACATCATAGGTGCAAACTAATTAGTAAAATTTTTCTTTGTAATTGAATCAAATATGATTTAACTTAATATAATTATTTAAATTATTTATTATTTATTAAATATATGTGTACTTTTGAAATATTAAATTACTAAAATTAGTAAACATTAATTTATATAATTTGTTTTTAAAAAATATTCTAAAATATGCTATGAAATTACGAATTTTAAAAAAAACTTACCGATTATAAAAGATCAAGAAAGGCTGGATTGAATTGCTAATAGACAAAAGTATAAAAAAAATTTAACTCAATTTAATTTGAATTTTTTTTATTTAGTTTAGTAATGAATTTCTCCAAAGTTCTGTGTATATTTCTAGATATTAAATCCATCTTGATGATCTACTCGGGTTTATAAATACACACACCACTATGAATGCATTAAATTATATAGTTATAATATTTAATAATAATATTGTTTTCAATGATTTATATAACATATTTTGTATTTATTTAACTATTAGATTTATAAAAAATAAACAATAATAAAAACTTAAAATTATTCTTGTGTGTGTATATATAATATCATCAGTTGTTGTGTTGTGTATATGATTAAAGAAATTTTTAATCTAATAATCTTTGAAATAAAATTATTGAATTTTGTTTATTGAATAACATAGTGGCTAGAGAAAATTTTGCTTCTATAACAGGTAGAAAATAATAATTTATCTCAATTTATTGTGGGATCGAAAGTTAATAAATTTGTACCAATCTCATTTTTTTTTTCAGATAGTGAATTGTTTCTCAATTTTATCGGAACTACACACATATAATTTTATATACCTTAAAGGTAACATCTCAATTCGGTATTATTTTATTGTTTTTTATTTGTATTTACGGTGTTATTATTATATTCTATTTCACCAAATTCTTTTAACAAAGGAAAGTATTTAGTGCTGTTTCTAATTTTTAAAGGGTTGTAATACTGTTACATTCTTTTATTTTTAAGACAGTTAAAGAATATTGTTTACAATGTTCTTCCAAAAAAATGTTTACTTCATATTCTTAAAGTTTGAATAGGCTGTGGTAGAATTGCAATCTACTGATTTCTTTTAATTGAGTTTAAACTACATATTATTATTATTATTATTATTATTATTATTATTATTATTATTTCTATTCTTCTAGTTGTTTAACTACAAAATTAGTTAGTATCATCTGATAATTTAAACATTACCATTTCTAATTTTTCAAATATTTTTTTTATCTCATATTATGATATTATTTATATTTTATTTTCTTACAGGTTATATGGTTTAGATGTGTTGACTTCAACAAGTATATTTGTCATTTTGAATTAATAATAATAATAATAATAATAATAATAATAAAATAATAATAATAATAATAATAATAATAATAATAATAATAATAATAATAACCTTCACTCTAACAATCAAAGATGTAAATTATGTTTTCTATTTTACAGTCATTAATTTAAATTATGAAATAAACTTATTTTTTTAATTGAGATTAAAAAGATAGTTAAAATGTCAAGTTTAAGGATTAAAAAAAAGAAACTTGATTTGGGACCAGATTTCCTTAAAAGTTTCGAGATTAACATGTAACATATGAAGATGGGAGAGAATCGTAAGAGTGACAAATTTAAACCAACATAAAAAAATACATATTTACTTTATGTTTCACTAGAAAAATCGAGAAGTGGTATCACAAACTTTGAATTTGTTTCAATAAAATTTCTCCTAAATACTTAAGCCACCTTTTTCGTTCACTAGAATTAGTTTATATATAGATTAGAAATTGTCTTTTCAAGAAATTAATAGAAAAAAAAAATTATGTAAATTAATTTATACATAAAATAGTTTTAACTGATAATTCTTTTTTTTTTCCTTTTTACCGTTTGTTATAGAAAATTAACTCACAGAGACTTTTTTTAATAATAAAATTAACTCTATTCAACACATTCTATTAAATTTATTGAAAATTTAGAAAATGCAATGTGACTTTCTTCTTACTAATATAATGAACCAATAACCAAAAAATATGTTAAAAGAACACATTAAAAAAACTGTCACACCTTTCCTTTCTAATAAATGTTTCGTTATGGAAACTCGTTGTAGTATGGGCAATATAAAAATGAAGTTTCTCTCTTTGGAAAAAGCATTCAAACAGTGGTGACGTTTCTGGATTCTTATCTCACCAGTGTTTGTGAGTGTGTAGAAGTTGATGACATTGCTTCTATTTAAAGCAACTCTCATTCCTAGATGTTGTTGGGATATATATAGTTGTAGTTTTAAATGCTTGCCTTTTGATTAAACCTATTATTATTTCCATGCATTCATTATTATAGTAAGGGAACATGTATATCTATATATGACACTTTTATATATTATAATTTTAGAATTTATATTGTCGACATAAAATATTTTACACTATTAATTATAAAAAATGAGTTAAATATGTTTTTCTCCCTTAATTTTTAGTGAATTTTAGAATTAGTCTATTTCAAAACTTTTTATCAATTTAGTCTTTTATCTTTCAAAATATGTGAATTTAGTCATTTTAATCAAATTTTGTTAGGTTCATTTGATGTTTTGTACGTATTTTCGGATTATATTTGGGTTGTTTATATTGTTTGATACATTTTTTCTTTAATGTTAAGTCAAATATTATTATGAAACGCGCTTGAAATATCAAATAAATTTAACAAAATTTGATTAAAAAAATTAAATTTACGTATTTCGAAAGATAAAAATTTAAATTGAGCCAAAGTTTTAAAATAGACTAATTTCAAAATTCATTAAAAATTAAAAGACAAAAAACATATTTGACCCTTAAAAATTCACAACAAGATGTAACATTGTTTCACATGAAGATTTCTAATTAGATGCTAGTGTAATAACTAAACTTATATATATATATATATAAATAAGTTTAAGTTATTTCTTACTTTAAGATATTAAAATTGAATTTCAAAATGTGATAAATTGGTAAAATAATAAGTGGAGTTACTATGCACCATTCTGGTGTCATTGTCAAATATTTATGCTAATAATGGTTGGCCAGATGGGCTAGTACTACGCGTCGTCACTCTTCTGAACCGCAAATTATTGCAATTTCTACCTCAAAATAATTACTATTAATGGTTAAACACAATAATTTTGTTTTCCTCATTTAGAAGTTACTGCACATTTCTTTTTAATATTATTTTTCTAAATTAGTTATTGCCAAATTGTTGAAGGTCTTATGGTGAATTTATATATATAAGCACCGAAAATATCACCTCAAGTTAGTTTTACAATTTTGAATTAGATTTTAAATTTATTTCTTAACATAATATTTAAATTATAGATCAGAGTTTATTATAATAAAATTTACTGTTTATTAAATATATTTTTTTTATTTATTATCGAATTATCTATATTATTAATGTTTAATTATATATATATATAATTAAATATGTTTTTTTTCTTAAGTTTAAGTGAAATTTAGAATTAGTCTCTCTTCAAAATTTTAGTCATTCATTTTTTAAAATCCGTGAACAAATTTTTTAACCAAATTTTGTTAAGTTTATATGATATTTTAAGTGTATTTCATAATAGTATTTGAATTATTTACATAGTCTGACACATTTTACATTTTTACTTTAACTTGCATTATTTGACATATTAGTTAATAAATCTCGCATTAACTAAATAAATTTATAAATATAATATTTACTTAGATTTAAAATTTATTACAGATTTTTACAAATTCTCCGTACATTTCTATCAAAAGTAAATTTTCTTATATGCTTAATTTAAAGTAAAATAAATTTACATGTTTCTATTAAATTAGAGATTTATCGGAGTCAGATTCTTATACGTATTTCCTTTTACGTATATGTATATATCCAACCACCAGAGAGTATAGTATAAGTTATGAACAAGACCTTTTATACACACTTTCCAGAACTATTTCCGATAATGCATTTAATGATCTTAGATATGAACTAGAACCAAATACATTTATTTCACTTGAAGAGGACCACACCACATGGAGACAACGAACCGAAAATTTAATAGATTGTAGGGCCACCACCTATATAATACATAATTGAGTATTATTAATGTCATTTTATTTTGAATTTATTAAAACTTAAATCATGTCATTTAAAAATAAATTTTATATAATAATATGTATTTAAGTATTACAATTTTTTTATTATCAATTTTTTTACATGTACTCATAAGATTTTAAAAATTGACCGAGATTATACATTGTATTATCTATAATCATCTCATAAATTTTCTAAGATTTAAATATTTTTTTTGTATTCATTTTTGTTGTGTTTATTCAATTTGATTTTCATTTAATTTTAATGTTTAATTAGATCTTAATTTTTGTCAATTTTAATCAATTTATTATTTTTGTTAATGGCGTTTAAATAGTCAATATATGAACCTTACATGTCATGTGATCAATTCATGTTTCTTTTTTTCTTTTAATTTAATATATCATATTAGTATTGTGTCATGTGTTATTATCAATGTCACGTATAAATTTGTGGTTGTATGATTTCTTTTACTCAATTCTATCTCTATATTCATTATTTTTTGTTTAATTCAATTCCAATTTTTATTAAAATAAAATAATATTGTCCTTTCCAAAATGAGACCAAATTTAATTTTATATAAATGTTATGTTTTTATTTTTATTAAAATTGATGTTTTTATTAATTATTTTTAAAATTCAATTATAAATTATTAAATTTAATTATAAATTTAATATAATTTTTAAATTTAATTATTAAATAAAATAATTATTATAAAAATAGTAGTATAACATTTGTAACATTTATAATTTATATAAAAGTAAAATTTGGTTTTATTTTGGAAAGAACAAAATTATTTCATTTTAACAACTTAATTGAAAAAAAAATTAATATAGATACTAAATTATAAAAAAAGAACAAAACTGTGGATCTACAGTTGACACAATACTAATTTAAAACATGAACAATTTTTTTAATTAAAAAATATTAAAAGTAAATTAAAAGAAATTACAAAATGACATATTACATCTAGGTATTATTAACTATTTAAAAGGCAGAAAAAATTAAATTAATAATAATTAACAAACATTAAAATATAATCAAACACTAAAATCAAATGAAGACCAAATTGACAAGAGACTAAAATAGTATTTAAATTATTTTCTAATTTGATCCCTGATGAGAAGGAAGGAGTTGATGAGAATGATGAACGCCACATGCTACCTTAAACACCTTTCATTAACTGCACATCACAATCACTTTTTATCAACCACCAAGTAGGTGTGTGCATCTTATTAATCATTTTGAAATTTAAAATAATATATTTAAACTAAAATTAATTTTAAAGTGAAATACTCATATAAAGTTATTAAAATTCATTTTTTATGCATATTATAAGGTATACAATTTATAAAATAACTACCGTCTCTACGTATATATATTTTGCTCATATAATTTCTTTTTATCCTTCGTAATCACATATGCTGTCTAACTTTTTTGTTTTTTATAACAAACAATAATAATCAAATTATTCATATTTTTATTAATATAATTTTTAAGATATATATTGTTTGTGATGAAACTTGTTATGCAATGATAAGTTTGGGACAATATCTACTTATAAATTCCTAAATGACGTGGGAAAAAGTTAAGTTATATATATTAGATCAATATTTATTTATAAGAATAATATTTACTCATAAATTAAACGTAAGAGAATTTAACTTATATCATATTAAGAACAACTCTTTAAGCAAATTCTACATAAATTATCTTAATACCTATAGAAGGTAAGAACAAAACACAGTTACAACCAAACACAACAAGAAAATCTTTAATTAGAAAATGATTTTAAAAATAAAAAGTAGTTAGTTAATATAATAACTATTTTAGATACCAATTTACAAAATTAAAAATTATTGATTACTAAAATAGTTACTATTATACATAAAAAATTATAATTAATCAATAAATTGGTCACTAATTAATTAGAGACTAATTTAAAAACTAATTCATTTTAATAACCATAATTTAGGTAACTAATCTTCAATGATCAATTTTCTTTTGGCAGTCAAAACTATGAGAGCTAATCTTGAAGACTAATTTAGTGACCAATTATAATTTTTTATTCATAATATTAATTATTTTAATAACCAATAATTTTTAGTTTTGTAATTTAGTATATAAATTGGTCACTATAGTTAATAATAATTATGAGTCATTAAAATCGGTCAATATTATAAGTTTTCTTGTAATGAAATAACAGTAATTGAGTTGAAATATTATTAAAAAATTTTAAATTACAAAACTATGATATAATTCACTATAATATGATATAACCCATAATTTATGTTCCTTTTTTTTTTCTCTTACAGTGTACTCTTATTCAAGTTCTGAAGTCAAATATTAATCACAACTAATAATACAAAATTCCTATTTATATAATAATACCATTATAACTAATTCACTAGAGACGTATTTAGACTAATGAAGACACACATGAACAATATTTTTTAATATTGAGCTTAAAAGTCATTTAAACCATCTTTCTAACATTTAAAGTCTGACTAGGCCTAAGAAATTACAACGTCTAGTCATACTATCACATATATACGGTAGCAGCTATATATCCATTATTCAGCGGTTTGGTATAATTAGATATTTAGAAACTTTTTAGATGAGAATATATATATATATATATTAATAACTAAATTTTGACGTTTTTTCTGAGGTGGTATTTTTAAAATAATTATTTATTTATATTTTAAAATTATTTAAAAAATATCGTTTCAAGTAATAAAAAAATATCAAAATTTAATTTTTAAAAACTAGTATATAATATATATATATATATATATATATATATTTATAACACTGGTATTTTGATATCACGTTTTTTTTTATCATCGTCTAATATTACCTTTTACTGTATAAAAGTTAAATTTTGTTAAAGACTTTATAATAATTGTCAAATGATGGTAGGAACATTCTTTTCATGTATAAATTATCTACGTCGGTTAGGGTGGAAGAAGAAGACTTTTGAGCTATGAATTTAACAAATTTCCAGATTGAAAGAGTTAAGTAAACTCCATAACGTAGAGGATGAGGCAGGTGTGTGCTAGTTTTGGTATTTACTGTGTTTTACACATCTGTAGAAAAAAGATGGAAGCTTTGATAATTAAGTGCAGCAGGACGTAGCAGGGTATTATTATCCTAGCGATGCTGTGTGCAAGCCTTTGATTGGTCTATGACAAAAAACATGTGAATGACAGAATGCACAGGGCCCTTTCCTCTTTATGAAACCCAAACTAGTTTCCATATTGAAGTGATGGAGTTAGTTGAGCAAATATAAATAGCGGTTGCTCAGACCTTAAGCAGCTGCAGCCCAAAGGGCCATGGAGATCATGTCAAGCTTAGAGAGAGAGCTGAATGACATGAGGGAGTATTATGAGAGTGGAAAGACTAAGCAAGAATCTTGGAGGGAATCTCAGCTCAAAGGCTTGCGTTCCTTCCTCATGGAAAAACAAGAACATATCATGGAGGCCCTTATGCACGATCTTGGGAAACATCAACTTGAAGCTTTCAGAGACGAGGTATCTTTTCACATATTTCTTCTCCTATTGTATTGAAAGGCTATTCTCGGTGTTTGATATAAATAAGACAAGTTTACTATATTTATGTGATGTTTAGATATTTGATTTTGTATGATTGGATTAAAGTTAAACTACACCTGTATATATATACAATTTCTTACTAGTAAAAACCATTCTGGTGGCAGATAGGGACTTTGATCAAGACCTTAAATCTGGCACTGAAGTCTTTGAAAGCTTGGATGTCAGGCAGAAAGGTAAGATACATGTTCGTACATCCTTCCAAATATTTGAAGATATGACTCTGTGAGCATATACGTATGAAGTAACTAGCCGCCAAATTGATCATTTTGATAGGCAGAATTGCCACAAGTAGCATTGCTCACCAGTGCAGAAATTGTTTCAGAACCACTGGGTCTTGTCCTCATTATTTCGTCTTGGAATTTCCCATTTGGTGAGTCAAACTTTTAGCCAATCTCAGAAACATTTATGAGCAAAATGTGAAGTTTTTTTGTGGTGTGCTCATTCTGGTGATTTATGCAAACGTAGGACTATCCTTGGAGCCACTTATTGGAGCAATAGCTGCGGGAAACGTGGCAATCTTAAAGCCTTCAGAGTTGTCTCCAGCTTCTTCTTCTCTGCTTGCTTCCAGTCTCATCCCTTATTTGGACAATAAAGCCATTAAGGTGATCCAAGGAGGGTCCCAAGAGACCCAACAACTACTGGAGCAAAGATGGGACAAAATCTTCTTCACAGGTAAATGGGTGACTCTTTTTTTGGACAAAATTAATCTGAGTCTTTGTACTTTATGGACCAGAGTCACCATTTTCAAAAAAAACATGCACCAAAACCAATTTTAACTAAGAAGACAAACAAATTTTACTAGTTCTGTCTCTTTTAACAGAAGAAAATGTTTTCTTCAATTGTTGTAAAACTAATGGCAGGAAGTGCACGTGTGGGGCGGATTGTTATGTCTGCTGCTGCGAAGAATTTGACTCCAGTGACTTTGGAGTTGGGTGGAAAATGCCCTGCAGTTGTTGACTCCCTTTCATCTTCCTGGGATATAGAGACCACTGTGAAGAGAATTATTGTGGGAAAATTTGGGGCTTGTGCTGGTCAAGCATGCATAGCCATTGATTATGTTCTTGTAGAAAAGATGTATTGCTCAAAACTGGTACATTCATCCCTTGAACTTTTTCATGTTCACTGATCTCTGTTTCCTCGTTTATATATGATGTTAGTTAGGGGTTTTGTGGTAGCTTATTCTTGTTTCTTTTAGGTGGAACTGATGAAGTTCTGGATCAAGAAAATGTTTGGAGAGAACCCTCAGCATTCCAAAACTATCACCAGGATAGTTAACAAACACCACTTCTCTAGATTGAACAATCTTCTTGCTGATAAAATGGTCAAAGAATCAGTGGTTTATGGTGGCTCAATGGACCAAGAAAACTTGTAATTAACTTTCACTCTTTCCTTTCTCAGCTAGATTTTCTTCCACAGTAATTGTATTTCTGATAAAGTTGGGTTTACTTAGGAGATTTCTCTAACAAATCTATCTGTTACTTTATAAAAACTATATTTATATACATTTAATACTTTTGGAATATAAGCAGTTCAATGCTTTTATATAAAGAAAGTAGAAGTTAACCAAGAATTTAGAATTAGAAATAAAGTCCTAAAACACTCTCTAATCTATTTTCTGGACATACTTATTGTAATTTTCAATAAGTTTAATTAATAAGACAAAATATCAAAGATTCTTACTCATTCTCCTACAATTAGAATAGATCATTTAGTTTATATATGGATGTATTGCATTTATTAAAATACAGTACTAATTCGTCATGAAGATCAAAAACTGCATATTTACTTAGCCCAAAAATGTTACCTGTGAATTCATGCAGATTTATTGAGCCAACCATCTTGGTGGATCCCCCACTGGACGCAGCAATTATGTCAGAAGAGATTTTTGGTCCATTGCTTCCAATAATTACTGTAACCTTCATGCACACAACCCTCCCAACCAAATTTTAACTCTTTTGGTTACTATCACCACATGCTTGAATCTAAAACTATTTTCCAACTTACCCAATGTCATTATCTTTTCTTTCTTCTGCCATTAATTTGCAGGTAGAGAAGATTGAGGACAGTATTAGATTCATAAGGAGTAGGCCTAAGCCTCTTGCCATTTATGTCTTCACCAAAAACAAAACCCTAGAGAGAAGAATGATATCTGAAACATCATCTGGCAGTATAACTTTCAATGATGCAATACTACAAGTACTAACTAACTGCACTATCTACCATCATTCTACTGGATTTTTTTTTTCATGGTTTAATTAATCTTCTTATTTTTGTTTGTGCAGTATGCAGCTGATTCTCTCCCATTTGGAGGAGTGGGAGAAAGTGGATTTGGCATGTACCATGGGAAGTTCTCCTTTGACACATTTAGCCACCAGAAGGCAATAGTAAGAAGAAGTTTCCTCACAGATTTCTGGTTTAGATATCCTCCATGGACACTAAATAAGTTGCAACTACTTGAAACCTGTTACAATTATGATTATCTGGGGATGCTCCTTGTCATGCTGGGCTTAAAGAGATCATCAAAACGCTTATTTGCAAATCATGTGTAGCTATAGCATCTTACTTACTTTGGTAGTATGAGAAACAAAATACACTGTCATTTGTTTCTTGTAAAAAAACCAGAAAAGTGTAATGTTTTCCTTTTGTTTTCTTATAAAGTCTAATAAAAATGTTCTGTGCAATTAATCATCCGTACTTGTGGTTAACACAATTTGTGTATTAAATTCTTATGCAGCTTTGTTTGACCTTATCTGATTGTCACTGAATTCCATTAGTTTATGAACAAAATTCACATTAAATATTTTTTATATTGTTGTTAAATTAGTATTAGTGAAGTTTTATTTTAATGACTTATATATAATAAAGAATGTGTTATTGTTCATTTTGTTTTGAAGTTTTATTTTAAGGATTTTTATTATTATACAGAGTTTATGTGTATAGTTGTTCAAGAGACCAGTGTAATCATCAAACGATATTTTTCTTACTTTTCCCTTTCTGCTAATTTCTGACAATATTGTTATTTTTCTCTATTATTAGATTTAACAAACATGTAATGTATTTGGTGGATAATAATATTTTGACTACTAAATTTTGATAACTTTTTTTTATAACATGATGTGTCATTTTTTAAGTGGTTTTAGAATATTAAAAATGAAAAAATAAAATAAATTAAAAGTCACTTAGAAAATATCACTTAAAGTTATAAGAGAAAATTGTCAAAATTTAATAATAATAAAAATATTTTCCTATCTTTAATTATTTATAGTAGATGAAGCTTGTCTTCTTAAGGGGTCTCAGCAATCATATGGTGATAAGGTTTCTGCTTTTCCCACCTTTCAGACTTATGGTACTTGTATTTTAAGTTAGTACATGTGGCAGGAACAGAAAGAAAAAATAGAAGAAACTTAATGATTTGAGAGACAGAAAAAAATGTGACATTATACTTTCTTTTTAACAACAAATAACCAAAAAGAAAAAGAAAAAAAAAGAATCACTTCTTTTTTTAAATGTTAATTCACTGAAGTAAAATATATATGTAAAGAGAGATGATAGTAGTGACCATTAGTCAGCAAAACAAATCTCACTACAATCTATTAGGTTTTCTGAATTTAACAACTATATTATTCAATTTAGACATTCATAAATTTGGTTATTTGATAGTAATAATAATTTTGGTTTACTTGGTGCTTATTTCATGATTTGATTAAAATGAAACGAAATAATAAAATATGAGAATCAGAATGGTGTAATAATAAATATCTATTTGAATTATTCTCACATACTACTCACCCATCGTATTAATTATTCTATCCAAGAAAAAACCGTATTTATGAGCATTCAAACTCAATGTTTGGGACCTCGCAAACTAGTGGCAGAGAATTGTGATCGCATAATGGTAGTTGAAAAATACACCGATTGCGGTGGAAAATTCTTTTTAGCAATGTGTTGTTTTATATAAATGTCTTTGCACCTATACGATTGAATCTACTTGATGTGAGTGTCATTAAATATACCAACTTTCTTGTTTACCAGCACACAGATATTGTATTTTCATAATCCAAAACTGCTTTTGCCATACTTGCTTCAGGTGTGAGCTAGGCAAATAGAAAATATAAGTATAAAGGAAATAAAATCTAACAAGCAAAACAAAATTATGGAAAAAACGAGATGAAATGAAGTATAAAAGGAGTCATATGAGAAATGATAATTAAAAAAAAAAAATAGAAACTTTGAATTAGAACTAATAATAGTGTTTCAGAAGAATCAGAAACATGCTTTTATTAGTTTGTAAATAGTGTTTTTGTTAGTTAGAATTTTTGGAAAATATACAGACCATATTCTAATATTGTTGGATAAATTAAAATGGGTAAAATCGATTAATATGGTCAGATATGGAAAAATATTCGCAAACATTCGACTAGAGTCATGAATAATATTTAATTGTTATAATATTTTAAGAATGAAAATACTTCATTAAGGAATAAAAATCCTGGTTATCCTGATTTTCATTATTCTTCTTATGCACTCACAAACATAAACATTCTTTTAAAGGAACATTCTTTTAAAGGAACAAATAAACTGAAGTGTTTAAAGTCCAAAATTAATTAAAAATAAGATAATTTTGTAATATATAAGTGAAGTACAAACTTTATCTTACATATTATTTTTATAGGATTAAATTAAGTTTAAAGTCTACTTTTTTAATATGATATCAGAAATCCATCTATTTTTAGTCCAACTTGACCAAAATGAAAAATGTTATGATATTAGAATCTAAATTTATATTATTATTATTATATAGTAATAATTATAAGACTTCAAGTATGTATTTTTTTAATTTTTAAGCTTACGATTGGTTCAAAAGCTACCGGTTCAACCGTGTATAACTGAGGTAAATAAGACTGTTTTTTTATTATGTCTGCAAATAGGTTATAATAAGAAAGTTATATTTACTTTTGAATGGAGTAATTGTTTTAAAAAAACTCTAATCTCAAATTTAGCATTCCATATAATTATTTTACAAAAACGTTTTAATCTCTTCTTAAACACTTCCTCTTAAACTATGTTTTTTAGTCTGTCTATAAATGAAGGAGGCAATTATGCAATTATAATCTTCTACAGTTGTAATTTGTAAAACAGATATATCGTAGCTGTTCTTAGTTTTGTAAAGGAACAGGCCAGATAAGAAGTAAATTTTTAACTGATAAAAAAACTTTCATAATACATAATATAAAAATAAGAAAAAATTATAAATTGTACGGTGAGATAAGTTTTTAGATTTGATATCCAAAATTTTATTTATCCTAAAAAATAATTATAAATTATATAATTTAGAAATTATCTTGTTTTCATATTTGTACATCTCGGTACTTGCAGGATCATCTCGGTAATGTGTACGAACAAAAAATATCAAAATTTAAGAAACAATATTAAATATAAAGAAAATAAGCATACAAATTTATGAAGCGCAGATTGATGAAAAGAGCCTATAATACAACAAGTTCCCAAAATCATGACACAATATCCTTATTAGTAATCACTAATAAAACTCATCCTAAACTAAAATCCAAATGCTGATATTCAGAATTACCTCATAAATACTACCATCGATCTAATCAACATGCTATTCCACTCATTGAAACAAACAAAAAAAATTTAAGACCAGGCAATACAAACAGATCCTATGCTTGCTGTAAAGATTGCGAAGTTCTCTGCCAAAGGGACCGTCCTAAAATGGAACTTCCATGCGTCGAAAGATATGCAGCATTCAATCTGGCAAAGCAACCAAAGATCCGTCAGAAACACATATTGAGCCAAATATATGCAGTTTTTTCTTTTTTGTGAAAGCAAATATATATTCTTTTTAAGGTGTTTATAGTTTTTGAAATGAAAAGGAAGAGAGAAGGGGGTGCAAGAAGCTTACTTGTCAACATCAGGCAATGCCAGAGGATCATACGACTCCTCCACAGGTATAGATACTGACATGTCTTGACCACCTTCAACCTGAATAGTAAGCAACCAATATGTATGAGAAAACCCAAAAACATTCTCTTCCGTGACATTTATATGTAAATTTACCTGTTGAGGGTATTGTGCAGAATAACCAGCGTATGCACCATAAGCATACAAGGAGGGATCATGAGCAGCACCATAAGCATATGCCTCGTAACCCTGTCCATATCCATAATAGGCACTCCATTGATTTGGATCCATCTGAGCGCCCCAGCCACTGGGTACATCCTAGAATTGTTTCAACTTTTTTTGTTAGAGCTAACATAATCGGAGATCAGATCAGATAATCTAACAAACACTAAAAATGAATCCACATATAAGTTACTAATAGAGCAGATCAGATAATCTTATACTTATTGTAACAAGAGAATCCCAAAATCATTAATGTAAAACTTTATAAATATTTCAGAGTGATGAAAGCTCATTAAGGTATGGGATCCAGTAGAAAAAGCTAAGCCACCAATTGAGTTGAACTCAACTCAATTTAATTTCCTAACTGAATGAAATTCAATCATGCTCTCAGTCTACAAACAGAGAATTCACATGTAACTGCTACAGCTATCACTAAATTATACAGTGTCATTTTAACTTCAACCAAAACCACCCCGCTTTGAGTCAATGTTTATATTTCTCATTGTCTTTCCTTGTCTCAGCACATATCATCACAATGTCCGTATCTTTTTCTCCTTGGGTGAATGAAAGTAGTATGGGGAGGGGAAGGGTCGGATATGCAATTGTAGTAACTTACTGATGAAAGACCTCAATACAAACATAGAAATTTCGGAAGACTTAATAAGTTGTATACATTGCCATGATTTTTTAAATTAAAATAAAAATGAATTATGTATGACAAACAACACAGGCCAGTGTCACCATGACAAAACAAACAGTTATTTTGTCAAAAACATGAATAATTTCCAAATGAAAAATCACCTGTCTAGCTGTCAAGGTACTAGCCCAAGAAATTTGGATCACTTGTTGACCTATTATCTTTCCCTGCATCCTCTGAATCGCATCTTCAGCAGAGGCTCTACAGACAATAGCCATGGAGGAGATTAAAAGGCTAATTAATAACAAGAAAAAGCAGAAGGAGAAGAAACTAAGATTGATGAAAGACCTCATAAGATGCAGAGTAACATGACATCAGGCCACATGAAACTTATTGCCTTGGAAAGGGGTAGCAACAGTCAAAATCATATCATTTATCCTTTGAGTTTCGAAATATTAGAGCAACCCCATAAAGATTCACATGTTAAAGTTTAAGGGTAAAAAACAAAACCTAGTTCCAAATTGAACATAACCATATCCTTTGCCCGCATAAATTTTGACCGACACAATATCTCCAAATTGCATAAAGGTTTGCTTAAGCTCCTCCTCTGTCACATTAAGATCCAAATTACCAATACAAATCTGCAATACAAACAGATATAAGTAAGAGTACCATAAATCACATACAGTGTAATCAACCATTTTTGTTCTAGAAAGTGTGTAATGCCATCTTGTCCGTCCCTAAAGTTAAAGAAATTTCTTAAAATTACCAGATGTCTCATTCAAACTCATAAACTTAACGACAAATTATATTTTCATCCTCAAACATATCATAATATTATTATTCAAGTTTCACATTTTTTAGAATTTTGGACTATAATGAGACCTACGGATTTCACTTTCAAGGACATGTTAGAAGTTTCTGTTACAGCACTATACGCTTTCACGGATAAAATGTGTGGTGTACTCATCACATAAATTATTGGTCAACGAGAATCCGACTTACAGTGGTATTATTCACATCATTTTCTGGCGCAACAGTATTCACTGGAGCAGTATATGCAGGAAATTGATACATTGCTGCAAAGTAATCCACAATTAAGCGTGTTTTTAAGTTATAATTATGAACGGAACGAAGGGTTGTATGCTTGTACTGCAGTACTCACCTTTAGGTGGAGCATATTGGTTTTGAAAAGAAGCGTTCTTTTTAGGAGTAGCGGCGCTGATACGCATAGGGCGCGTGGAGCAATAAACGCCGTTCATTTCAGTCATGGCGCGGTTCCTCTGCGTCTCGTCGGTGAACTTAACAAAGCCATAGCCCTTGGAGCGGCCGGTGGCGGGGTCAGTGACAACTTTAGCCCCTTTGACAGAAGGATAATGGGCCCGGAAAGTTTCCTGGAGGAGGAAGTCGGTGACGTCGGGGGCGAGATCGCCGACGAAGATGGAATGGTCGGGCCCAGAGTCTCCGAAAGAGGCCCAATTAAGCCGGAAGGTCTGTTCCGTACCGGGCATTTGGGTGCCGTTGTAGGTGCGGAGAAAGGCCTCCGCCGCCGCGTGAGAAACGAACTCCACGAAGCCGTAGCCCTCAGGCTGGCCCGTCATCTTGTTGCGAATGATTTTGATGGAAACCACTTCGCCACTGTGGGCGAAGCACTGCGAGAGGTACGACTCCTCCACCCAGTACTGCAAATCGCCAATCCAAAGAGTTCGCACTTCCTCGATCGCCGCCGACGCCATCTTCCACCGTCGCGCCGCTGATTATGCTTCAACCTCCCTTGGGTTTTTTTTCCGATGGTCAGAGATTAAGGCTGCTTTAAAATTCAAACTGTGATATGGGTATGGGCCGGCTTATGCAGAGCCCAGCTAAACAAGGGTTGTAGAGTAGCCCATATTCTGGCTGTGCGTCATGTCATATTGTTCGTTTCAAAATAAATGAAATCTAAAGTTTTTATAAAAAAAAAATTATTTACTAAAATAAGTTTATCTTCTTATTATAGTTTTTTAAATAAATTTTAAATGAAATAATTATAACGTTTTAAACATGCCAGTCAACATTTTCAAAAATAAAAAGTCTTAAATAAGTAAAACATGCAACGTGTAAACAAATTTATTTGTTGTCGATAAAATTCATTGAAAATTTTTATTTCATCGATGAATTTATTTTTCCCAAAAAAATTATGTCACAATAAATCATATTCAAGCATATAAGTCCATCAACCCACTTGACTCATATTTACATTGTAATACATCAAACTAGAACAAGACCTCAAGAGATTTTCTTAAAAGCTTGTCTAGTGAGTAAAGCCTCTCAAGCTCTTTTGAAACTCAATAATATTTTAGGCAAAAACTGGTTGGCTTGCCTTGTAAGTCTTCACAATTTTAGAAACTATACTGATGTATCATATCATCAATTCGTCTACTTGTACAATTTGTTTCCTTCCCAATGTTAAAAATACTACAATCTAGTTCAAAGATACATCCAAATAGAACCGATTTACAAAAATAAATCTCAAAGATAAAATCAATTATTCACAAAGTCATACCAACTTCTCAAAATTATATTTCTCAATCACAATTTTAATTAAAATTCAGTCATACCAATCAAATCAACATGTTGCAATCCTTACCATGCAGACATCGATCACAACATCCTATTGTTAGATTATTCAATCAAAACATTACTTAGGAAAAGAACTAGCTTCCATTTCCTCGGTACAAAATTTTAACTAAACCTTTTGTGTCAAAAGTTCTAAAACTACTAAAAAAACTCATATTATTTTTTTGTCAATTTTGTTTTGAGCATTTTTTTGAAGGAAATAATTATAAATTTTGTTGTGAAATTTTTTTTACAAGAAATTACTACCAATTTTCTTACAAAATATTTTGTGTTAAATTTTGTAGGAAAATTTTACAAATTTTATAATTTTGTGAGAAATGATTATCCACGAAGGAATTATCTGCTAACTAAAACTCTTAAAAAATCATAGAAAACAGTCTTTTTTACAAATTCTTTTAAAAAATTTGTAAAAAAAACCTCATGTAATATGAAAATTTCTAGTAGTATAACTCCCACATGATACTTTATTTATATATAAAAAAATCAGATCAATAATTTAAACATATCTAATGATTTAAACATATCCTAATGACTATAAGCAAATAAATATTTATCTTGAACTCTTTTAATCCACATTACACATATATATCACATGCCAAAAATTTAAATTACTCAAGAAAAGAAATCTGATCACAAATCGGACAAGGTAGATTGGTTGTACTCTAAGCAAAAATTCTTATGACATTCTATGATTTTCAAAGAGATAAAAAATGAGATAAGAAAATATAAATAAATAGAAAAAATATACATAATACTTTTTACAGAGAAGATAGTTTTTAAAAAATAAAAGTCGAATAATTAAATTTTTCATTTATAATTAAATTTTTAATAATAAAATAATCGAGTTTTATCTATAAATTTATTTGTACTCTAGCTATTTGCTGTATCTTACATATACAACTATACATGTATATGTTACCGATAGATGAAAATAAAAGAAAATTTTCACTTGAGTATAAAAATAAAAGTAAGGATGAACTTCTTCTATTTTCAAGATGAGAAATTGATAGGCAATCTCCTGTCATCCTTTTACATATTGTTCAAATTATTTAACTACTTTTTATTAATTGTCTATTTTAAATTATTTCTTAAATAATAACTAAATCTTACAAAAGAAAAGAAACCACAACACGAATTTGGTACAGAATTTCGACCAATTTTTGACAGAAAAACATGAACAATATTCGAATTAGACTTCCAAAATAACTGATTCTAAATGTTTTCAAATGGGGCTACTTCAGTAAGTTTTGTTGGAAGGCTGCTATCGCGGGGAAAAAGAAATTCTTGGACAGTAATCTTTAGGAAAAATATGATTTGGCTTCAAACCCTCACTATCTATGCACTCTCACCAAAACTTTCCGTACATACACTTTCACTAAATTAATCAGCTTAATGCATGTTTGGTTAATAACACAAGTTATTGCTTTCTTATTTAACAACTTTTACAATTACTATCTGATAGAACTAAACGCAGTTTCGAACTGCATTTATTCTTATTTATATTATTATTTTATTTAGGGCATGGTTTGAGTTTTTTTCAACGTACTCATTAGTGCTATTTGACTTGACACGTGTTAAGAGGAGAATGGAAAATTTAAAATAGGTTCTGATGCCACAAAAAATGGAAATAAGAGAGAAGAAAAAACGACGTGTTTTCTTTTTCTTTTTTAATTTCTGGTTATTTAAAACCATCTAGAAAAGATAATATAATATCATTTCATCTATATTTTTTTCCTAAATCTAAATGTTATTTAGCATTTTGAGCACATGATTCGTGAATTTCATGGCGATCGTAATTTCATAATGAAAAGAGGAAATGGAATCCAACATCTGTGGTAATAATGTATATTTATAAGAAGAGAATAATATTACACACTTCTCGATTAAAACCAATACAAACGCATGGGCTACACTGCAGTCAGAATACAACTCCCACTTCAGTGTAGACCCTATTATTAATGAATGAGTAATTACAAAACAACTGCAACAATGTTCAACGTGATTTATTGGAAAAAAAAAATCAAATTATGATTTAGCCAGAAGCTTAATACGCGGGAGGCGGGGGTGAGTTATAGAGGTAGGGGTAGTATGGTGGAGGAGGAGAAGGAGAAGGGGGAGGTGGAGACTTGTAATAATATGGTGGAGGCGGAGAAGGAGACGGTGGAGGAGGTGATTTGTAGTAATATGGTGGAGGAGGTGACGGAGAAGGTGGAGGGGGAGACTTATATACGTATGGAGGAGGTGGTGAAGGGGAAGGTGGTGGTGGAGACTTGTAGTAATATGGTGGAGGAGGTGAAGGCGATGGTGGGGGCGGGGACTTGTAGTAGTATGGAGGAGGAGGTGAGGGAGAAGGTGGGGGTGGAGACTTGTAGTAATACGGAGGAGGTGGTGAAGGTGATGGTGGGGGCGGGGACTTGTAGTAGTATGGAGGAGGAGGTGATGGAGATGGAGGTGGTGGGGACTTATATACATATGGTGGAGGAGGTGAGGGAGATGGTGGTGGTGGGGATTTGTAGTAATATGGAGGAGGTGGTGAAGGTGATGGTGGAGGTGGGGACTTGTAGTAGTATGGTGGAGGAGGTGAAGGAGAGGGTGGGGGAGGGGACTTGTAGTAGTATGGTGGAGGAGGTGAAGGAGAGGGTGGGGGTGGAGATTTGTAGTAATATGGAGGAGGAGGTGACGGGGATGGAGGTGGTGGTGATTTATAGTAGTATGGTGGAGGAGGTGAGGGAGATGGTGGGGGTGGAGACTTATAGTAATATGGAGGAGGTGGTGAAGGTGATGGTGGTGGCGGGGACTTGTAATAGTATGGAGGAGGTGGTGACGGGGATGGAGGTGGTGGTGACTTGTAGACATATGGGGGAGGAGGTGAGGGAGATGGTGGAGGAGGGGACTTGTAGTAGTATGGAGGAGGAGGTGATGGAGATGGAGGTGGTGGTGACTTGTAGACATACGGTGGAGGAGGTGAGGGAGATGGTGGTGGTGGGGACTTGTAGTAGTATGGAGGAGGTGGGGATGGAGATGGAGGTGGTGGTGACTTATAGACATATGGTGGAGGAGGTGAGGGAGATGGTGGTGGTGGGGACTTGTAGTAGTACGGAGGAGGAGGTGAGGGAGATGGTGGTGGTGGAGACTTGTAGTAATACGGAGGAGGAGGGGAAGGTGATGGTGGGGGTGGAGACTTATAGTAGTATGGAGGAGGTGGTGATGGAGAAGGTGGTGGTGGTGACTTATAGACATATGGAGGAGGTGGAGAAGGAGATGGAGGTGGAGGTGATTTGTAATAGTATGGTGGGTATTTATGCACATATGGAGGAGGTGGTGGTGATGGAGAAGGTGGAGGTGGCGATTTGTAGTAATATGGAGGTGCGTTGTAATAATAAGGAGGTGTTTGTTTTGGATAGTTGTTCCATGGTTGGCCATAGTAAGGCTTATAATCATCAGCAGCAACAGTGATAGCCATAAGGCAAATTGCGAATGCAAGGATCAAACGAGGCCATTGCCTCGTTCCCATCTTCTTTGAATGTGAAAACTTTCTTATTATGTTTTACTTTCTTGGTTTCCAAAGTATTGATTTGAAGGGTTTATATAGTGTTTAGGTTCAGTGATGGCTGGTAGGATATCTTTGTTTGATGACACACTGGCATATATATATATTTTAACATTTCAAGTTGATGTTATGGTTTGCCATTAAACGATTTCATATTTTCCTGAGGATGGTGTGAACAAAGTCAAGAAGAGAGTAGGTGATGGCGTGGTTGAATGAGCTCCCGTTACATTTAAACAAATATATATAGAAGCGCGTCGTCACAGCAGACAAAACTGATTATTTCCTTTGTCTTTTCACCAAGAACTAATTCCTGGAGTGTGAAACAGATGATAAAGTCAAATGCAATATCACTTCCTGCAATTCTCTAATATGTCTTTCTTTATCATTAGCCTCACTTCTTTCTTCCTAATAATAATGCCATGTTTCCGGATTATAAAAACATGAGCTTATCTTTGTTATCTTGTTGCTCTTCAAATTATGCTTTTATCGTCGGTGAAAACTGCTTCAGGTTACAAGACATGTTTTCTTGGTATTATCAAACTAACGTACTTGACAAACGTTAACTCGTACTTAAAAAAATTGTTTTTTTGACTCGGTATAATTACTTTTTATGCCGGTAAACCTACTTTGTTTGTTTTAATCAACATCACGTGTGTATACCTTATGCCTTTTTTTTTCACCACCAGAGAATTTTGTTCCGACAGATTCTTTGATCAATTCCACCCTGCAACTGGATTTTTTTTTTTTTAACTTGAAAGCTGTAAATGAATTTGCTGTAAATGAATTTGCGAGTTTGAAAGCTGATGTATATATCCTAATTAAAGAAAAAGTCTAGGCGGCGAAATTTTGATCGATTTTCGGAAGATATGTTGTAATGCTATTTATTTCTTTAATTTTAGATTGATCGTTCAATTATTATTATTTAATGCATTGTTTAATTTTTCTGTTAGAGCAACGTATTGTTTATTTGATTTGATACATCAAGGCAATAAAAATACTTTGATTAACACGTTTCTTGCTTGATCGATGCACGTCTTAAGTTAATCTGATTAGTCTCTTTAACTACCAGATAATTCATTTTTCGCGATTTTCTCTCTCCAAATTTCATCAAATTAATTAAAAATTAATCCCGGTTGTAATCTTCTATTACCACCCATTTGATTCGATTTACATATTATTGTTCAGCGAATTCATGACACAGTTAATTTTTTAGTTACTTAGACATGGTACAAAGTTTCTGTCACAAATGGAAAGATCAGCATTGAAGGTAAATGGTCTGAAGAACAATTTCCTAATACGTTTTTCTCTCAACTTGTGTATTTATTTTTCTTTGTTGATTGGAAAATCATGCATAATAATATAATATATACTATTTTGCGAAGAACTTTTCATCCCAATAAAGCCGCTGTACAAATATATATACATGCATATTTGTTTGACATGGAATTTGTCCTTTTTCACTGGCCAAAATAATTATTGCATAATCATATAGTTCACTTTGATTTTCTTTGAATTTGCGACATAAATATATGATTCTATATCTGTCCAAAGCTAAATTAATTAGCTTGGCACGTTGTTCTGTGCACTGTATCCAGGTCATTTTTGAAGACTTTCTTTGACATATATCGTGCGGAAAAACACTGTTTTTCTGAATTGTGAGTAAGCCATCGTGGCCCAATTTGCTAGATTTCCTTGCCCATACGTTCACACTTTTGTTGGCAAGCTTAGAGATTTTTCTAAGTGTTTAAAGTGTAGTAATTTCTAGAAGTAATGCTCATAAATTAGGTTATTCATCGAAAAATCTTGAGAAAAATATATGTCAAGTGCAAGTTAGACTGAAACTTGTTTTCGAAGGAATTTAAGGTGTTGCGCTTAACTCTTTCTCTATCTTAGAAAACTTCTGTGGAGTATTTAAGTATATGTTGTTCCCTTGCTGTTAGGTTTAGAGAGGAAATTTTATCGGAGAGATAGAACACAAATGAAACTTGAGTCTAATCACATAAAACATTCACACCACTTTCAACCCAAAATTTTAAGACGATAAATTTAGTTTATGGATTTTTATTTTTATATAGTGTTCAACTTTCTCATTTCTAGTCAATAAAATTTAGCTCACACTTAGATTCCTAACACTTGTCCAATCTAATCACGTTTCCATATTTCTGTAGTGGTGAGATTTATTTTAGTTAGTGTAGCATATTCATATTCTAACTTATGAATTAACCGTTATATGTATATACTAATCATTATTATGCGAAATAATAGCTCGATCCACAACCCAGTTAACATTTGAAAACTATATACCATTATACAAATAAATAAGACTTTACTTCAAGTATTAATTATAGTGTACTCATTATAGAAGTTACAAGAAGATTTCAAGACATATACGTTTTCATGCGAATGAATTGGGGTGAAAGACATACATGTCAAAGTTACGTGTAATTACATTATTTACAAGTTTAGTTATAATTTTATTACGTGGAAGGTTTAATTAATAGTCAGTTAGTTTTTATTTGTTACTGTTATAAATAAAAGTAGCTGTTATAAGAGTAGTTATATTTTGAAAATGGTGATAGCACTTCCTATAAGACTAGTTGTTTACAAGATGAGAAAAAGTTAGAAAAGACGTTGAAAAGAGTAATTGATGTGCTAAAATCTCAATTTACAATTATAAGTAGTCCGGTGTGAGTCATTAGATACATTAAAATGATGAATAATCACGTATTACACATGCATTATACCGTATAATATGATTTTTCAAAATGATAATTATTTTAATGTTAATTATGATGATATTGATAAAGAGGTTTTAAATATTAGAAGTACATCCAAACAAGATATTATATCCATTATTATATACATACAAGTAATTTTAGTAATAATAATTATGAAATTTAGTTTTGTACGATTAATGGTATGGATTTAATGTTCGTATTTTTATCTTTAATTAAAAGCATGAATTGTTAATATATTTCCAATATGATATTTTAATTTTTAAATAATTTAAGTTGATTTAATTAATAATTTTAAAAAATTAAATAAAAATCAAATTATGGAACTAACAAGAAAATCATTTAAAAATTCAAAATAAAATCTATCATTGGAGTAAAACTTAAATGAAATATCACTATAAAAAAATTATTAAATAATGACAAATTTTATTGACAAAAAATACTTTTAGAAATCAATTTTTTAATTAGATACCAATTTAAAGACAACTTTATTTGGTAGTCAAAATCTTAGTAATTAACATTTTACCTCAATTCTGAATCAAAGCATATCAAGACGAGGTAAAAAAATAATATCTTTTGACTTCGGTTTTGTAGTGAACTATAAATTTCAACATTACATTTCAGTTGTCTCTAAAATCAAAGTTAAAAAAAAAAACATATATAAAAAGAAAAACAAGAAACCAAGTTTGAGGCAACAATACAATATTGTGGTAAGTAAATAACTTTTCTAAAAGTTTAACCTAGATAATAAATTTCAGTTTTTTCTAAAATTGAAATCTATAATTTTGCAAATAATTTAAAAAATGTGAATAGCCGAGTCCTATAGTTGTGGAAATATCTTAAAAATGTCATTGCATCATGAAAGACTTTGTTTTTTTTAAACCAAAGCTTATTAGACAATTTTAAATGCATTTTTTGCACTAATGTCAATTGTTTACAACATCTTACTTATTAGTACAGTATATTTAAGAGGGGCTCCGTTAGAATATATTTATCAATTGTGTGATTTAATAACTCAGACTTTATAATTTGTAAACTAGCTAAATAGTTAGTATTATACACGTTGACAATGTCAAATCTCTTGAAATAATTTTCCGATACAAAGGAAAGTATAGAGAAATTTTTCTCTATTCTTCTCTATGTAGGATTGAAAAGTCACTAATAATATATATTTTTTCGATTAACTGAACATCCTCAAAGAAATTAGCTAGTTTATATACACTATTTGCTTCTTCCTACGTGCAGTAAATGTTGGAATGTCTGTGTTGACATAATAGACATGTTGGGCATTTTGTTTGTGATCTTTCATTCTTCTGACTAATGGTTTTGTAAGTGGAAGCCTACTAAGTAATTGTTTGTTATCTTTTCCTGTGCTCACTGATCTTTTATGTGTATACTTTTGTACAGTTTTACTACAAACATGCACCATAGGTATATCTAAATGAAACTATGGAACAACTTTCCAAAAGTTCTTTGACTATGATAATTTAAAGTATAATTCGATTTTGCTCCTAAGCACACTTCTATAATTGTAATCAACATTAGTCACCTGATGAATCTATAATAATAAACTTCCAGTGTGTGAAACAAGTCTTACTGCTAAACTTGCATTGCAAATGCGATTCTCTAATTAAATTGGTTGAAAGATTTAAGAGGGTAGAGATTAAATAAACTGCACAAGTTTCTTAGAAATTAAAAGAATATCAAAGGGAGAGTTATCTGGTAGGTAGAGAGACCATAATTGAAGTAAAGAAACATGTTAATATTTTGTACAGTATTATATTGGTCAATATGTTAGCAAGTTTGAGAAGCATGTCTTATAAGATGAATCAGTTTTCAAAGAGGATATAAGCATAAAATATGGTGATTGGGAAGAAAGAAACAAAACGAATTATAAAGAAAAGACATGTTAAATAAATCGGGCAAGTTTTGCATTTGACTTTATCACTTGTTTCACACTTATTATGCAATTCTCAAAAATGGCAAACGAAATAATCAGCTTTCTCTTCTTCACCGCCATCTCCTTCTCCTCCACAACCTTATGTCTACAAATTCCCACCACGCCATAATGGTATTATATGATTGCAGTAAAATACACAATAAAATAGAGTACTTTCAATTTTGTGCAATGAGAAAAGAATTTAAATGAAAATAATTGTCCACCAACAATGTCTAATAAATTCAATGCTGATTTGTTTAAATAACAGTTCTAAACAACTAACACATTCCTCCTTGTTTTAGGAATTGCAAACACCAAGTTTCAATCTCAGGATTTCAAATTGGTTTGTGGGTAAAGATTAGGTAAGTGTATCATCAATATACTTCTCTGTCTTGCAATGGGAAATGGTTATTGTAGCTTGATGGTCAACAAATATCTTAGTGTCTTTCTTCTGCTCAAGAATAAGATCACTCAATATCTTCCTAATCCATAAAGCTTGATTGATAGCAACAGTTGCAACAATAAACTCTGCTTCAGCAATCGATTGAACCCCTGTTTCTTGTTTCTTGGAACTCCATGAAAAGACTTCAGATACAAGATTAAAGCAATATCCTGAGGTGCTTTTCATATCATCAATAGACTCTGTCCAGTCACTATCAGAGAATTCCAATAACTTGAAATCCTTGTTTTTCTTGAACTTAATGTCAAAATTGGTTGTACCGTTGATGTATCTAAGCACTCTTCTAGCAACCTTCAGGTGCATTTCACTTGCACAATGCATGAATAGAGATAAAATACTTACAATAGTTAGATGCCTGGTCTAGTTGCTCTAAGATATATTAGACACCCAATCAAACTCTTAAAATATGCCTCATTTACTCTTTCAACTCCATCTTTCTTGCTCAACTTTTCTTTTATATTTATAGGAGTGTTCATAGACTTGCACCATTTCATATGAAACTTCTTGAGAATTTGCTTGAACTGTTTTTTATTTTTTATTTTTGACAAAAAGAAAAACTTCATATTGACATCACTTAATCTCCATTCCAAGAAAATAAGTCATCAATTAGCCATCTCAAACTCTTTCATCATTTCCATCATAAATTCATCAATTAAAACTGAATTAGTTTATTATCATAAATAATAACTATAATAATAATTTTATTATTTTATATTATCATAAATAAATTAAATATATATTAGTTGAATTTTTGCACACACACACACACACATATATATATATATATATATATATATATATATATATATATATATATATTTTTCGATAAAGATGAAAACTTTTAATTGAGTCCATACTAGAATTTTGTGGTCTATTAAGTCTTTAAAATAAGTTCAGATTGTCTACTGGTTCTTTTGATATTGTCCTCTGCTGAGCATTTAAAATACACTGTAAAATCTTAAAACTTTTCAATTGGATTCCTGTAATTAAATTTTAATATTAAATATGTATCACGTGACACAGTAATTCTGCTTAAATCGACACATAATACTTTATTATAGGAGAATTTAACGACGAGACAATGATCTCCCTCAAAGATTGACCGTAACGAAAATTATTCTCAAAATAAACAAAAATTAAAAAATATAAAAATATAAAATTAAAAGATAAAAAATAAATAAATTATTATTATTATTATTTAATTATATATATTTTATATTTTTAATTTGCTTTAAGAATATTTTTTTTAAAATACAGTATAGATTGTTGAAAGAGATCATCGTCATTAAAACATCTTGTAATAAAGTATTATGTGGCGACATTTAAGCAAAGCAAAACAACAGTCTAAGGTAGTTGTTGCATCATATCATAAATTTAATTAAATGTTACCAAATTTATCACGAACCCAAAATATAATTAAACCACACATATACTAAAAAACATATAGACATGAGTATATGCATTTTTAGATGTTTATAAATTGTTTAAATTTAAGATTTAAAAGTATTAATTAAAAGAGTAAAATTAGAAAAACAAAAATAGTATACAATTTATATATATATATATATATATATATATATATGTATATGTATAGTTATACACTAGAAAAAAAGAGTATTCTTTTCTTAGAAGTTATTTTGTAGAGGTTAAGAAAGATCATGAAAAAACATTTTTATTTTTGTTAGTTTTTTTAATTGTCACAAAATTTTTTATATTATTTTAAATTTAATCATTTTATTTTTGTAAATTTTTTATTGTAACTTTTATATTCAATGTTTCTTTTCCTTTTCTATGTATGCTTTGGCTTTATAGTTTTATCAATCATTCTTCTTTATTTTTCTATTTGTGAGGGTCCATTATGTTTTTCTTTTCTCGACCAATTTTTTCACTCAAATGAAGAAGAATGTAATACATAACTTTTTGCGAATCCTATATTCAAGCTCATTCGTCATGAAAATTTTTTATCTATATTCATCATGAATATAACATGTTTGTTAGTTGTTTTTTGTTTTACCACATTCAATTAACTCTATAAATATTGGAACCTTATAAGGTTGTCTTGACTTCAAATGAAGGTGACAATTTTTTATCTATTCTGTAAATTCTTGATGGGAAAGAACTATGATCATTTGATGATAATAAAATATGATCATTTGTCATGAATATAACATGTTTGTTACTTGTTGTTTTGTTTGACCATATTCAGTTGACTCTATAAATACTGAAATCTTGCAAGGTTGTCGTGGCTTCAAATGAAAGGTTAATTTTCTATCTATTCTGTCAATTCTTGATGGGAAAGAACTATAATCATTTGATGATAAGAATGGACACTATTTTTGATTATCAATAAATGTTTGTAACAATAAAAAAAGACATTCTAGAGAAAGATGATGCTCTAGCCAATAATAAAGATTTTAAAATTTATTATCTTTTCCATCTTTGTGTAGATTTTGTAAACTTTGAGAAGACTTTCAAAGCCAAGACAACTAAAGAAGCATGAAGGTGATTAAAAGATCAAGAAAATGAAGTTGCCATTTCTTAAAAGGATATATGAATTGTTATCCATTGCAAAGTACTTCAATCAACTCCAGCTATCGATGAATTCAACGAGAACTTCTGAAGAATAGGTGACAAACGAGAACTTCGGAAGAATAGGTGACAAATCATAATGGGTGAAGAAAATCCAAATAACACTTTCCTCTAACAAGGAAAGAAATATACATTTAAATACTTTATATATATATAATATTGTTAATTGTGTTTTATTTTTTGTTATTTTATTGTATATTAAAAATATCTACTAATTTATTGTATATTAAAAACATTATACTACGCATAGTATTTAGTTTATTAATCCACTGTATATTTGTCACTATTTCTTGAATACTTGTAAGAACATTATCTTATTTCTTTATTATTATTTGTTGTTTAATTATAATCGAAAACTCGCGTACATGTGTACGCGTGGAGAGAGGGAGAAGAACCTGTGAATGAGCAAATTTTCGTCATTGTTTTTAAATTAATTGTTTTATCTTAAAAAAATAAGTTTCACAATGCCATCACCAACAAAATCCAGCAGAGAAACTGAACATCATCGTACGTAGCTTTCAAATGCAAACAGGAAAATGAAAACCGAGAATAAAGTATGATATTAAAAGTATATTGGAGAAAGAGATTAAGGCCACGGATAAGTCTCAGGTTCAGAATTTGCTTTTCGATTCTTGCTTTTCTCGGTTTAGGGTTTTGGATTCCGATGTTCGAGCTTGCAATTAGGGTTTTGGATTGTTTTGTGGTATTCGCAGAATGTGCAGGATTACCAGGGGATCATTGATGCGGCGAAGACGAGTGCGAAGGCAAAACATTTTTCGCATTGGTAATTGCTATAACGAAAGATCTTCCTGATGTTGAAGGAGATTGCAAGTAAGTTTTCGTATCCAGTTGTATGCACATTGCAGGTTCTTTGATCTAATTTTCCTGAACTATTAATTTTTCTATTCACCTCTATTCCAATAAATATGTATTTTTCAATGTCTCTGTGTCTAATATAGATATGTGTATGTATATGATATGTATAAAGCATAATTTGCTCTAACACTTTAATATGGTGTTGCATATCTTAACTAACTTCAGGTCTCAAATATCAACCTCTGCTACAAAATTAGGAGTTCGGAACATTGCTTTCCTTGGTTATGGAATTTTGCTGATGAACTATATTGTTTCAGTATTGGCAGCGGTTTACATGCCTCAGGTGAATATCTACTTGCATCAAGTAGATAAAAGCAGTTTAGTGAAGTCATGCAAGTAGTTTTATAGTGCATATCTAACATGCACCCTTACGCAAGAGCCCTTTAGGCTTGAAGGGTGGATAGGATCTCTACCCATTTAATTCAATATTAGAAGAATCAGGGTGGCAAATATTGAGCTCAAAACCATCTAATCATAGAGACTTTGGTACCATGTTGTGAACCATCCTAAAATGTTTTAACTGTTGGGTGAAGGCAGGGGGATGCTTTTATATTATATATGTAACAATCTGCTTTTCTTCCACCTCAAAAAATAAATATATTGAATTGATGATGTTGAATATATTAAATGTGACCTGTATTTACACATTTGATCAATTAAAACTACAACCTCCATGTATTTATCTATTTTGATGATATTGCCTGATGAAGTATTGACAGAGGATTATCTTATGATTGCAGGGAAAGAAGGGGATTTGGCTTAGATTGCCTTTAGAGAAGTCTGACCTTGTTCCAATAGCTAATAAGGTAACATAACTTCTTGATTAATTACTCAAAAGATA
>Ga0214542_1000356_pt1 | contig 79162 bp, 37 predicted proteins | sample CNSS1metaG_FD_160096 | JGI IMG/M metagenome (GOLD analysis project Ga0214542, IMG submission 160096) | Root nodule microbial communities from cowpea collected in UCLA plant growth center, Los Angeles, California, USA - CNSS1 | ecosystem: Host-associated > Plants > Roots > Nodule | place: USA...
TATAATTAAAGAAAAAAAAAACAAGTGCAAATAATAATATTTAAGAGAAACCGTGCTGCCTTGTTAGAAATTTTACATCGACTAGAGATAAGACAATTTCATAATATATAAGTGCATTGGCGGAACTAGGTAATGACAAGGGGAGCCACGGCTCCCCCATTTTTTTTTGAATTTTTTATATATTTATATATATTTTAAAATTATATTATATATTATTTATATTAAGATTATATTATGGAAAATTATAATAAAAGATAAATAAATTTTTTTAATGGAGACATTAATTTATAAAAGAGATTAGTTTTTTTTTTCTGATTATAAAATCTTTCTACCATGTAAATTATCATGAAAGTGTGTGAAGAGAGATAAATACAAATTCTTGCATGATCTCTCACAGATCAAGGTTAGTATCTTATTATGATTTATGTATCGCTACCTATGGTAATTTTTTTGTAAGTTTTGAATTTATACAATATTGCTTATTTAATTAAAGTAGTATGAGTTTTGTTATATTTTGCATTGTGATAATTGTGATTTGTGAATATAATTTTTATTTTTTCTAAATAGGCGAGTGGTGATAAATTTATATTAGAAATATTATGATAAAAAGTAAATTGATTCTTTTTTTTCAAAGAGGAAGGTTTTAATAAAGATGAAAAAAATGCATTTACGTTAACTAAATTTGAGAAATTTAATAAAAACCAAGAATTTAAGACAATAAAAAACAAATCTCTAAAGTTCTCAAAAATCAAATTGATGAAATACGAATGACTTATCTAAAATGGTATTCATGATTTGGTATAATGATATAATAACACGATATAATAGCAAATGATAGTAATATTTTTTTGAATTCTACTATTACGTGTGTTTGTTTTAAGGAGAGGAAATGAAGAGAAAAAATGAAGAGTTTTTCTTCTAAAGAAAAATTATATATAACAAATCTAATTTGGCTCCCCTACATTTTTAGTCCAAGTTCTGCCACTGTATAAGTGAAATGTTAACTTTATCTTATAAGTCAGTTTTGTGGAATTGAGAGAGCGTATTTTCCTTCATTTAACAAAATTGTTGAAAATAAAAAACATTGGTGGTCAAAAAATAAAAGCAACGGAAATATTTGTATTTTTGTTGAAAAAGTTGTTTGATGTAATAGAAAAATAGGATGAACTACATAATATTATCCTAAATGCTTACGTAAATTAATATAAAGTAATGAGATAGAAAATTTGAAGCATTTTCCCAGCGAAAGCTTTTAAGGAAAAAATAGGAATTTTACGTGAGGGGATGTGTATATAGGTGCGTGGGAACACATGTCGGGATAGAAGCGTTGAAACGTGCAACGTTAAATTTCGAAAAGAGAGAACCTAGAAGTGTGTTTCAAAGAAGTAGGCATCGTGGTGAGTTGTGATTTGGTTTCACATAATAGATGAGAGACAAGGGTAAAACAAGCTTCACACGTAATACTGTCGTGTGATGAAAATGAAGCCACACTATAGTTCCATAAGAAACTTTGTTCATGGTACAGTTGACAAAAACTAGTTTCAAGTACAAACCTTTGTAAGAAGTCAAGATGTTTTTCGATGACCACATAGTTTTGATTAAGTGTATAGGTACATGCATGCTTGTACACATGGCTACTTTGAAAACCTTCCCCCATTTATTGAAAAACTGAAAGAAGTAAGTTATTGAATTAATGGAGATGTTGACAATATATACCACAATTAAGATCAAAGGATGAAATGAATTTTCTTATATGAGATCGCTTTTATAAATATGTCTCTGAACCGGTAATGTTTTGTGGATTAATAAAAAAGGTTTGTCCTTTTTGCAATAGTTTATGTTTGTTTCGGTGATTTTATCCTATTTTGTATGATCATGTTATCACACTTCTTTATCTCTCTCAACTAATTGTGTATTTTTTATAAAAGGATTAGAGCATCCCTTAAGTACTCATCTATAATTTATTTATTCTTTATTGATAAAAAAAAAATCACGGGTTAAACAGACTTAACTTCCTCATTTTTAATCTTACCAATTAATTAGTGTAGTTTATATAAATGCTGTTTTTTTCTTAATAAGCAAAGACTTCATTTCCATATTAATATTTTCTTTACAACATTTCTGTACTTTCTTTATTTAGCTAGCTGCTTTGCGTAAACGGTCTTCATTGGCAATATAGTGTCTTCACCATTCACGCATTAAAAAGTACTTTTTTATTTTCTTTCGTAAGTTTAATCTTAACGTTCATGCATTTTAATTAAATTAAGTATCCAAAATCCTGGCTCCAAATATTTTTGTTTTTTAAAGGATGTGGAAAGTGTTATGCTAACAAAACTCGTCATAACGCATGTATTACGTAATAAGTATCATGGTAATTTTATTATTTATTAATTATGACATTTTGGGTAGATGGGTTGAATTAATTAATCACTTCAATTATTAATTTTTAGAAAATTATGCTCTTTTTATAGATATCTTTCTTTCGAGAAACTCGTGTTTAAACGAATTTGGATTCTCGGCTTTAAACACCAACATGGATATATACTTCTTCCCATAAATATTTATATTTTTTATTAATCATAGTGTACAAAAATTGTTTCTTTTGCTAGGGCTAATTTGAGCTTTCAAACTTGATTTGGAAAATAAATCTAATTTTATTTAATTATTTTTAAAAGTATGTTTGTGTATTAAAGTTGGTATAGAAGTCACATAACTTATTATATATAGGTTGTTCAACTCATAATATAAATTTAAGTTGACAATTTTTATTTCAACCAATATATTATATAAATGAGAAATTAAAATTGATTACAAAATAATATACTTTCTAATTTATAAATGTAATATCTATATAATATTTTTTTTAATCAATAATATATATATATATATATATATATATATATATATATATATATATATATATTGTGGTGTATGTGTTTATCTAAGTGTTTATGTTTATGTCTGCAAATGTCTATGTTTGTTTTCGTGTTTATTATGGTATGTATGGTTACTTGTTGCATATAGGTTAGTTGTGTCATAATTACTTCCAAATTGGACCTTATATTCTCCTTGTATTAAAACTTTTTTCACACTTATTTGTTGCATATAGGCTTCCAAAGTAGAATATGCTATTGTTGTGTATAATTTCTTGGAACTTCAAGAAATTGTAGTAATAGAACTAAATCCTCCAAGCATTCATGGTTAATCTAGAAACGATCACAATGACAACAATAATTTGTCGATAATTATCTATTAGTAAATACAGATAGATATGATCGTAAGTAATTATCAATTTTTTTTTCTTATTTCTCTCCTTTTTCAACTTCGTCGTTTATTCCTCTCTATCTTCTACTATTTTTTCTTTTCTTCTTCCTCCTATTTCGTTTTTTCTTTTCTTATTATTATACTTACCCATCTCTAATTTATTTATAAGTGCATTTAGTTAGATTTAGTTGGAAATTTATATTTGACGTATGTTTTGTTGGTAAATTCAAAATAAAACAATTTTTGAAGAATTTTACCAATAGATTTTAAAAAAATTCAATTAGTAATGATTTTACCAACGAATTTAAAAAAATAATTACTAAAAAATGTATCAATATATTTTAAATATATCCAATTACCAATAGATTTTATCATGAAATAGTCATGGCCATTATCAATGAATTTACCAACAAATTTAAAAAAAAAACAATTATTGACAAATTTTACCAATGTATTTTAAATATAATCAATTATTGATGTTTATTTGACAGATTATATAAACATATGATTTCTAACAAAAATATCCATTGTCAATAAAAAATATAAAATTCACATGTAAAATTCATTGTATCAACAAATTTATTTTCATCAATAAAATTTTATTGATAATTACAAAATTTATTGTTGTGTGTTGAATTAAATCAAAATTATGGGTATCTATTGTTAAAGATAACTTTGGTTGATATTAATACTACAATTACAAAATTTAGTTTGTGAAATTTGGGATCTCGCAACAGTCTTCTAATTTTATGGATTAATTCTTCCCTGATTGGACGACTATATTTAACTTATATAATGACACGACTCTTAATGTTTAAATTTCTCTAATATCACTTCTAAATATAATATTTACATATTTTTTATGTAACACTTTGAAATATCTTGGGATGACGTAAAAAAGAAAAGACAATAGAAAACTTGAAGATGTCGAGAAAAAAAAATCAAATAAATTCGAATCCTTCAATCCAAAATTTAAAATATTTTTTAAAAATCTCACAATTAAAACATATGTTCATAATAGATAAAAAAAAAATCACTATTGTAACTCAATCGTGATTAAAAAACTATTTAAAAAATAATAATGAAAATAGATTAAATAAAATGTTTTTTTTAAATTAAAAACACCTTAAAATCTTATAATTTATTTCTATATAGAGTTTAGTTTATGGAAAACAATTTCAATTCTAGTCTTAGTCCAACATTCAAACTAGAGGGAAGATAACGTTCTAAACAATGTAGAAGTAAAGAAACATGAATAACATAAAATGTATGCATAAATACAAAATCAAGTTATATTACTAGATAACTAATAAAACTACTACATATTTAATTTGGGTTCATCGGCCCTGAGCCAGAGAGTTTTAATTATTTATGGATAGAATTAAAAAGAGAAAAACACGAGTAGGAACGAAGTAATCAAGTTAGAGGGTTATAATTATAATTAGCCGGTGAAGATTTAATAAAAAATAAGAAAAGAGTATGAATGAAGTTATGTAAATGCTTGCGTTCACACTCTTTGATTCTTTCAAAAGCAAATATATATATATTAAAAATAAAAGTATTCATTTACTGTAGAAAATTAATAGGAAGACTTACTTAACTTTTATTTTATTTTAGATAAACAGCTAAAGTTAATTAGATAATTTACTTCGAGTCATTAATTTAAAGTAAAATAGAAAATTTAAATTAAGAATAACTTTAAAAATATTGAGAATTTATAACCTTTTCTTTGATATTTTAGGTCGTGTCTGAATTTATGTATGCCCAATGTATATTTTTTATTACTAAGAGTGTCAACGGGGTGAGTAAGGTACGAATAGTAGCTTTCTAGTATCCTATTTATTGGATAAATATTCGTGTCATACTCATACTTATATCTCCGGATATTTGTTATGCGGGTACCCGTATATTTTTTTAATATTCATGGATATCCACAAATACCCACGGATATTTACAAAAGAAAATTTTAATATTTAATAAAAAAAATTAACCATAAATTCAAATAAAAATATAATGCATAATCTTTATAAAGTTCAAATGAAGTGAAAATAACTCATTTAAATTGTGTTAAATGACAGTTTACAAATAAATATAGATTTTTTTTAAATCAATTGATAAAAAATAATCCATTATTCAAAATCAATGTATTAATGTTTTAATAATTTTTTTAATTTTAATTAGAGTATATCGGGTACGGATACTATGATACTCGTACCTGCCCGGTAATATGCGGGTATAAAAAATACATGTATCCGTTATCTGCGGATATCCATCTTGAATATTCATTTCTTATTTGTTGCAAATTTTATCCACAGATACCCACAAGTATGAATTTTTTTAACATCCCTATTTACTAATTACAATTATGCCAAACCATAACATTTTCATGTAAAATAGAAAATAATTTTTAAAAATGTAAAATAATTAAAATGAAATATGTACATTTATACCAAAAAATATAAGTGTAAAATATAAAATTCCAACTAGTTTAAAATGAAAAATATATAATAAATTTTCATCATTTGTAGACTTATCAAACATCTTTAAAATATGAGAATCCGATACTCTTCTTCCTAATATTACTAATTTTAATAATAGGTGTCGTTTATGATTGTTGTGGTTATAATAGTAATTATCATTATTAAATTTATGTTCTTATTAATGCAATAGTTAAATTGGATTGAGAAATTTGAGTTGCAATTGTTTTGTAATCTTTAATTTTTGTTTAAATGTATTATCATTATTATTTGGAAAATAAAAATAGTATACTTAAATTGTCACAATTGGTCGTTTCAAATTTAAGTGACTTAATATTTTAATCTTCTCTCAAAGTGTCATTTCAAAAATATATTTATAAATATTTTTTTACGATTAACTTTATTTGTGTATCTTTGGCATTGTTTTATTTCTGTGTTTGGGCTTTCTGTTGGACCTGATGTATGTTAGGCTGCTGGTTTCTCTATTTCTTGGACTACAAGACCATAAAAAGTTCAAATAATCAAAACCGGAGCAGAGAAAAGCCCAAGCTTTCTCGGGCCACGAATAATCATTCAACACCAAAATTTTCTCAATGGAAATTCAATACGCAATATTGTTTCCTTAATTAATCCTATTAGCATCAAAACTTTGCGAGAGAATAAAAAAATATTAAATGTTAATTACTTTAATTTTAAATTATGTATTTTTAAATATTTTATTTATATAAGATAATTTAATTTTTATTTTCTTGTTTTTATAAAGTATTCCAATTACTATCAAATAACACCATTAATATTAATAAATAATAAAAATATTTTAAGACCTGTAAAATTATACAAACTTCAATTAAAAAACATGGTTAGTACTTATGAAAAAAATAGTATATTCAATATTAATTTATAAACCTTTAATAAACTTCAAGTGACTATCACAACAATGTTAGTTATAATATCATATCTATCAACATCAACTAAACGATCTACACCTACGGTTAAACAAAAAACTAGTATCATTGTCATTGATAAAAAACAATTTGACTAACATCAATTCTGATAACGTTGGTTAAGAAATTTGCAGTTGATATTGGTAAAAAAATAATCTTAAAATATATTTTTTCTTAATCAAATTTAGCAGACAAATCAGTTCAATTAACAAAATTAAAAAGTTTAAACTCTTAGTTAATTCATTTTTGTTTAGAAATCTCAATTAGATCTTTATATTTTAAATTATTTCAATTGGGTCTTTGTTTTTCTAAAATGTGTTGTAAGTTGGTATTTTCATCGGTACAACTGATATGTCATGTGCTTCCTTTTATTTTTTTTTCTTTTAATTTTTAAAAAATGGTCACTTGTCAAATTAAGGTTTTGTGACGTGGTAGAGACAGTATGATATGACAGTGATAGTGTCATTCTTGATGTGAAAAATCTCAATTTAATCTCTATGTATATGCCATTTTTTTAAATCTGAATAATTTTTTTTAATTTGACACATGGCAATTTAAAAGAAATAAAAATAAAATAAACAAACAAATAAAAATAAAAATAAAATCAAGAAAACTACGAGCTGACACGTAGTACATCAGTTAACATGGTTGGTACTGTACTAACTAAAACGATCAAATTACAATATATTTTAGAAAATGAAATTCAACTGAGACAACTAAAAATATGAATAGCCAACTGAGATTTATAAACAAAAATATGGATCAACCGAAAAATTGAAACCAAATTTAAAATATTTTTAGTTTTAGTTGATATTGAAAAGAGAAAAATCTTGTCTAATATCGATAGAAAGATATTGGTAATGAAAATGATAATTACACTCATCTAAGTTGTCTTACAAAATCAATTTTATAAAGTCAAATTTATAATGTTATTAAACTTAAAATACAGTTTTTCAAAATAATATCGAAACCTATTATGTTTAAATTTGTTGAGTCTAAATCTCTAATTTTAATCAATAAAGTTATTCTCATACATTTTTTTTAATTTTAACTTCTTTTAATAATTTTATTTCAAACTTATTTTTGTTATATATATTCAAAATATTTATATAAGAAAATTATGTTCTAAATGTTTTCAAAGATATAAATTTACAGGATAGTGTAAAAAATCTAACAAGTATATAGAAAGTGTTAAAAGTTTGTTAAAAGTGTATCAAGTGAATGAAAATGAAAATGTGTTTTTAAATTTTACGAACATTTATTTTGGCTTTGTCATGCTTATCTGTTTTAAAGTTTAAATGTCATTTTAGGTTTTTTTTATGGAGTTGTGTAGACAGATAGATTAAAAATAAATAAAAAAATATAGCTTAATACATTTTATTATTGAAATAAATAGCTTAACACTTGGTTGCATAAATTAGCGTTGTTTAAGAAAAAAAATACTTTGAAGGAAATAAATTAATAAAACAAATATTAATATTACATCAATTATAAAAAAACACTCATTAATATCTATTTGAAACTATTATTTTATATAGAGTATTTATATATTCAAGCAACGTGAATTATGAATGGTATTAATATAATATTCTGTTGTAAAATATTGTAAACTCTTTTTCCCTTTTATAAACAAAAAATAAAAAATAATCACTTCATTCATTCTCTTTCTTCTTCTTTTCTTTTCTTTCACGTTTGTCTCTAAATCACACAAAACTAAAGCAGCTTTATTATATTGTCAACATCTACAATTTTTCTCTTTTTTGTCGTTTACTGTCTCAAATTACAACAAAAACTTATAAACTATAGTTAACGATCAAATTTGTTTAGAAAAACTTCTTCACATGTTCATTTTCAGAACAAAAAATAAATAAAATAAAGGAAATGAAATGAGAGTTTTAAAATTAAAAATATAAATAAATAAATTTATAAAAAAAAAAATCTCAGTTACTTTGGTGATTAAAGGAGTTATAAAGAAGGTGTGGTGGAAGTAAAATATTTGGGAAGTGAGAGTGAGATTCGGTGATTGTTAGGGAAAATTTGAAAGCAATTGGTGTTGCGATCAGAACAAAAAGTAGTGCAAGAAAGTGACAGTGAAGTGACACACACCTTCCACCCATCCTAGCTTTACACTAATAATACATATTTTATCATAAACTTATTATTATGTATTAAATATTAAATAAATCCATCACCTCCAAGGGCCCACTCTTTTTTCTTTTTGTCGCCTCTTGTCGGCTGTTGGAAACTTCTCTCATCTTTCTCTCTTTTCTTTTGGAATTACAGTGTTGCAATCATGCCTCGTAAACCAACCTTGTAGCTCATTTTAGGATGCATAATTATAATTATTATTACTTTTATTCACCAACATCCACTAACTAACACATCACGTATTTCTATATTTATTTTTAATTATTTTCAATATACCTTTTATTGTTTATTTCTTAACTAATTATCTTTCGATAATTACTAACTTGCAAAATTAATGTATTATGCATTAGGACTACTCAGAAGATTAAATCCATCTTTTCTCTCATGCTTCCGATTCCTATTATTTCAATATTTGAACGTTAAAATTATTTTTTTAATAAAAATTAAACATCGTTTAGGAATATTTTCCTCGTATTAGTTCCGAATGTTTGAATAAATGATTTTTTCCTCGTATTATCGTGTTATCGTGTTATCGGAAAAAAAATTAAACATCGTTTAGGAATATTTTCCTCGTATTTGAATAATTTTTTCAATATTCAAACATCTTATTAGTTCCGAATCACTACGAGGAATAAATTTATTTGTAAAAACTTTCAAATACTCAAATTATTAAAAAAAAAATTATGACTACTTGTGAGTAGAAGTGATCATCAAATAATAAACTTCTTCAAAATATTAACTTAGATGATAAAGTATTTGCAAATACAAAAAGAAATCAATAATCATATATAACATATCAATAATTTAGTAGAATCAACTGTTGTAGATGATTATTACTTATAAAGCATGATGCTTAAATTTTTTAATGCTCAAATTTCTTAAAGACAATGATATTGTAAAACAAAATTCTCTTATACTCGTTTAACGCTACTTTTTGTTTTCTTATTTTGTTTTACAAATATATAAATTTATTTTTATGACCATTTTATCCCTATATTAATTATGGTTGTGAAAAGGGCATACACAAATTACAAAGATGTTTTTATGTCTGAAACTAAAATTTCTTTTAACATAATAATAATCACGATCACGATCAATTTGTTAGAATAAATTAAAAAATGAGCATAAATGTGTTTGACTCTACGAAGAAGAATAGTAAAATTGTTGTACTGATTATTTTCTCATTAATTTATGTTTAAATTTTGATATCACTAATTTAACTTTTCTTGCATGCGTTTGTAATTACCGCACTTTTATAAAAAAAACAACATACGAAGCATGTATATAGGACAGTTTTATACACCGACATGCATACTATATATATAAATTAATAAAAACACACACACATACTATCTGTGTTTACTTTAGATGATTATTTTAATTTTAAAAAATAATTAAATTTATATGAATAATTATTTAAAAGCTAAAATAATTATTGTAATTTAAACGTAACTAAAATTAGTATAAATAATCACTTAAAGAATTAAAATAATAAAAAAATTGTAAAAATAATTTTTTTTTATAAATTTTATATATATATATATATATATATATATATATATATATATATATATATATATTTGTTTGTTTATGAGCGAGTTATGATTAGATAATGATGATGATGAATTTTACAGAAAATTCCTCTCGAAATTCAATCATATTTTTTAAGGTGTTTTGATATGTAATAAATGAAATGTTTTTTGACAGTATTTTTCCTTTCCTCTAATTGACAATATGCATTTCTTTTTATATAATAAAAAAAAATCAAAATTTAATAATCAAAAAAATATTTTATAATAAAAAACGAAAACAGAATCTCGTGATTTGTACAGTGATCTAACAAAAGCAAAAAGGAGTCACATCAGTAAAAGGGAATATGCCCCTCTTTTGAGTAAGGAAGAGAATAAAGGTGAAAAAAATTAAATAAACCCAGAAAAAGAAGTAAGAAATTACTTAAATATCAAACGTTTAGTAGGAGAAATGGGAAAAATATAGAGATTTTTTTTTTAAATTATCTAATTTAATTGATTTAAAAAATTTACGCACAAGAAATAGTACAACGGTTGTAGTCCTCTTTTTTTAGTTTTTCATTTTCTTAAAAGAACAGATATATTGATTTTCCCTCTTACTCTTCTTTCATCCTACCATTAGTAGAAGAAATATGATGAAACCAGAAAATATTATAAAAGTAGATAATTATAATAGAAAAGTGAAAAGGACAAATAACAAAACATACAAATTATTTATTCAAAATTTTTAAAAATTAAAATAAATAATTTATTTCATAAAAAGTTTTTTATTGTATTTTTTAAACAAATAAAAGTAAGGAAATTTACCAGAAAGCTTGTAGATACTTTTTAAAAGTTGAAAAACACACAAAAAAGGACGGTTTTCCTATGTCGTTGAAACTTGTTAGAAAATGTTAAAACTAGCTTTATAAAAAAGTTTTCAACGATTTAAAATATCACATTAAAATTTTTGTTTTCACTCCTCTCAACATGAAAATAAAAATTGTTTCTCGTTTTACTTTTCTTTTAAAATACTTTTTCTTCTTTTTCAATCTTCCAAATTCTTACCTTATCTTCACTTTTCTTACATTTGTTTCTCTTTCTCTTTAATTCTTTCTACACCAAACAATCCACAAGTGACTGAGAAGGAAAAAACAATGTTAAGTTGGCCTATAATTATGGTTGTTTAGATTGAATAATGATGCGATGTTCAAGAATGAGTTAACTTCAACTAATTTTTGAAGATTAGATAAATTAATCGGAATCAACTCATAATTGTTAGAGTTGATTAAATGGATTGTTTCACTTAAATTTTAAACAAAATAATGTTTTTTTTTAGTATTATAAAGATGAAACATTTACATTTATATGTTATTTGTTTATAATTACACATTTTATTGTCTATTCTTAAATTTGTCTTTGATTGAAGCATTAAACTACTACTTATGTTTAAATCTTGAGGAGTATGATATAATCTATTTTAGTTTACTTCAAGAGTAAATATTCAGGGCAGAAAATTACTCTATTAAAAGATATACATAAGGCTTAATAATTTTCAAATAGTATATGTGAAAAGTTGAGAAAGTTCTTAGCGTATACTTTACTATATATATGTGTGTGAAAATCTACTTTGACAATTTATGAACCAATTTGGAATTGAATAATGTTTTATATTTAGTCATGTGTTAATCTGTAGGGAAGATGCTTAATAAATAATGATTATATTAATTATTATGTTAGAATTTTTGTATCCTTACCTCGACCTTCTTATATAAATTACACATTTTAGAGAATAATGATCATACACAATAAAAAATAAAAGATTGTCTCCGACATAAATTATTTAGCTTTATATATACGTGTATATTAATACAGAATTTTTCTAATAAATGGTGTTAATAATTTGTTATTTATTGTATATTTTGATTTGTGAATTCGTTTATTTGAAATATTATATAAAATCTTTCATATTATATCGAAATATTTATATACGTTATATTTGATGTTACGAGATTGCCTAGTTATATATAACTTTTGGAGATATTACAACTATGTTATTCAAGCACATTGCTTAATCCAAAAAAAAAAAACATTTAAATAGAAATAACTAATTTCCTCACGTTTTAAAATGCACACAAAAGTTCACACGGTTTTGGTGGTAAGGTGCATACCCTTAGAACGCTACCTACTTAAAACGGTGCGCACTACCTAATTTCATCTTATCGTTCTAAATTGTCAAACCTAATTTTAAGAGATCAGCTACATAGTGATGCCTTTTTGTGTGTGCATGAATTAAAATCTTGACATTGGTAAGTGAAATTTATTTCAGTAAATGGTTTCAAAATAGTAACAAATATATATAATTATTCATTACTTAAAAGAATTCTATTATTTTTCATTCTTTAACCTTTAATATACCCCATTATGATCGGTAATAAGTTTTTAATTGAATCTTAATGACATTGATAATGTCCTAAATTAAATTGCTGTAAGTTGACGTTATGCTTAATCTTGTTGTGGTGGTTAAGATGGTGATACATGTTTTTTTTTTGGTAGGAAGTGAGTGATCACATGCATAAATATATATTCAACTATGGATGCAAATACCAACACCAACTAGTCCACTTATGCTACTGCTTTTATGCTAATCTTGGGTATTTATTTTTCGATTACTAAAATAATTTCTCTATACAATTTTTTATTACTTATTTCCATTTAATAAATGAAATTTTTTTATTTATTTTTAAATATTTTTAAAAAACCAAAAAATAGATTATAATGATGAAAAAAGACTTACTTACCTTTTGAACTTTTATTTATAATCACCTCATCTAGTTACCTAAAACTTTAATTAAATTTCAAGTACTTAATCAATTTGAATATCTTCGATTAAATTTGTTTAGACTTCAAATTTTTATATTTTTCAAGTGAGCTATTTTTATTTAATTTATTCGTGGGTGATATAGTTGTTATTTTACTCCTTTGTTTAGCTTAGTTGTTTTTATACATTAAAAAATTATGAGATTTTGATATTAATATAAAGCAATATTACATTTACTGTATAACTATAATTAAGTTACTTTTAGTTATTTAATTAAAATATGTTGGATAACGAAAAATTATCACGGTGACTTAAATTAATGATGATGACAAAAAAATTTTAATCATCCTAAAATTTTAAACCCTAAACCCTAGATTTTAAGTGAAATTGTGAAAGCTATCGACAAGCATATGACAATTTCATTATTCAATGCATCTCGAATTAACCAATAAAAAAGTAACCCCATTATTTTACATTAAAGTTAATATCAACAAGATCTCACAACAGATTTGAAACTCAATTATACTTTATCTTTATCTCTCTTATGGTGGGATAAACTAGAAATTTATAATTATTGATATATTTGTGAAAGTTTAGTTATAAAATATATTTTCTAGAAATAAAAAATTAAAAAATTCAAATTAATTTCTATAATAATTATTTACATAAATTGTGGCAATTTTATTAATTAACATGATTTTAAAATAAATTCTTTAGTATATTCTTTACACGTTTTTTTAAGTACTGATAATTCATTCGTATTAGGTAAAGAACCTAACAATTAACTCTTGTGATTTACTATTTTGATTCATAGTGAAATACTGATGAAACAAAATATTGCAAACTTAGAATAGACATTAAAAGTGTGTTGTTTAGATATATAAGAGATATAGAAATGGTGAAATTTCTCTTCACTCGTTTGGATGTTAGGAAATAACAATATTAATATAAAAATATTTTATATAAATTATAAAATAAATTTAACACAAAAATTAAACTTTTATTCATTCTATTTCTTAAGAATTTAAGGTAAGTTAAAGACTTATTAGAAATGAAAAAAGATAAACAATATATAAGTATAAACTCATTTTCTGTCAATTAAAAAACAGGTTTTTATATGAATACTAAAACGTAGTATTTTTCTTTTGTTTGTGTAACTGGTGTGTCTATGAGCAATGCAAATAACTTTTACTCCTCCGATCACACATTATAAATACCAAATTTATTGCTTAAATAAGTTTTGAAAAGTCATGTTTTTTTATTAATTGATAATGTAATTTTTTATACTAGAATTACGTGTAAATTAAACTTTTTTTTTTTTATCTTTTAGCAGTTATCTTCATTCATATTTCCTGTATTTTACTTTGAAATAAACAAAGGGGTAAGTTGTTTTCTAAATATACTTTTTCCCTTTTCTTTCAAGTGGAGGAGGGTTGTTTACAAAGGTATCTAAGAGACTAAAGACACCTCATGTGGGGAACCTGGAGTTCATAAATTACAGAATGTAGACAAAAAGAATTAGTTTCCTCCAAAAGACTTCGAAACACTTTGGGTATGTTTGGCTTTATTTATATTAATATTATTATTTTTAATGAGAAAGTAGCAAAATAAGATCAGTGGAATACGTACTTTGTGTCAACATTCTCAGAATTACTAAATTTGTTTTATTTTAGACCATCGTGTTATGAGTAGGACTTCACCAATGCCCCAAATGACACGATAACTTTAATTTATGCATAGTAATATATTACATTGAATGCTGATACTTTCTACTTTAAAAATTCAGTTTTCAGAAGATAAATTTATATATATATGAAGTGAGTATAAAAATAAAATATTTATGTATGCTTTATATTAAGCCGACATTATGTCAAAATATATAGTACATTCATTGTTTAATTTTTTTTTTCAGGAGAAAGATTAAAGTAGATCTATAATTGATAAACTATAAAACATATCGCTTTTCTGATTATGGTGTTATGAACTTATGAGTATCCTATGTTGCTTAGTGGTTAATTAATTTGCAACTTTTTGTTTCATCACATATTTTAGCTGTTAATTGGCCAGGTTTTGGAGTTAATCAGCACTAAAACATTTGAAAGTTGTCTCTGGCATAGACAGTTCACAATAGATGAAAGAAAATTGAAGCCGACGAAGGAGAATCGAATGTTTGATCGCATTGCAAGCAAACCCTAGTGTGTACTGCTGAAAACCTGTAGAAAGTTTATTAATTGAAGCAAAAGCATCTTTGATAATTAAACAAAGGCAGGAATGAAAACATTCACATACATTAATCTCTTTGATAAACCTAAAAATCACATCTATTCAAAGGTGGTCCTTGATTAGAGAAAAAGAAGGTTTGACAATAGAAGCATTAGTGAGGAGTCTATATCGTTAAAAAAGGAAAAAATCCATCCATGACCACACTATACATATTCATTATTCCACCACATAAAATTAATCAAAAGCAGACAAAAAAAAAATCAACATGGAATTAATAGGAAAGGAAAAGGAATTTGTCGACATTAAAAAATTATAGGGAGTCCTAAAGGCTAAAACATCATTAAAGAAGAGGAATTGCAAGTATAGTCAAAACTGACACATTTTCTTCTAAAACTTTTTTTTTAATTTTATTTTTTTTCTTTTTGATCGTTCATAAAGTAACAAGCCAGCAGATAAAGCCATTCCACAACCAAACTAAAACATTCTTTCTTGCTCTAAAGCGCAGCTGCAGACAAACAAGGTGAACTCTTTCTCTCTCTCATATAATCTTCGTTGCTTTTTCTTTGTCTTTTCTCTCTGAATTATTCATGGCTACCGTTCACTCGGCAAAACACGGTGGTTGGTTTTTTCTCTTGTCTTTTCCTTAATGCACGACTTTGAGCTGTTCATTCCGAGGTTTAGTTTGCTTAAAAGCTGACCCGAACATGAAGTTCTATTAGAGCTAAGATTTGTTTGAATCTTTATTTTAAATTTGTTGCTATATCTGGGAGATGGTATTCAAAGCATAAGGTACAATTTGTTCCTACCTTCTCCTTTTCTACCAAAAAAGGTTGCGATCGGATCCTAAACATGAAAAGCGCTGCCACTGCTTTAACTTTTGCCCTTCTTTACCTTCTTTTCCTCGTGTGATAATTATTGTCAAATACATAGCAGGTTTGAAAAGGATTACTAATTTGTATTATTATTGATTCGTTAAGTTTACTCATTCCTCTCTTGTTTTGACTGCCTTAATAATTATCTCTTCAATCTGTTTTTGTGTAATGAAATTACGATGTCGTGCTCTTGAAATTCTTTTTGTCTGTATGAATCATTGTGAGAAAAGAACACACGTACTCGATCATAACCTCTTTTGGGTGTGTTAGGAGGTTGAACCAGTGAGGAGACATGGAAGAAATAGGTCCAAGACCATCATCGTTAGAGAAGAAAGCAAAACCGCAAGAGCAATTGAATTGTCCAAGGTGCAGTTCAACGAACACAAAGTTCTGCTATTACAACAATTACAGCCTCACACAGCCAAGATACTTCTGCAAGACTTGTAGAAGGTATTGGACAGAAGGTGGTTCTCTCAGAAACGTCCCCGTTGGAGGTGGCTCCAGGAAGAACAAGAAGGCCACCTCATCAAAGGTTCCTGATTTGAATCCACCAAGCCTCTCTTCAGTCTCCGCTATTTCTTCCCAAAACCCTAAAATGCAAGGAGTCCATGACCTTAATTTGGCTTTTCCTATGGACAAGTATCATGGCATGTCCCAATATGTTGAGATGCCAAAACTTGAAATTGGTGGTGACAATACTAGTCACCACCATAGCCCTTCTTCTGCTCCAACTTCTCTTTCACCAACATATGGCATGTTGCCTAGGGGTTTGAATCCTTATGCTCCTAATTCCTTCATGCCAAGCTCAGATTCACTTTACACACCGATCTACCCCATGCAAGAAATTAAACCAAACCTTAGCTTTTCGGTTGATGGGTTTGGAAATAGATCACACGGCGGGGTTCAAGAGAACGGTGGCGGCGGCAGGCTTTTGTTCCCTTTCGGAGACATCAAGCACCTTTCTGCAGGTGTTGAAGTTGAACACAATAAAGAACAAGGAAATAATCCAACTGGATACTGGTCTGGAATCATCGGAGAAGGTTCATCATGGTAATTAAGTAACGAAAAAGACATGGATCAAACCTGCATTGTTTTCTTTCTTTTTATCCTTTCTCACGTGAATCGCTACGATCTATTTGTTTGAAGTTGTTCAGATCACTAACAATAGGATACATCTGGTTACTCTGTTCTGTATACTACTGCTACGTTTGTATGGGAGCAATGTGAGGATTTTGGTGCTTGTTTTTTCCATTTAGACAGAGAGGTAGATAGAAGAAGAGGTGAATATAGGGTCTAATTTTGTTCAGGTCATGCAATAGCCTGTATTCAGTATTCTTCTGTCAGGAGTAGATATATATCACCTTTATTGATGTATGCATGGTTTCAAAGATTTGGTCGAAATGACTTTCGATGATTAAGGAAAGACTCGGATACTCATGTTTGTAACCATAATTATACATGTATTTGATTGATTGTGTTGTGATAGTGGTTTGTGTGATCTTTCCTATTTCAATATGTGTCTGCAAAAACTAGTGGGTTTGTCATCTTTGATATCTATATTATCACATCTGAGATTCTTCCAACTATGAAAGCACTTGGTGGAATTATTTGGGAAGAATAATATCAAAGGAAAACTGAAAAAGAAAGGAGTATATTAATTAATTTTAGGTGCTTTGTAATGCAAGCTTGATCTGTAATTATGTATTTATTAGTTAAGCGCATGCATTTGAACAGCACGGGTCAACATGTGTTTAATAAACTAAGTTGTTCAAATTAACCTTGAAAACTTGATTACCTGCCCCAACCAAACACTAATTAATCAATGCACAACCATTTGCTGGTTATTTATTTTAGCATAAGTGATGATGATGTTTTGTGTAATCCATTACCCGAATTTAATTATAGTGAAGAAAATAAAATTGTTTGGGTGTTTCGTAAGTGGGACCCTCAAACATTCCCTTGCTTGGTTCAAGTGGAAATGATTTCATTGAGCTTGGTCAATGCCTTCACATGTCGACGACTAATTAAGTATTATTTTTTTGCCATCATAGCTCATGATTTTCACTTCCAGTAACTTCTATTGGCAGACAAAGCAACTTTTCTAAACGTCTATGTCTCTCTCTCTCTCTCTTCTTCTCCCATATACTTTTGGGGTGTCTACCAATATATTTCAAAATCAAAATGTTCTTTCCACACCGTTCCGTTTTTTCCCCTAACTTCAACAACTCATAATACACCTTACAAGAGGGAAGAAGAAAAAAAGGTAGAACAAATATTATTTTTATGACTTTCTCTACACAAAAATGCTTAGAGAAATTCGTGACTCATTTCTCCTATGAATATCTTAACACATCATGGATTAATTATTGTGTTAACTTAGAGTATTTACAGATAATAAATTAAAATTTAAATTAAGTGTTGAAAATATTGAAATTATATGTTCAACAGTAAAGTGAGGAAGAACATTGAAAGGTGGCAATCATGGATAAAGCTTATATTAGAAATAGTTTGAGTCTGAGGGAGTCATGCAAGTACAGAGAAAGGTAGACAGAAAACAAAGAACCTAACCTAACCTAACCGTCAAGAAAGTCCCCAAACAGACAAAAGTGTTTCTGATTTATTTTATTGCTACAATTTATAAGCTGGGCCAAATTTAGTTAAAACTAAAAGGCTTTTTTTAATGACCAAAATACAAAGATAATTTTATAATCCTGATTAAACTCTAAAATAAAATAAAATAAAATAGAAATATTATTATTAATCTCTTGACTCCCATTAAATATTACATAATGTTCGGAGCTACTTTAATGATTGATCTTTCCCTTTAATATATAATTACAACAAGTGAGATTCCCCTTTCTTCCAAAAATAAAAGTAAAAAAAAATAATAAATAATCCAAGGGGATAAGATATATAATTTTCTAAAAAAACATTTATATATGTCAAAAATATATAATGTACAAGTAGTACAATGGGCTAGTTTTCTCGTATTAACATTCAATTTTACCTTTATTACAAGTCATGGTTTTAATTTTTTTAAGATGGTAAGTAGGTACGGGTAAGAATGGGAAAGTGATGACATTTGAAGTCCAAGCTGATGAAGAATAGTAACATATGAGTTGAAAAAAAATAGTTATCCATAGACATTAAATCTTAAAGTTTTAAGATTTGATATTACAACTAAAAAAAATTGTCTCATTAACAACCAATTTTAGTAACAAAATTTTTTTAGTTATTATACTAACTAATTTAAATACCAATTTACAAAATAAAAAATTATTGGTTACTAAGATAGTCACTATTATGAATACAAAAATAATAATTATTTTTTTTAAATTTAGTTATCAAAGGAGATTTGGTCACTAAACTTTAGCTACCAAAGTTTTTCTACCAAATGAGTGGTTTCTAAATTAGTAAACAATTTAATGACCAATTATAATATTTTATTCATAATAATGACTATTTTAGTCACCGATCATTTTTTATTTTATAAATTGGTATCTAAATTAATCACTATAGTGATTAACAAGTTTTTATTACTATAATTAGTTGTTAATGAAATATTTTCTTTAGTAAAAACAATAATAGCTATTTTTTAGTGAAAACCCTTTGAAAACTTTTAACAACAATTACTTTGAATTGTTCTCTAAGAAAAGAAAAAAAAATCAAGGTACATCATATCGTTTCTAAGTAGCGGTGTGAAAGTGAGCCAAACCATGCTCACACGAGTTAACTCACCAAGAGTTGAGCTAAAAATGGGCCAGCTCAACTTAGCTCATTTTTTGGTGAGTCAAAAACTTTCTAACATGGCCCGACTCACCATGAGTTGAAGGATTAGTGGGTTGACTCACTTACAAATGCTTTTTTTTTTTGCAATTTATTTTAAATATTGATTGCATTAGAATGAAAGTGAATTGACTCAATTTACTTTTATAACAATTTACTCAAAGTGTTCGCCTAATTCTCAAAATAATAATATAAAAATAGTAGTTAAAGATTAAAGTATCAACATATATAAATTAAAAACAAATAAATCAAACATTCAAATTATTCAAATATTATTGAGCAACATTCTAGTATTTGAAAATATCAAATTGTGAACCTATATGATTAAAAGTAGTAAATAATTATTATAATTTTTTTAAATTGTAAAAAAAAGTTAATAGTATTATTGTTGGTGGGTTGTGGATCAACCTATCTTCAACCCTACTTGAACCCGTAGATTAAGTAAGTCGGTTTCAGTTCAACTCTTCTTCTAAAAAAATAAAATTTTCTTAACTCAACCTAATTTGAATCCATGATAAGCTGAATTAGCTCATGAATTAAAACTCATTTTAACGTCTATATTTATAAAAATGTTTCTTAACTTTACTTTCGTTATGGTTTGTTTTTTATTTTTAGCTAATTTATTATTATCTTAAGAAGATAGGACAAACGAATCCATCTTCATAGTTTTTTGTTATTAGTTATAATTTTGATAGGACATTGTACGATCGCATAACGTTTGAGGACTAATTTGAGAAATTTTTATTTCACTTTTAAGTGTAAGACTTCGAAATCGTGTATGTAAGACTTTTATTTCACTTTTTAAGTGTAACATTTTTAAGAATTTTTTATTTTGTATTTATAATTATTATTTTTATTTTAAAATTTATAATAAAATATTTATTTATTATTTTAAAAAATATCAGTTACTTTTATATATCTTTTATAAAATTGTCTTTATAATAATTTTTTCTCTATTCATCAGTATTTTTTTCTCCATTTAGTCTATTCTTAATAATATAAATTTATTTTATATATTAATTTAATATTATAATATCATCACTATCATACATACTTAAAAAATATATACACAATATATATATTTACACTAATATATATATATATATATATATATATATATATATATATATATATATATATATATATATATATATATATATATAAAATTATTTCAAAAAGAAATATTTAGCCTTCAAAACACAAACTCTCTTAAAATTAATTTTTGAAATGTAGATGACTTTGAAAACACACACTCTTCTAAAATCTGGAAAAAACACTTAAAAAGAAAAGGTAAAATAATTAATGGACACATTTTAATTTTTCACGTATGACTAATATAATTAAACCTTATAAATGAATTTGGGATCTATATTGGGCCGCTTCTTCCTATGCCTCGTTTTTTCTTTCTGGACCCCGATAAAATTTATGTTCCACATTTTACTCTCTGCACTCCATCGTCATCTTCTTTTCTAATCTCATCCTGGCATCCACATTGCTGCACCTCCGTCTTCATCTTCTTCACCCGTTCATCATTACCTTCATTCCGTTTTTCTTCACATCCATCTTTGCACAAATTTTTCCTTCATCTGCGTCGTCCAACACACCTTTACCATCTTTACTCTCCACTTTCATTCGACCGAACTCACAGAACCATGGGGAGAGGAAGGAGAAGAAGAAGTTTTTATTTTAGATGTATTTCAGAGTGTGTAGTCCAAATTATATTTTGAAATCCAGAAATACTTTTTGAACTGTACAATCCATGATATATGGTTTTAAATGCACTCCGGATTATATAATTTAGATTGTATTTCTGAAAAACCATTTTAAATTATATATTCTAGAATATAGTTTGGAATGCAATTTTTTTAAATGCATTTCAGATTAAAAATAAAATCCCTGTCTTAATGTCTTTTATTAGAAATTGTAACAATTCTTTATGTATAATTGAACTCATATATGTTTTATCTCCCAAATAATTATTTCTCAAAAGATTCATTACTTAAAAATTAAAAATATTAGACATTCATTATTAAAAATGATACAAATGTCATTTTAGTCTGATTAAACAATAGTTATTATAATAACTGACATTACGAAATTTTAACCATTTTTGTTTTGAAAAAGTGGTTTTCTAAATAATAGGGATTACCTATCTATGTAACAACTTCCTATTAAATACTAATTTTACATGTACTGCTATCTTTCATATAACGATCACCATCTCACCAAACATATAACGGATTAGTGCTTTTCATTTTCTATCCCTGTAAATTTCTGCTTTGTTTGACTTAACATCGCTTTCAGAACACAGTGACAAAGTCTTTTGAGAGTGTCGGTGGTGTAGAGTCAGATTATTTACTAATTTTTTTGGTATTATTTTTTATTGAGCATTAAAAATAAATTATGTTAATATTTTAAATATTTTTTAATATATTTTAAAATGTTAAAATTAGTAATAATTAGTATATTAGGAAGATACAATAAAAAAACAGCACAAAAAAATCAACAAAAATCTAAATTCGTTAGTGGTGCCATATACTAAGTGGAAACTGAGATATTCTGGAAATATTTTAATTTAAGGTTTTTAGATGTCCCTAACTATAACTGTTACAACTGTTATTACCTACCAACACGTTTTTACTATTTATTATATACATGAAACAATTTGGAATTAAGCAGCAGTGTGGTGTATATTAAAAAGACAATCATATTTTGACTATTAAATTTTGACAACTTTCTATTACAATATGATGTATCATCTTGTAAGTAGTTTTAGAATATTGAAAATAAAAAAATGGAAAACTATATAAAATATATCATCTAAAATTGTAAGAAAAAATTGTCAAAATTTAATAGTTAAAATATTATTTTCCATATTAAAAGCCGCCTCCTATCAAACATAAAAGTAGTCCTGGATAAATTAAACATCATATACTTTCAACACAAAAACCCACAGTGTTACCATATCATTAAACATAACGAATATCTTCATCGTAGAGAAACACCTCAAAAGCACGATTAACAACACAGTTGCACACGATGGTTCAATCACTATTGTAGGTAAATGTTGCATTATGGGCAATCAAAAGAAAAATTATCCAAAGGAACACATCAGATAATAGTTACTACTGTAAGTAATATTATTGCAATTTCATCCCATGCACAACTTGAATAACTAGAAAGACACCAATTACGGCAAGGAATGAGAAAGAAACCATCGAGTCTTGTCTTACAGAAGATGTAACATGCATGAAGACACATCTGGTATGAACTGGTGTATCAGTAACAATGAGACACGATGCAGTTTTATGTGCATAAGAGAAGGAAGTGCAATGCTGAATCATCTGGTAGTAATTTGTCCGTCTGAAGTTTCATTTTCAGCGACCTCCTCCTCAGGACAATTCCATCTAAGGTTCACTGCCAAATCTTCAACCGGAACCTTAATCACATCACTTCTGACACCAATGTCAGTTGCATATCTGCTCATGCAGTACATTCCTGCTGTTACAGTGGCAACACCAACAGGACTTGGCATTAGCAACTTGAGGGGAGAAGAAATCAATGCAGCCAATTGGGCACCAATGATAGAAGAGGCTTGGCCACTTCTTCCAACCCCTTGCCTGTCTTGGATCAAAAGACCGGTTTTGCAGTACAGGGCAAAATCCTCACAATTGTTCTGAAAAACATCATAATTACCAAAGCCGTTTTGAAGAAGATACATTGCTCGATGGATAACAGTCTCTGATGGGTCCGATGATGCAGTAGTGCATGTGCCACCCCTTATTTTGGTGAGGAAAACTGAGGGTGAAACTTCATACTCAAAACAGTATAGAGATCCATTTCGAAGGAAGCAATCCAAGCAAGAAAGAACTACACCACTGTTTGGCTGTCTGAATCCACAGTCAGGAAAGGTTGGACATGGGTGGGATGTTGGATCATCCAAGTTTGATGATGTCTCAGGAATTGACTTTAAGTTTCTTTCAGGTCTGAAATGTACAACCTTGCTTCCCCCAACAAAAATGCCTGTATGGTATTTAGATTTAATGTAAGTTAAATTTAAGATTGATTCAATATACAACATTTTCTAAAGCCATTCTGAATTTAGTTATGCCGTATATCTTGATGCCAAGATATATTCCCCAGCCATTTGGCTGCATCATCTTCCTTGAAAACTTACAATGAGAGGTATAACTCGATAAAAAGAGTCTCACAAGATATGAAGGCATATAGAGAAACATTTAAACAGACAAACACTTGATATTTCACATAATAATCCAAACATTTGGCAGAGAAAAAAGATTTTCCTATATACCCTGCTAACACAATGATACCCTAAGTTCTATATAATAAACATAGTTACTTACATTAGTAAGAATAGAAAAAGACCACACTGATGGCAGGGTTAACCCTCCTATAGTGTTATGAAAATAAGGAAATAAAGACAACTAGGTGAGTTAAAACAGTCTTCTACGCAGAGTCATTACCCCTGAAACAGAACTCCCATCGTCCAAAACCACTAGATGGTTTTCATTGAACTATAAACTTATTTCTAGAAATTGTAAAGATGATTTCTACAGTAGCAGTGTTACTATCATGACAGAGCCACAGCATTTGTTCCATGACAAATATTCCTTCCCAAAGGTACTAAGTTAGATTAGTTTAAGTGGAATCTGAACGATATTCGCTCTATACTCGTCAATCAGTCCATATGAACATCTGCAAATGATCATTTCACTCATAATCATAGGTAATTATGTTGAATTTCGAACAAACAAAGTCTGATTTACATCTAGTGCAAGAAAGTTTAGTTTAATTGAGGGCTTTGCTTCCTCGCTTTAACAAGGAAAAACGAACAAAAATATTCTATCTACATTCCTCTATTTACAACTGTGTGCAGAGAATACTTAATGTTTAACAATTGGACCATAGACAACTCCTAATCCAGCAAAATACATTCATAGTTGATTTACTCACATTTCATATGACCAATCCCATACACGTTCTGCTTTAAAATGCCACTTTGACACCATGTTGAATGTTACCAAATTATTGCAATGCCTCCTAAACATAAAGCTAAACAAAACATGTTCATTGTGGCAATGATAGCAGCACATGCACAAATAAAATGAGTCCCGTTCCAGCCACCAGGGGGTAAAGGAACCAAAATCAACGACATGGACACCAAGAAGAGTCGGGGAAACAAAAGGGTCACGGGACCCAGCAAACATCACACAAAAACTTACACATTGAAAGAAGAGGAAAAAAATTCCTCTCCAACGCCCATCAATCGAAAGTCAAAAAAGAACAATTTTTTCTTACAAATCACGAAACCCAAATTGAATTGACAAAGCAAAAACAAACGCTTTCCCCGTGGCGAAGGACGGGGGTCCTTCAACAACAACATCATTATCGACCCACTTGCAATTCTGCAAACACATCACACATATTTTTCTCAAACAGAAAAAGGGCAAACAAAAAAAATACAAAATGCAGGAGGCGATGCAGAAACCCAATTGCTGAAAGATAGATCAAAGAAGTCACATTGCAAATAAATAAAATAAAATCGACAAATAAAAAAAAATGAAATTTAATTTTGAGAGGAAAAAGAGAGATTGAGAAAGACCATGATGAGAATAAGTGAAAACAGCTCTGTAGGTGTAGATGTGGTCGCCAGGCTTGATCTCATGTCTCTCCACTCTGTTAGAAATCAGACCCATTTCTCACTCTCACTCTAAAACTCGCCACTGTCACCGTAACACCGCTCCAAGCTTCAGTGGTTGTAGCATAGCAGACCAGAAAGAAAGAGTGCCACTTTTCTTATTATATTAGACTTGGCCCCACACTAATCCTAATTATTCAACGGCAAGAATATTATTTAATTGTTGTTCTGAAAATTAACAGAAAACCAAACGTAATTGAGTGTGGAGTTGGAATGTGTGTGTGGCAATCGATGGTAACCTTCTGATCAACTACTCTCACCCAATCCAAATACCAACCTTTGTTAAAGGTTGTTTCTGGGGCACATATCGATAGCGACGATGATGATGATCATCGTGGATTATGAATGGACGGATGGTGATTAATAATGATGAATCTTTGGCTAGTTTTTGGTTTTTGGTTTTTGGACTCTTCTCCTAACAGTTGACCCGGCGTGGACAATGGTGTCTAGGTATTAAACTATTAACGTAATACACAAAGAATCCTTAGGGTTTCATAGATAACGTAAACATATTGGAAGCGCAATTTTTCTGCTCATATTAATCTTATTTAATCATTTATTGTTTATTATGATTTCTTAGAATTTTCCTTATAACGAATAAATCTTTTCGCTAGTAGTTTGAAGTGTAGTTTTATTTGAAACATATTTTAAACTATTTTTTGGATTTATATTTTAAAGATTTATTTTTTAAATAGTTTTCTTAAATTAAAAAAATATATATATCCGTTACTATATGCATTACACCGTGTCTGTCTATAAAGAATTCATGAAAATTTTGAAAAGATTAAAATTTAGGAACATTTGGAATCTGTGTACATCAAAGGTGTTATGTCAAAAATGGATTTGTATGTGCATTTAGTCTGCAAGGTTCTCTATCTAGATCTTTGAAAAGGGAATGAGTCTCGTGATTCCAATAGAGGCATGTTCCCTTATCTTTTCATCCTTGCTTGACAAGTTCTAACTACTCTTATAAAGAAAGGTAGCTTGTAGGGATCTTAATGGTATAAAAGCGTCTTAAAGTATATATTGATGTTTTTGAAGGAAAATGAGATGAGAGTAGCATGATTGGAATGATCTCGTCAATCTAGAATAATATTGAGAAAGACATTTTAACTATAATAGTTTGATAATTCAAGATGAAGTCATATTGGTATGGATATCTCGACCTAGCAATAGTATACATCAATCTTGATTGAATGTTTGGATGAGGATTAAATATGACTTACAAGGAAATTATTGATTGACATGAAAATTAAGATATAACATGGATTAACAAAATCCTAATCTTGATTGAATGTTTGGATGGGGATTAAATATGACTTACAAGAAAATTATTGATTGACATGAAAACTAAGATATAACATAGATTAACAAAATCCTAAACTGTTTAACAAGGGTAACTACTTAGGGGAATTAGACTCAATTAGGTAAAAAAGTTTATGAAACTACTATAGATAACAATGTCCATGAAGTAATTAATATGTATTCATTCTAGAATTTACTGTTGTGACGCAAATATCTGACTCAGGGTTGGAATGTTTTTGAGTACTCTCTGCACTTGTACTTTGAAAACATCTTTACTTGATACATCTCAAAATCATACTAAACCATAATGGTGTTAGAAAGAGTATGTTTCAGATTGAAGGAGAAGTTTAAAAATATTTCTCGCAGAATCATTCTAAGTATATTTCGACCTTGCAAGAAGAAATATAAAAAGGCTTCATAAGTAATCAAGATGGCAAATACGAAGATTTTACATGATGCTAAAATTAACTTGTAAACTAAGTAAGCCATTAACCTTATCTTGGGAGTGTAAAAATGTTTGGGCACGAAATTGGGAGGAAGAAGGAGGCTGTGTAGAACTTCTTTAAAGAAAGTGTGTGGAAAAACATTTATCAAAAGTAGGAAGAGAGATTCTTGTGTAGTTTGTGGTCCAGACAACCCTAGCTTACTATATGAACACTTTTTTATTGCTTAAATCCTTAGCCGGAGACAGACAGAGGATGATTATCTCTTTTTTGGTGGGGTTGAAACCAAAGCAATGCTGGATGAATATACTGCATTAGTGGAAACAACTTATTTTGAGGAAACAACACACTGGAATAGCACTGAGAAATAAGACGAGCTTCTTAAAAATAGATTGAGAAGTATTACGCGAATTTCATAAAAATTATAAGGAGTTTTAATATAATTTATGTATAGCTTTTACGCAAGATAAGAATTTTATTATTTTATTATGTCTGTATGTATTGAAATCGATAATAAGTACTATGTTAATACTTAATATGTGTTTAAATTTATATTTTAACCAGATTTATAATTTTTTTATATAAATTTTATGCATAAATAATTTACATCAATAATTAAAATTATGTCTATGTTTTTTTTATGCAATTACCATTTTGAAATGTACTACTGATTATATTTTATGCAGTTTGATTGATGTATCAGTATTCCAATAAAGTATCGAATTTTTCATGTTGGGTCACATGGCAGAGAAGAAAAAGCGAAGAAGTTTCTGCAGACTTTGGATTCTTTGCCACATGAGCAAGTGATACCCCTGCCTCCCTTTTCACCATTTTTATCACCCTTCTTCTTCACGTCACTGCTTTTGCAAAGAAATGATGAATAATAGGCAAAGATGAAAAATGATTATCACGTTCTCTCTCACTCTTTAGTGTGCAGCAGAATCATTAAGGAGGCTCAATCGGTATGTCTATTAGTGGTTATTTATGTCAAGTATGATTTTCCAGGATTTTCACTGTTATAATCTGAAGTCACAGCTCTTACTTTTACGATTCCTTCGTAATTTGAGAGAAGGATGCAGAGGGATGAGAGACAGGAGAGAGACCATATCCATATCCAAAGGCACCTCACCTGTGTAAAAGTTAATAGACAGTAAATATTTAATTTTATAAAACTGATATATAGCATAAAATTTGTATTCATTCATTTATATACTATAAATTCGTTACATTATGAAATGATGACAGACAATTAAACAATCATAGGATACATTTCAATTTTTTATTATGAGAAAATTCAGTATAGAACATGTCCTTGGAACTATCGGTCACTCCGTATTTATTCCTTCTTTAGCTGAAGATCCAGGCAAAGTTAAAATTGAAGTAATTTGTAAATTTGTACATCTATTTCTATAGGCATCTACTCACTTTAGAAGAAAGAACAAATTCCCATTTCTGTGTTATTATTCCATATGTCGTTCTGTTGCTTGGCCATAACTTCATAAATCTGATTTTGTGTTTAACATGAACCATGATAATTTCTATAAATTTTAACTACCAAATATCTAGTCTGTTTGCGTATTTTTTTAGTTCAGGTAAAATACAAAAAATCACTAGTAAAACATTTAATATTATAAATAAAACATACTAATTAATTGCTTAAAAATCTTATTCAGTAAGATGGAATCAATTAAGACATATAATCATCTCAAGATAATGGACCTTGATTCAATATATAGGGTAGAATCTACAGAGAATGGAAAAATAAATTTGATAAAAAACCAATACAACAGTCTAAAACTAACAAAATATCGGTAGTATTACCATGTATTATAGGAATATCTGCCAATCATATATTTTGACGTCAAAATGTTTTTCCTGTTCTAGCCTGTGCCTCAGTTCCTTGGCACACTGTACATCCTTTGCAAGCAACAGAGCAAAGCCCCCACCACCAGCTCCAACCAGCTTGTAACCACAGCAGTACGGAGAGGAAAAAGAAAAGAGACTATCAACATACTCGTTGCTGCAATAAGGGTCGAGTTCCTGATGCAATCTCCAAGCTTCTAGCATGATATCACCAAGTTCATCTAAGTCACAGTTCATCAAAGCTTCTTTCCCAATCTTTGCCAGTTCAACAAGGCGTTTGATACTTGATACAAGAAGATTATCACGGCGAAGATATCTAATAACCACCTTCTGCAATACCCTGCGTGCAAGTCGAACCTACAAAACACAGTTCAACGTACAATAGAAATCAAAGTTAATTATAGAAGTTATTGAATTAAATGAAGTGCAGCGCTAGCTACAAACTTACTAAACTCACAAAAAATTGAACATTTTGAGACAAGACTTTGCTGTTGTTTGTAAAAGAAAGGAAACAAAGCAAAAAAATAACATCCCACATACAAACGATTCCCTGTATGCTATCTACAGAAACACGGTTACCCAAAGATCGTTAGATCAACTTACTACAAGCTTATAGGTAATATCAGATGACAAATAACACTGAAAAGAGTCTCTTTGATGCAGAGATCTCTGTGTAAGAATACCAAACGTATATTTACATAAACAAACTGTTTACTTACTTGACCAGTAAATACCACAAGAAGTCGTTGCTGCAGCTCGGAAATTAACTGAGGGGAAGCCAAGAGGGGAACAACTTGAAGCCTCAAAGGAATTCCTGGAAAGCTTGAAGTACATTTAATCCCAGGATACAGACCTCCAATCTGGTCCTGCCAACCACCTCCTGTACCCATAAGTTGCTCCAACACCAAAACAAGTCTAGCAACATTCTCAGTGCTGTCATCCCCATCAATTACCTGGAGAAGGCCTTTCACCACTGTAGCAGCTAAGATACTAGAGGTACCCAATCCGCTGCCACGGGGGACATTGGCCCATGTTTTGATGTGCAAGCCCATATCTACAAGAATGTTATCATGAATAATTCCAGTCACAAGTAATGCAGATTTGACCAACCGAAATGGATCATCTCCATCAAATGGTGCACAAATAGATGTATAATCTTCAACAAACAGCTGGTTATCTGCATCATCGGTAATTAATATTCCTTCTGTTTCAGTTGTCTCTATGATGGTGCCAATTGGTGAAGAACCGTCCAAGCTTATTGCCATATTCAAAACACATCCAGCCCGTTCAATGCTCCATGGAGGAGTATCACTCCAACCCCCAACAAAATCTACACGAACTGGTAACTCTACTTTTACCTTTCTAGGATGGAAAGGCTGATGAATGCTGCCATTGTGACTGTTATTCTGGAATTCCTGACCTGAACAGCTACCAGGAGACTCTGATAAATGTTCTGCAGAAAAGACAGATTTCAGCTTCAGTCATTCATATATCTGATTTTGTTGCATGAATTAAGAAGTAACTGTCTTGTTATTCATAATTTCATACACATATATAAAGTCATGGAGAGTGTGATATTACAAATAGTGAAAAGACTCACTTAAAAGAAGTTGTTACCAATCTTTTGGCGTCAAATGATCCTGAATAGAATTAATCATTCTTATAGATACTCTATTCCAGTATTTTGCGAGGTAACAATAATACATAGAGAGAAAACACTGAGAAATTAGTATTACTCACCATGAATTGCGCATAGAAGCTAAATTTCTAACACTACATTAATCGATCTTCGTATAAAAACTGGGCATTCAGTAGCCTTAACCTTTATATATTAATTTCATAAAAATAATCACAATATTTTACATTTCCTCCCTATTCTCCCTCCAAAAAAACTGAATGCAAGATATATGCACTAAACTATTTGCAAACTTGTTTTGTGTATGGCATCTTGGGACATAATTAAAACACGTACGTACCTTTGAATCCATATCTTACTGCTGAAGCAGTTTCATCAGCCACAGCAGCCCAAACTTTGGGCTCCAACTCACGAGCTGTCTCTTCTTCATTGCAAGCACGAAGAAGATCAACTTGCACCTGATATGCCCGACTTTTGGGAAGTATATTAGAGTTTTGCTCCCGAACTATGGGGCACATAGCTAGGAAATCCTTACATGTTTGAATTCCAGAGCCCTCTTTTTGAAGAATTTCTTCACATAATTGTGACAAATTGCGCCCCAGCATTCCATAGCTGATGCAAGCATTTGCAATTCCCGCTGCAAGATCAGCTTGATGATTACTAGAATCTATGCATATAGTTGAAAAATCGATAGATCTGTGCAATTCTTCCAAACTGATGCGCCGAGAATGTTTCCACAAAGGAAGCATGGATTCACTCTTTTCATTGGATAATCCCATCAACCACATTGCAATCTTCATCATTTGAACATACGGAAGTATGGGGAATATTTTTGAATTCCATAAATATTTTTCATCAGGGCCTGCAGACCCCCATAAGTCACTTTCATCAATACCCAAATCATGTAAAATTTTCTTCCAAGGTTTCCCACAAAATGTACCATCTTTAGAGAGTGAACTTTTGGGGTTATCATGAAGGCCACAATATACTAGAACTCGCTCCCTATTTCCAATCAATGGAACCTCCCAAAGACAATGACGATCTGGAAGCATGAACCTGATTGAATTGTCAATACTTAAAAGGTTGTCAACAGGTATATTGACACCAACCACTATACACAAGGAGCCAATATGTATTTCACCAGAAATGGATGAATCATAGATGAGAGAATCTTCTCCGATTGACACACTGGGTGCAATTTTACTAGAAAGAATAATAGCAGATGCCGTAATGTCAGATGCAGTGGTTGCTGGAATAGAACACAGATGTCTTCTACCAACCAATTCTGAACCAACACCACTGAGGTGATCTAAAACTTCATTTGAGGTTCCAAAATGCAAGAACAACAAATCATCTGTAATGGAAAAATGAGTTTCAGTGCAGATAGATAAGAGGAGAAACACAGATAAAGATAACATTGCAATTAGGCTTAACATACAGGCACAGCAGCTGAACATCTTCCTGTTTCCCAATTTATTGACTAGTTCTTCACCCAAAGGACGCTTTCTTAGCCACTCATGCTTTGCAGGTACCCAGGCAGCAACCAGATCTTCATATAAACTCATCTAGACAATAAATAGTTTTCTTAGATAAAATATCTCAATTGTTCTACAAATGAATTAGAGCACCAAGTGCTTCAGTAGGAACAATTGCACAAATTTCCATGCTATTCAAATAACACTATAAATTAGTTATGTTAATTGTAATGCTCATTTGAAGAAACATTAACAAATTAATAGCAACGAATCTAGAAAGATGCAAGCGTTCGATAACCAAATTATCCAAATGGGAAAAATAAATAAATAATCGCTAAGTAAAATTTGTTATATTCGAAAGAAAACCTAGCATTATAGCATGGTATCGAACCAAAGTAACTGCAGTAGGACCTACTAACCTGAGTTAGAATTTCCAAGAAAAAGCAATATTATTACATAAAAGGATTAATAGAGATCTCTCGCAACAATGCATTTGTATAATTTACCTTCACATTTTACCAAACAAGTTTTAAGATCCTTGAGTCGCAACTCTAGAAAAAAATTGTATCTAACGAAGACAATGGCCCAAGGAATAGGTATCTCGGGTGAGCTTGTAGTTGTAGGAATATGCGGTCGAAGACTAAAAAAGAAAACTTCTAGGAGCACTCAGACCAAACTAGACAAAGATATGATTAACGCTGGAATGAATAGAAAGATCCCTGGTGCATTTATAACATTTACAAAATTATGATCTGTTTTGGAAAATAGAAATCAGTGTATGAAAAGAAGTAGCCAAAAGGACAGCATAATGCTCAGTTACTGTATCATGTTGCAGAATGTAAGAAAAAAACGTGAGGAGGATACCACTTCCATGATCCTCCCAAATATTGCAATTAGTCCATACATATACAGATTTGCAAAGAAGCCTTTGCAACAGATATTAAGTCCCGCATAATTATATCTCTAGTTAAATTGAATGGCATTCTCGACCTTAACAAACAAAACAAAATGGTTCAATTATAATGCAAAAAAAAATTGTAGAGCACAAAAAAAATCCCTAAGTATTTTTGTCAAGTAAATAAACTTATCTCTCACATTACTTTCTACTGTTTTCTTTTCTACCTCTAAAACTAAACAAACAACTTCGTATACCTCTTTTTTGCTCTTTAGGAGCTCTGAAATCATCTGCTGACAGGAAGATGCCAGTGTAACAAGCTCCAACCACGCCTTACCTCTGACTGTTATTATTCCAGTATCAAGAAGTGTTCTACCATCAGTGAGAATTGCCTTACTTTTAACTAACTCTTCCACTGAAGGTTTCTGCAGGAGATTATCAACTAAACTGACTGCATAATTTTGAGTTGAATGCTCAGTTTCAGCCGCAACTATTACTCCATGGTTTGCAGCAACATCAAGGGTGATCGGAACAGTGATGATACAGGAAGTGTCCATAGGAAGAGTCACGAGGGATGCATCGAAACATGGGAGAACATCACCAGTCATGGTTAACATTCCACCTATGAGGATTGAAAGAATTCTGTAAGTTAACAGTCTGAACCTCACTTTTTGGTCATGATTAATCACATCACATGCAAAAAACTATGGTCAGTTTGAATAAAAGTGCTTTGACTTTTTGAATTACAATGAATAAAATGAAGACAAGAGCTGCATTTGAAGTGAAAGTACCCACGAAAACTGAAATTTAAGCATGTACATAAAACTATTCGAAATAAGTCCCGACAAGAGCTGTTTCATATGTGTACAGTATATGAAGTGATGAATAACCTTCATTTCCAAAAGCTTGTCTTGCACAAGAAGCAATCGCAAGAATATGGTCAAAGAGGAGGGGAACGGGGCCATCAGGGTCATCAGCAGCTAAATAAGGAAGAGGCAAGAACACTTTCCCCATAGGATTTGCCCACGGCACCCGTTTTGAATCACCTCCAGCATGGAGCAACAATACATGCTTCTTCGCCAAAACTGAAACTGCATCGTCACTTCCATTACCATTTGTCGGTGATTGTGAGTCGCAGTAGTGGAGGGCGAGAGCATGGATGGCATTAAGAGTGGCGGCGCCGGATCCGATCCGGCAGCCGAGAGGGTCGGGTACGGCGAGGGTGACGGTGGTCGGGGAGATCCGACCCATGCGCTTGGCCCGCTCCAGTTGCCAATTGTACAATTGAGCTTGTTCGGGGCTAGCGGCAGTGAGGACAATAGCATCCCAGGTTGGAACCCGAGAGGGGTGTCGGATTGACAACCTCAAATGGTACCATGATTTCCGCAGAAGGGAAACCAAGTCCTCCTTCTGTTTCACCCTCCACCGTCTCTTTCCCCTTTCCCTCTCCATTTCCACTATCTTCAACACCTTCCACTCTGAGTGACTGAGAACAAGAAGAAAACACAGGACCGATCTATGAATCCCATGAGTGTTTTTTGTTGTTTTCTTCTATTCTTTTCCTTTGAAAAAAAAAACGCCATTGATAGAAAAAAATAATGGTAAAAAAAAAAAACGCCACTGATAGAAAAAAATAATGGTGAAGGTAATTCTTTCAGTAAAAAGAAATAAATAATTTTTTTCTAAAAAACAGTTATTATTAATGAAATTAATAAATGTTTCATCTATATGGATTCTTAATTTATTGTACAAAATTTCCTTTTTCATATATAATACATCATTTCTGATTAAACTTTTATTTTTTAAATTACCCTTATATATAATTTGCTTTTGGTAAGATACATGACCCCTCTAATCTTTCGCAACTCGCAACTCGTCTTCCTTTTTTTCCAATATCTCATATAAATAGAAAATAAGATTTTTTTAAAAGGACATTATTTTATTTTTATAATATTTTAACTATAATATTTAATAAATATTTTATTTTATTTTCAGAATATACATACACTATGTCTAATATTTCCGTCAGATAATATACAGTTATATAAAAATCCATCTCGAAATGGAAAAGTATAATAAGTAAAAGACATTTTAGGATAAAACAGGAAAATATCACCGGTTTTCAATTTTTCCATTACGAAATAAGAAGTATTTAATAAAAAAAGAAAAGATAAATTTACTCTCACACCATTTGTAAACAAATTGTTTAATTTTAAAAATTAAACATGCATAAAAACTACACTCTAAAGATGATGTTTGACAATTTATTCTTAGTTTTATCATGCATTATATGGAAGGAAAAGATTTAAATTTTTTTTTTTTTTTTTTTCTGAACTAGCACATATGCCTTATTTTAATCTCAAAATAGCATACTTTATGGATTATTTACCATCATGGTATGGTTTTCCTTGGAGTTGGTAATTTGATTCTGTGGGACCCAAAATAGATTTATTTTTTATACTAGCACAGATTTCTTTTTCAATCCCAAGAGATTATTTATCAATATAGCATGATTTTCCTTGAAGTTATAAATTTAACTCAGTGGGACCTAAAATATGAATAAGATGTTAATTTTTCTTTTATTTGAAACAAGTCATAGTTGAAAAAGTGAATTTTAAACTGGTTTTGTTATTTCTTTTTTAATTTTTGTTTATTTTGTAAAAGATAAGAAAAAAAAGTAAATTATGAGTCTCAAAACATATTTTTATAAATTCTCTAATTAAAAAATATATTTTATAAAACAAAAACGAAACAGATTTTTTTTCCAAAAAATTTGCTAAAATGAAAAAAATTATAAAACTACTTTACAATTAGGTATAAATAAATCCTTGACTTTTTTTTTCTTTACATATGTTAACAACTAACATTTTCAATATTTCAATAATCAATTCTAAAATATAACCACAAAAATATTTTAAAAATTATTTTTGTTACTATAAATAACTTTATTCACCTTTTATTTTTTTCTTTTGTTCACTTAACAAAACTCTTACCTTCTCTATCTAATTAGACTTCTATAAATAACTTAATAACAAAATTTTATAAAAATACTTTAGTATTTAAATTTCCATTCCCTTTAAATAAATAATTCATCTTTATGAACAAAACAATATTTCATATAATTCATAAGAAATAATACAATTAAATTATTAGAGCATATAGTTTTACATTTTCCACTTTTATTATCCAGAAAAATTATAATAATTAAAAAATATGAGTATAATATTTTACCCATATCATGTTCTTTAAATTTAAAAACAAAAAAAATATATTTAGGTGTAACTATAAAAGAAAAAAAATACATTTAGGTATAATTAAAGAAATTATAAAAGAAAAACAAAATAAAACAGTGTCTATTTAAAATATAATTCTAATTGAATAATTTTTTTCTTCGACAATACATTTTCACTAAATCAATTGCAACTTTATTTTTAAACTATAACTTTTAATAACCGATAGGTTGAATTTGATTTTATTAATTTTAAATAAAACTATAAATTACCAATTGCTATATTAACTTAAACTTAAATTTTTTTATTTTTTTAATTATTTTATTTTTTCATTTACTTTTTTTTAATATTTTGAAACAAAATTAATTGTACATTTTAAAAATTATATTTTACAACCTCAAATAATTCAAACTAATCCACTTTTACAAGAGTTTATTCATAGGTGATTAATTCTTATGACAAATCATTTTATGTTTTATTTTTTATATATTATGAATTGATTTAGATAAATATGTTAGTATTTAACTTATTTATAAAGGGTGTGTTATTTTTTAATTAAATTGATACTTAAATATTACAATTTTTTTTTCTTTTCAAAATTTGGATCTAATTCACCTAATTCAACCCAACTGGTTGGATAATAGATTTGGTTGGATTGAGTTTAATATAAAAAATTACATAAGAATTTCCAAATTTTACCCAACCCAATTTAAGAAAACTTTTAGTTTATAATCCAAAACTATGTGCATAGTTTTTAACCTCTCACTTAATTGGTTGCTTTTTATTTTATTTAATGATTTTGATTTGAATTGTTTAACATATCATCAATAGTAGTTATGTTAAATTAAGTTGAATCGATATTAGGTGAAGCTAAATTTAAAATTCTTATATTTGGTGAAGATTATTTAGGAGATGAAATACAAATGATATATAAGTTTAATTCACACATGAGAAATTGTTATCATCTTCAACTAGAGTTATTAAAATGGATTATGGTTCACTAGTTAGTCCGTTAGTTCGTTAGAACGGGACATACTAAGTTGAAATTTTCAATCCATCAATCTATTTTGGGTTGTTGACTTGTTTTATTTAAAATGGGTTATGGTTTCTATTTTTTAAATTAAAAATAATTAAATATATTATATTTTTTATATTATATTTTTTTGTAAAGATGTAAATATGCAATAATATTCTAATTTAAATTATTAAGATTAAGTTTCAATTATTAGTTATAATAAAGTAATTTAACGTGTAAAAGTATTAGTGATTTATAAATTAGACATGTGTACTTATTATTTTTTTTATTAGCAAATTTTAGTTGTTAGTTTTTGTTTTTTAGAAGAGTTGAATTTACGACCTCTTTCACTCTCCCTTCTAAACCTACAAAATTATCATGATTTCTCCCTCCAAGTTATTAGCAAGAGGAATTAAATATACGACATTTCTCTCCTTTTCCATCCATCTAACAACTATCCAAATTGAAGTATCAATGCATCATAGATTAAAAACTTATAAAATATTTATACGATTAAATGTGCTTTAAATATTTATATATATATATATAAACAAATTTTATAAATAAAAAAAAAAGTGGGAGTCTAGCCTGCCAACCCATTAACCCGTATTGTGATGGGGCGAATTGTAATTTTTGGTTTGTTTTTAGTTGGCAGACCAGTCCTGTCCGATCCGTTTTTTTTATGAGCCAAGTGTGGGTCGGACCAAAATGAACCAATCTGGATCATTTTATCATCAATTTCCTTAATCAAAAACTTTAAGACAACGAATTTATGAATTTTCATCTTTTATATGATTTTAAACTTTATCATCTTTATGCAATGTGAACCTTAGATTCACAATTAGATAACCTAACAATATTTTATCATAAAACATTTTATATTCTTTTAGAAGCATAAATTGTCCTCCTAAAATATTTTATCTGAACACAAAATTAGCCTCCATGTTATTTTGAATAACGACAAAAAAAGTTAAATCTAAAAAGAAAAAGAGAAATAAAAAGACAATATTTTAATATAGAGAAATATTTCATGGGTCAATATTTGTTATGCTTATTTTGTTCAATACTGGTTGCGTATTTTTTGTTTGATTTCTATAGGGTTAGTGGTCGTGCGATTATTTGTTTCTTAAGTTGGATTTTAGAGTGCCCTGTAGTTTTAAAGTGACAAAATTGAGTTCGAAGGGTATAATAGATGTGAATCTTTTTGCATTTCAACTATAAGGAGAATGATATATTATTTGTTATTTTGCTTGTTTTCTTTGATATTAAATTAAACGCGTAATTCTTATTGAAATATTGACATAATATGGAGTAAATATATTGCATCGATTTTAATTTATTAATGATTACGCAAAAATATATATTATGTACGCAAATGCATCATATTTTTCATTATTATCATTATAATAATTATAAAAGCAATCATAAAGTTTCTACTCCATGTCCAAAATTTAATCGTGTGAGTAATTCTTTATATCATATATTAATGATTCCTTTTGGCGATGCGAAGCTACAAATAGTTAAAATGAAATATTGGACAATAGTACTTTCAAGACCGTGTATAACTATAATATTTAACCTTTTCTCTTCGGATGAAATTTACTTCATCATAACTTGTACATATAGTTTTCTTTAGAACTTTTCTTCTTTAATCTAGAAAATATTTATTTAAGAAAAATAATTTATATTTAATAATATTAAAGCTTCAATAGATCAGTTATATTAAAATGAAGTAAAAAGTTACTTAATATAAATATACAGATGCAACACGTTAGGTAAAGTTAACAACCAACATAGTATTTCCCAAAATAAACCAACTTAGTAATATATATTTTTACGTGAATGTCACTTTTTTATTTAAACAAAAAGGAAACACAGATCAAAACAATAATTTTACTGTCTATAAATAAACAAAAGAGTATAAAAATATTAAACAATCGTATATTTAAAAAAAAGACTTTTTTTTATTTATTTCATCATAATAAATTATATGCTGTCACATCTTTAAACAATGTTTAAGACTGATTCAGAATCTCAAATGGCTAATTTATAAGAAAACATTAAAAGTCTTATGTGATTTAACATGTGATAAAAGAAATATATGGTGATTTAGGAGGCATCGTGGCAAAAGACAAGTTTGTAATATGGTTGGGCAGCAAATAAATCACGATGATGACCCAGTGCCAGATAAGTCAGATACACAATAGAAGCCAACAAAAATTGTGCAATTGACTCAGAACCACAAAGACTAGGTGAGGCTTCGTGGTGGAACCCAAACTCTTACGCACTCAAAGATATGTTAAGTTATTTAGCATCCCAATATTCAACATGATAGGATAACGATACATTGACTTCCAACTTTTAACTTCTATTTTGTATTTTCTATCGGAATTTAATATGACCAGTAATTAATGTACTATTTTTTTAAAAAAAATATAATTAATCCACACTAAACCATATGAGAAGGAAGGTAAAAGATGAAAATCAAAAAATATGAATTATAATATAATTTTCCTTATGTGAATCGGGTTAATTAATTAGTTTAGTTACTTTATTTTAATCAGCAATTCTAAAGTATTTGTTAATTTTACAAAAACATTTCTTTACTTTAGCTTTTAAAATAAGAGATTGTATCTTAATATTTTCTAACAAAATGAGAATGATACTAAACTCCAAAAAACATTGCTAACTCGTGATATTTTTTTCATAGTATTGTTCCATTTTTATCTCTTTGCAAGATAATTAATTTATATTTGTCGTCATACTCATGGTGTTCTCACCTTGGACGCACAATATTCTACGAATACAAATTTTCTTGGCCGAAGACGTCAGATTTGGAAACTCTAGTCGATGGGGAAAATATTAACATCACTATAAAGAACAAGTCTTCCAAAAGTCATTTTCTTCCTCCACCCTCGTTACCACGTTTCACGATTAAAAGAAACAAAGATTCCGTTCTCCTCCAAAAATAATGGAAAGCAACCGATCCGCGAGAGAGAAAGAGAGCATGGTGGAAGAAGTGTTCGAGGACATGTTGCCAGTGATGGCAGAGAAGCTGGGTGTGGAGACCTTTGTGTCTGAGTTGTGTGGAGGTTTCAAGCTTCTGGCCGACCCAGAAACGGGTTTGATCAGTGGTGAGAGTCTGATGAGGAATTCAGCTCTATTGGGTATGGATGGGATGAGCAAAGAGGAAGCAGAGGCCATGGTTGGACAAGGCGATCTTGATGGGGATGGGAAGCTCAATGAGACTGAGTTTTGCATCCTTATGCTCAGGCTTAGCCCTGGGATCATGGAAGAAGCCGAGGCTTGGCTTCACAAGGCACTTCAACAAGACCTCACCAAATTCTGCAATCAATCGTAAGTTAATTTGTGTGTGATGGGTGTATCATGCAAGTTAAATAAACTCATTTAAAGAGAATTTAACTATAATGAAATGAATGCGCACTTGGTTTGTTCAACCAGATGTTAGTTTGTTACAAGAGATAAAGAAAATTACATATTTCTTTTGCACTTCTAAATCACTGGTAACACTGTTAAAAGCATTCGATAGTTTCATCTTTCATCAGAAATAATTGAGTCTGGTCCCAAACCTGCAGTCAATCAAATGAATAATATTTTCACATCTCAAATATAAACCAAGGAGTCTTAATTTCTAATAGATCAGGTATTGTTTGAGTGATGATGTAAACTCTTAAATTAGATCTCATAAATATCTACACAATATGAATCTCCAACAAATTAAAATGTCAATTTCATATAAGATTTAAAAATTACTATAATGATGATAGCAATACCAAAGAGCATGGGGTCCATTTTTTTACCTATCAAACAAAGAGCTACGTTGAACACCATTGTCAAGACTTGGCTCCTTAATAACTTGGACAGGCTGATCTCCCATAAAGCCCTCTTGTAGGATGATCACCCTTTTCAACATCATCCCTCATATACTCAACAGATATCACTCAGTCCACCAGTATCTTATTACTGCACGTAGAATGAAACTAGGTGTATTATATATGTACTGAGTAGTATAACAAACCACGGAATTATCAAAAGATATTAAAATCACATCTTTGACCTCATATTTGTGCACTAAATAGTTCTAGTGACGTCTTGTTTGAAACTAAATGCAAAGTTCCAACGAATTATAACATTAAGATCCTTCCCATGATGTTCAAAGAGTATTTCTACATCACGGATCCTGGTACTAATTGGTTAAAAATTAATCTCGTATACAGGTTCTGGTGGACCTTTGGTTTATCCTTGAGCCATCTTGATAGCAGCATGTTTTCCCTGTCAATATACAACAAATGGAGCCTTCTGATTAAACTCAAATAGTGCATTACTTACACTTACAACCCCGATAATAAAGATGAATATACCCAACCCAAAACATTATAAGGAAAATGCTATCAGACCTAGCTCACTCTGCAGAAATCTTTGTTTTTAGTATTGAAACCGAAAATTGTCAAGTGCACGAATTACATCTTCAACATCCTGCTCATCCTCATCCTCATGATATACAAAAGCAGAACCTACAGCAGAACTAGCATTGGAGACTCTATAAATGATGACAGAAATCAACGAGTTGTTCCCAGCCAAGAGTACATCACCCAAATCAGGAAATCATACCTCTTGGGAATTAAAAGAATCGAACAGATACAACATATGTGAGGGGGATGGACATGCACGTGTAAAGCTGTAGAGGCAATGAATAAGGAAGAAAGTTGTAGAGGCAATTAATGGGTTTAAATCCAAATTTGAGATCTGAGATTGTGAATGTCATTCCCAAGCATATTTTTTCATTCAAACAGCAGGATCAGTGAATTCAGTAGTAACAAAAGGCAAGTGAAACAGCGATAAAGTATTAATTGGTATTAAATGAACAAATCCAGCAACAGATTTGTACGTATAGGAACAGAGTTACTCTGTAATTGAATCAAACATATAAAAGCCAACATCTTCATGATCCTTCAACAACAATCACACCCTTATTTCCTCACTGTTCACAATCCTTCAATTTGATGTTTCTCTTGCGAACTCTCGTGCTTCTTCTGTTGACCATCTTCTCAGGATCATCCACCATGTGGACATCTTGCATAATCAACTTTCCAACATTTTGATTTAATTCTTCTCCCTCAAGGTTCTTTCTTGGTCGCATTTTACAACAAGGCATGGCATAATTTAATTGATCCATGTCTTATATGGAGCTAGGCAAGGCATGACATGATTGATTATTGCTACCATTATGACCATTCTGGTTGAAAGGTTGGACGATAAGGTGAGTGAGTGGCAAATGAGATGAGATTGTAGGAAAATGTAGACGTTATATGTGAGTATTAAGTGGGAAACTATACTTCCAAAAGATATAGAACCTCAGCAAAGCACATATTCCATTAGTAGAAATTCATGCATCAAAACAAATATTTAAAAAGAACGGAGAACTTCCCCAAGAACATTACATTTCTTGTGGCGACCATTATTTTTTAGCAGGATAGCAAAATTATGTCCACAATCAAGTTGTCTATAATCTATATATACAACATTATTCTTCAATTACCAGAGCCATGTACTATAAGAGTTAAAGTTCACACAAGCAAAGATGCATAACTGATATCTCAAAGTCAAAACACTGTCACAAACCCCAAATAAGATGATCCCAGAAGAAGATGAATATGAAGGATATTAGTTTATCACATCTCATGTTGACGACAGACTTGGCGAACAAGCATCGAGGTCTGATTGACGAGTGTTGTACTCGAGGTTGCCAACGAAAACCAGCTTCGTCTTCAGATGAAAAAAATTAGACCAAGGATGCGACAATGCCCTAACCCTGACAACTTGTGGTTCTTGCCCTGTAAAGCTAACTATAAGAAATTCTAACTTACTTCAAAAGAAAAGCTTGAGCTTCAAGTAAATGGTGTCTGTATAGTAGAATCGGAAACTACTTTTGTGACTTGAAATGTGGTGTCACTCATTTGAAGAAGAAATCAAAGTTGAAGAAAGAAAAAGCCTTTTAAGGAAAAAGATAATGAGGACCAACTTCTTTTTTAACCTAAAGCTATTTTTTAATAATAAAATATTCAACTAAGATGTTTCATTAAAATATAAAGAAAATTATTTAAAAGAATTAATTGTATAAAAAATGGGATTATCAAAGTATACCTACTCCTAAACTAATTTTAAAATGTCGATAAGAAAATACATTCAATTGTTTAATTCAAACTCAAGTGGATCAAGTATTTATCTGTGCATAATTATAACTTTTAAATTGTCTTATATTAAAATCCATAGTAAATACACATATTTTTAAATATATAAATTATGTTTTTCATTTAACAAATAATTTATGTTGTAATAGGAAGATGTTTTTAAATTAAAACTGGTCTGTAAGAAAAGTAATTATTAAGTATATAAATTATAAGAGATAATTTAACAAAATATAGACAGATATTCTTTTATTGATTACAGAAATCATGTGTGAAAAAAGTATTTTAAAAAAATTATAACTAAGTGAGTTTTAAATGAGGTTGTTGGTTTGAAATGTAACATTGAAAAATTTTCTAAGAAATTCGACCTATTTCTATTGTTTGAAAAACAATATATAATATTAGAAATTATTTTCATTCCTTCTTTTTTAAAAGGTAATTTAATAATTTATTATAACAATTTGAAGAACTATTTTATAATTTGATTTGATTTGTTTCGACAATTTCTAAAACTAAAGATTTGATTTGTAAATACAATTTCTCTAATTTGTTTCTACAATTTATACGGTAGTATGTGGTATATGTTGATAGATTTTAACATTATCAACAATCCGTTGTAGTCTAGTTGGTTAGGATACTCGGCTCTCACCCGAGAGACCCCGGTTCAAGTCCCGGCAACGGAATTGTATATCTTACATCGATTTTGTAAAATCATTGAAGTGGCATTTGGACTATGAGCAATTTTTCAATGGCAGTGCTGTTGCCAAAATAAATTTCCCAGCAAAATAAAGTGCTTACATGAAACCAATTATAACTTTAATTGATCAAAATTGAAAATTTTGAGATTTTCATTTCAGACAGCGAAAGAGGACACACTCTCCTATACTTAACTATAATGAAATGAACGCGTACTTGGTTTGTTCAACCAGATATTAGTTTGTTATGAGAGATATCTAAAATTAGATATTCTTCTTGCACTTCTAGATCACTGGTAACACTGTTAAAACCATTCGATAATTTCATCTTTTATCATAAATAATTGAGTCTGGTTCCAAACCTGCAGTTAATGAAATGTATAATATTTTCACATCTCAAATATAAATCAAGGAGTCTTAATTTCAATCTATCAGATATTGTTTGAGTGATGATGTAAACTACTAAATTAGATCTCAATAGATATCTACACGATGTGAATCTCCAACAAACTAAAATGTCAATTTCATATACGATTAAAAAATCACTATAATGATGATAACAGTGCCAAAAAGCATGGGATCCATTTTTACCTATCAAACAAAAAGCTATGTTGACAGGCATTGTCAATACCTGGTTCTTTAATAACTTGGATGAACGAATCTCCCATAAAGCTCTCTTGTAGGATGATCACCCTTATATACTCAACAGATATCACTCAGTCCAGTATCTTATTACTGCACGTAGAATAAAACTAGGTGTTTTATATATGTACAAAGAAGTATAACAAACCACAAAATTATCAAAATATATTAAAATCACATCTCTGACCTCATATTTGTGAACTAAATAGTTCTAGTGACATCCTGTGTTTGAAACTAAATGGAAAGTTCCAACGAATTATAACATTAAGATCCTTCCCATAATGTTCAAAGAGTATTTCTACATCAGTGACACTGGTACTAATTGGGTCAAAATTAATCTCGTATACGGAAACATTATAAGGAAAACGCTATCATACCTGGCCGACTCCACAAAAATCTTTGTTTTTAATATCCAAACCGAAATTGTCAAGTGCACGAATTGCATCTTCATCATCTTGCTCATCGTCATGATATACAAAAGCAAAACCTACAACAGAACTAGCATTGGAGACTCTATAAACAATGACGGAAGTCAACGAGTTGTTCCCAGCCAAGAGTACATCACCCAAATCAAGAAACCATACCTCTTGGAAACAAAAGAATTGAACACCTGCAATATATGTGAGAGCGGATATACATGCACGTGTAAAGCTATAAAGGCATTGAATGAGGAAGAAAAATGATTGCAATTAAAGGGTTTAAGTCCAAATTTGAGATCTGAGATTGTGAATGTCATTCCCAAGCATATTTCTCCATTTACACAGCTGGATTGGTGAATTCAGTAGTATCAAAAGGCAAGTGAAACAGTCATAAAGTGTAATTGGTAAGTGAACAAATCCAGTATCAAATTTGCACGTGTAGGAACAAAATTACTCTGTAATTCAATCGTTACAGCAAGACATGACATAATTTGATTGATGTCGTGTCTTATGTGGAGCTAGACAAGGCTTGTTAGTTTAATTGATTATTATTCCCATTATGATCATTCCATTGAAGGGTTGGACGATGAGTGAGTGACAAATGAGATGATCAGGAAGGAAAATGTTTGAAAACGATAAAGAACCTCAGCAAAAGCACATATTCCACTAGTACAAATTCATACATCAAAACAAACACTTAAAAAAACGAAGGGCGTACCTAAGAACTTCGCAATTCTTGTGGTGGCCATTATTTTTTAGCAGAATAGCAAACCTCTAAGTCAAGCCACACAAAGGGCAAACATTATGAGCACAATAAAGTTGTCTATAATCTATATATACAACATTATTCTTCGATTAACAAAGCCATGTAGTATAAGAGTTAAAGTTCGCACAAACAAAGACGCAAAACTGATATCTTTAAGTGAAAGCAATGTCACAAACCCCAAATAACATGATACTAAAAGAAAAAAGAAATAAAAAGGATATCATTTCGTAGATTTCATGTTGACGACAGACTTGGCGAACAAGCATTCGAGGTCTGATTGACGAGTGTTGTACTCGAGGTTGTCAACGAAAACCGGCTTCGTCTTCAAAGGAAAAAAAAATTACAGCAACGATGGAATAATTCCCTAAACCTAACACCTTATGGTTCTTGCGTAAAAAAGCGAAGAAAAGCAAACCCTAACTTGCTTCAGAATAAGAGCTTGAATTTGAAGTCAATGGTCTCTGCATTGAAATGTGGCGTCACTCCATTCAGAGAAGAAATGAAACTTAAAGGAAGAAAAAGCCTTTTAACAAACAAAAGGATAGTCAGGACCAACTTTTTTTAACTGAAAACTATTTTTTAATAATAAAATATTAAACAAATATGTTTAATTATAATATAAATAAAGTTAATTAAAAGTATTAATTGTATAAAAGAATGGGATTATCAAAGTATACCGACTCCTAAACTAATTTTTAAATGTCAATAAAAAATGTTCCATTGTTTAATTCAAACTCAGGCCTCACACTAGCTAGGTTAGAATTTAATTATTTTAGCATGTGTATTAGCTATTTATGTGAGCATAACTGTAACTTTTAAATTGTCTTATATTAAAATCCATAGTAAATAAACATTTTAAATATATAAATTATGTTTTAGATTTATAATAAATAATTTGTTATGACAGGAAGGTGTTTTAAAATTAAAACTGATCCGTTTATTCAGAAAGTAATTGTTAAGTATATAAAGTATAAACGATAATTTGCAAAATAGAGACCGAATTTCTTTCATTAATTACAGAATTAATGTGTAAAAAGTATATTCTAAAAACTTTATAACTAAGAGGGTGAAGTTTTAATGAATTTGTTGGTGTGGAAAGAATGTAACATTGAAGAATGGTCTAAGAAATTCGACATATTACTAGTGTTTCAAAAAACAATTTAAAATTTTAGAAACTATTTTTCATTCTCTCTATTTTAATAAGTAATTTAAAAATGCATTATATTTTTTAAAATTGATAACGAACAATTTGTAGAAGTATTTTATAATTTAATTTCATTTGTTACTACAATTTAAAAAACTAAATAGATTATTATTATTTAGAATCAACTAAGGCTTCATTTGATATGGAAGAATATCAATCATGTAAGATTCCATTTATAAACAACACCATCAACAATCCGTTGTAGTCTAGTTGGTTAGGATACTCGGCTCTCACCCGAGAGACCCGGGTTCAAGTCCCGGCAACGGAATTATTATTTTTTTTTTTTCATTACATTTTGTAAAACAATCCTAGTGAAAATTTTGCAAATAAATTTATTCCTAGTTTCATTGTTCATCTACACAAAGAAATCCAAATATTGCAAAATTCTACTTAAATTGTTCAGCAAAATAAAGTGTTCTTATTCGATTGATGCAAGGTTACATGAAACCAATTTGTAAATTCTGAAGAATTTGAGATTTTCACTTCAGACAGCAAAAGAGGGCACACCCTCCTGAACAAAGTTTCTGACCTTCACTCTCACCGCCCCACTCAACTGGTGCACGCTTTTAGCAATCCCAAAAAGCTCATCTTCCCCCATCTTATTCTTCGACGAAACCAGTACCATTTGAGTTCCACAGAGCTCGTCGTAGATCCTCTCGAACTCTTGCAACACCTCCTTCACAATCCCCACCTTGTTCCTCTTCATTAGCATCTTCAGCAACGCCACCACGTGCCTGTGAAAGTTTCCCTCCTCAACCGCGGGTGACTCGGACTTCACACTTTGCAGCAGTTTCAAGAGCCTCTCAACATCCCTGTGAACAGAGTGCAGGGAATGACTATTTTGGGCCACGTCCACGAGAGCTGCTGCATACCCAGTAGCGGGATTTGAGTTGCATATGGAAGATGACGCTCTGGGTTTGAGGGGTGAGAGAGAGACAGGAAGCGAAGGGGAAGATTTGTGGGAGAAAGATCTGGTTTTGGGGAGAAAAGTGGGTGTGGAAGTGGAGAAAACATGATGGGGTTGTTGTGGTCGTGAAGGGGTTGCTTTGAAGGGGGAAAAATCGCGATTTGTTAGGGTTGGTGAAGATGGAAAAGGATGAACTTTAAGGGTTGAAACCGAGGTTGAGAGAGTATCCATGGAAAGTGGGTTTCAGATGGACAAGTTTTTAGGTTTTATTGGATTTTGTTTTGTTTGGGAAAAGAGGAGGTATGTTGAGGATAAGTTTTCGCCACTTGGTCTCACAAAGGAACACATACGAATGGTAGTGAGGTTAACCTAAGTCACAATTTCAATGTTCTATAATATTATTTGGGTTTAATTATTTTTTTACTTCCTATTTTTATTTAAAAATAAAAAATTGCTCATTTGATTTCTTTTAGTTTTAATTTGGTTTAATTTTTAAAAACTAATGTAATTTAATTTTTTTTTAAATGTTTTTAGATGGATTAATGATTTTTTTATCAAAATTAAAATTATTAATAAGATTGATTTGCTTTATTAAATTAATTAAGATAATTGTAATGCTAATTTTGATTAAAAATTAATGATTTGTTTTAAAAAAAATTAATAAAAATTATCAAATTACATCAATTTTTTAAAAATCGAAATTAAATTAAAATTTAAAAAAATATAAAAAATCAATTTAACATTTTTTAAAAGAATTATGAAAAAAATTAATTAAACCTAGTATTTATTTGGGTTAAATATGTTTTTGGTCCCTTAACTTTTAGTGAATTTTGGAATTAGTCTATTTCGAAATTTTGGACCAATTTAATTATTTATCTTTCGAAATACGTGGATTTAGTCATTTTAATCAAATTTTGTTAAGTTTATTTGACATTTCAAGCACATTTCTAATAGGATTTGACTTAACATTAAAGCAAAAAGGTGTCATACATTATAAACAACTCAAATACAATCCTGAAATGCATACGAAATATCAAATAAATCTAACAAAATTTGATTAAAAGGACTAAATTCATATATTTCGAAATATGAAGGAGTTTGATACCCACTAACAACAACCTGCCTTGCGAAGTGGGGGGACACTTGGAACAAGGGGTTGAGGTGTATTGGGCTGCAGACCTAACATGCCGCTGGAACGGAGTGGCGCCATGGATGTTATAACAATGGTTTTGTGTGAAAAGAAACAAATGTTTGATTAAGTTTAATGTGAGGAAATAGAGTATTAATTAATTTTAAACTAATATTATATTTTTTTTTCAAAAATATCTATATAAAAAATGCAATTTAACGGTCAATTTTAGCATAAAACTATTAAATAAAAATTAAATAATGCAATCAATGAAAAAATTATTTAGTGTGAGAGGAAGTCATGTTCCCAAAGTATAGGTAGTTAAAATTTCAATTTACCAAGAAGCTACGCATTTGCTATCAGGAATTGTAAAAAGCTTGACTATGGAAATTTTTTAACTATATTATATGATTTTAGGTGGTTAAAATTAAAGATAATTACTTATAGAAATAATTATTCTTGAGTTTTGTTAAGCTTCGTATTACTCCTAGGAGGGAAGATATGGAATTTTGAAAAGAGAAAAAAAAAGTGTGAATTACCAAAGAAATTAACTTTTTAGATTTTTTTTTTCACAAAGAAAGATTTTTCTTTTAAATTTAGGACTTGTACTGGTAGTTGTGTTTACCTAACCATTCAATTCCTTGCATAAATCTATCACATTCATATTCTTAGGATTCTCTACTATGATATGATATTTTCATTGATATCTTTCTTACAATCAAGGGTAGTGGAGGTTCCCTAATAAATACTCATAAAGACCATCAAATAAATACAACGACTAAAGACTAAAGAAATCACAAAATTAAGAGAATAAAAGAAAAATTGAGAATAACAAACCCATGACTAGGGAGGCTTTATTATATAACCAGGAAAAGACAAATTTCAATATAAAAATAAAGTATAATTTATTTGGTATCCAAATTTTTTGTTAAGTTTAATTTGGTCTTTGTTTGTTTAATTTAGTATTCCAATTATTTAAAAAGATTCAATTTGGCCATCTCCGTTAAGTTGGAGTTAATACTGTGTCCCTACAGGACACGTGTCAAACCATGAATTCTTTCTTTAATTTTAAATTTTTTTCAAATTTTTTTTAAACTGTCACGTGTCAGTTTACTATCATGTCACGTGACAGCTTACAATCATGACACATAGAAGTTGTAATAGTTATTTTCAATTTAGTCCTGTATTTAAATTTTTTGTTCAATTTAGTATCCTAATTTTTTAAGATGATCCAATTTCGTACTTTCCAATTTGAGACCAAATTAGTAACTAAGTTTAATTATAACTTATATATACATATGTTAAGATAATTGTTTTGAATTTATACATCAAATCACTACACCTAAATATTCAAATTATTTTATTTTTTACAAGTGTAAAAAATTTCATGTGTAAAAAATTACAAAGGTAAAAAATGTAAAAAATAAAATAATTTAAATATTTAGGTAAAATGATTTGATGTATATATTAGAAAAAGTTATTGAAACATGTATATATAAGTTGTAATTAAGCTTATTTACTAATTTGGTCTCAAATTGGAGAGAACGAATTTAGATCGTTTTAAAAAATGGGGTACTAAATTGAACCAAAAATTTAAATAAAGGACTAATTTGAAGATAACTATTACCACGGTTACATGTCATGATTGTAAGTTGCCACGTGGCACGACCATAAACTTACATGTGGCAGTTTATAAATTTCAACAAAAAAAAAATTAAAAATTTTAAAAAAAATTTAAAATTTCACATCTTGACACATGTCCTGTATGGACACGGTGTTAACTCCAAATTAACGAAGATAACCAAATTGAATCTTTTTAGATAATTGAAATACTAAATTGAACAAAAAAAAATATAGAGACGAAATTGAACTTAACCAAAAAAATTGAGTAGCACATATGCATAACATTAGTATGCATCACTTCAAATTATCACTTATTTTCTTTGATATATAAGCACTTAACTAACGTCATAACTATAATAAACTCCAAAATACTATTTCCTTCTTCTTCTTTTTTTCTCTTATCGAGTTTTGTAAAGATAGAATTAAAGTTATAATTTTCTTAAAGCATCAATCTTGTACGCGAAAGTTTGTCTACCTGAAATTTACCGCAGTGACACAATAATAAAAATAGTTAAAAGACCATTTTTGTGATTTTTTTTAATCTATAAATTATAATGATATTTGTCATGTTTAATTGTTCAAAAAGTACAAAAATATTTACTATGTTTATAATTTTTTACAAACAGATATGATACTCATGACATTTCTAAATATACAAAAATTTCAATAATTTTAAATAGATACTTATGTACATTATATAAATGATTTAGTTTTAAAAATTTTATTTTATAGTACAAGACTTAAATAATGTCAACATGACATATTCTGATAACACCTTAATAAGTTTTATCAAAACTACATTAAGATAAGAATTGGTTAATCAATGATTTAGAAGGTTTATATAAAATAATTTTTATTGTAAATTAATATCTAAATTGATTATTAATATTAGTTATAAAAAAATTTATTATTAAAAAAATTAACTTTTAAATTAGTCTTTAATTAAGAAATTAACTTTTAAATTAGTCTTTAAATATAATTTTGTTCACTATAATTATTATTTAATAATTTTTTTTGTAGTGAATTATTAAATGAAGAAAGTGTTTAAAATGAGAAAAGAATACTCAACCTTTTCAAATGTTCAAATTAAGAAAATATAAATAAATGGGAAAATTAAATGTTAAAATGAAATCATTTTATACATAGCAAGTCATACAAAATTTACAGAATAAACCAAATAAATCTTTGAAGTTCATATGATTTTAAATATCATATGATTGTTTACTATTCTATTAAAATCTCAATGAAATATCAAATATGACAAGATACTCGTTAATGTCAAAAAATCTCTTTTGTATACCAGAAGATTTTTTTTCTTATAAAATTTCCGAAAAATATTTTGAAATTCTGTCATAGGAACCAATTAAGTAAAATGTTTATGGTTCGATCTTTGAGACGGATACGACATTTGTTGCTGGATTGGATAGATAATTACCCTCAAACAACTTGAGAGGAATTTACGTGTGCCCATCGTCTTGTTTGATTAGATGCTGCTGCAATAAATCACCATTGTTGAAGGAGATTGTTTCCGTCACATTCATCTTTTTCTTCTTTTTTACGTCATGATTAAACAATAGCTTGTTTGGTTTGTTTCTGGGTCTCCACGGTTAAAATAATTGTGATTAATGCAACAATTTTCCAACAATCAGTGTTATTACATTTTACAGAGGAAGAAACGATGATTGTTTGTACTATACCAGTTCTGTCGGTGCATAAAGTCCCAATCTGGATGTTATTGCAGTCCCTACAATGGATTTTTAGAATGTTTATTTCGTTCATTACCATGATGTGCTCACTGCCATGTGCCTTTAAGAACAAATGGTAGGCCATGCATGTTCATGTTATAAATTTACACTATGGGCCTCTGAATATGGCCTTTTTAACACCTATTTTATAAAAGAAGTAAAATTATAACATGAATTAAGTTTTTATGTTTTAATACTAATCTGTGAAACTTCAATACCTAAGTTAACTTTAATTCATTAAAAAAAATTAACATTATTATTTCTTTCTTTTTCTTTAAGAGGAGTTTAATTTTTAAATTTCGCATTTAGAACCTATGTTGTTAGGATCGAACATTTATCATTAAGCTAAAAGCTATAACAATTACTTAGAGTGTAACTTTTTTCAATTTTTTTTACTTAAGAATGTAACATAAGTCCAAACGTCACCATTTGATTGTGACTCGGTCCACTTGACTTTTGTCACATGACAATTGATGCTACCTGCAACAATCTTTTCCTCAGCGGTTATCCTAGCATAAATCCTTATTCTTTTGTAACTTGATCCACCTGACTTTCATCATAAAATAATTTTCATCATAAAATAATTGTACAATCCGCAATAATCTTTCCTTTAAGAATTATTAACCGAGAATCAAACTGATAAACTTGCTCTGATTCTGATTATTAGATCTACAGATAGATATGCAATATGTATCTCTAGTAAAAATGGAAAACACCAGACAACAATACCAATGGGATAAGCAAGTAGAAAACATCAATTCAAGATAACATTATATCCAAGTTAGGAACTATGTTTAATTGTTAGCATTTCCGCATTTGTTCCAATGATACAAACAAAGATGCAAAAAATTCGTTAAAAAAAAAAGGCATGTGTATGCTTGCAACAGACATTAAGATCAACTAAATACGAACCAGACATTTCATCAACCAGTCAATAAATTACCTGTGATTCAAAATCCCTTTCCCAAGCATCACATCTTTTTATCAATTGTCTGTATCTTATTTTCAATTTATTAGGAAACTGCTACATAATACAGTGTGGCATCTCAGTTGCAGAAGGTAATAATGCCGTCATGCAAATATATTATTATATTTGGTGCAGTGCATTCAATTTGGTAAAGCATTAAAGGGAGACAAAGACGGGGCCATTACTTTACCCATTTCCTTCTTTTGCTGCCATTGATTGAACTCTGTTCTTCTTCATTTCATTTTTCTTTTCCCTTGCTTTTCCATATTCTTTGCTTTCTCCTACTTACCTCCACGACCAAATAGGAAAGATTTAACCAATGTTTTAGAGCGTAATTTGAGAAGGGCAAGAAGAAAGTGCCTTGCTTTAAACTTGTCTTGAAGCTCGTGGTAATCTTGGGAAGAAAATGAATCAGGAAATGAATGGTGTTGAGACTGAGAGGGTGAGAGAGAATATACACGACAAAATAGATTACGTGTTTAAGGTGGTGGTGATAGGGGACTCAGCAGTGGGAAAGAGTCAAATGCTCTCAAGGTTTGCAAAGAATGAATTCTGCCTTGACTCGAAGTCCACCATTGGAGTTGAGTTTCAAACCAGAACTGTGACAATCAATGGCAAAGTTATCAAGGCCCAGATCTGGGATACTGCTGGCCAAGAAAGGTTCACCTTCTCTCCCTCTCTCTCTCATTCCTCAAATTTTGTTTGATTTCGTTTACATTAAGCTAAATTTAGTGTCGGCTTTTGAAAAGGGTATTTTTCTGGTGTGGTGTAGATACAGGGCAGTGACAAGTGCATACTACAGAGGTGCATTGGGGGCGATGGTGGTGTACGACATAACTAAACGACAGTCGTTTGATCATGTAGCAAGGTGGGTTGACGAACTGCGAGCACAAGCAGACAGCTCCGTGGTGATAATGCTGATCGGGAACAAAGGAGATCTTGTGGAGCAAAGAGTGGTGCATGCAGAAGATGCAGTGGAGTTTGCAGAGGATCAGGGCCTCTTCTTTTCTGAGACTTCAGCTCTCAGTGGTGAGAATGTGGACACTGCGTTTTTCAAGCTTCTGGAACAGATTCACAGGGTCGTCTCAAAAAGGTCTTTGGAAAGTGGAAAAGGGAAGGCCACACGTCACACCAATGTTTCCACTCTTCAGGGATCAAAACTGGATGTGATCTCAGGTGCTGAATTGGAAATTAGTGAGATGAAGAACTTATCTTCATGTTCTTGTTGAGATATAAGTAAAAGGAAAGAGAGAGAGTAAAAAATACATGCAGTAAATCCTTTTTATACGTATAAAAGAAAATCTGTTGAATTATCAATCTAATGCGTTTGATGAGATAGGATGATTGAGTTCGTCTGGTCCTTGCATTTTTTTTTTCAGTTTGATTACGACAGATTACAGTGACAGACAGCAATCTGATGTATTGTTTTACCATCCAGGAGAAGAAGAAAGAGTGCAGAGCTTATATCAAACTTTGATTGCTTTAACTGGATAGAAATGTTTAATTTGTTTATATACGAGTTTTGGGAAAATTTTACATATGCATTTTTTAGTTTTTCTATACCTAATAAAAATAATAACATTTTTACTTTTTTTTTTGTTTATTCATCCTATCGTAAAATAAAAATGTAAAGTTAGTCGGTAAATTGTATACGAAATACGGGTATGGTCTTATACTTCTCTTTATATGAACGAGTTTGGGTGACAAAAATATTCATGTTAGTATTTGGTCATTTTATTAATTGTGGATATAATATCTGTATTTGCATATTTTCATAATTTATAAAAAAATATAATTAAAATATAATTTATATTTTAAAGTTAAATTTAATTAAAATGTATATTTAATTTATATTTTGAAAATTATTAAATTAAAATTTAATTTAATTTAATTTAAATTATATTATGTTTTATATTTTTTAATTTTATTTAAAAATTATAAAATATTTTTTTTAAATATGTGTTGGTATTTATGGATATTTATAAGTTTTTAAAAAGTCATGAATATTTTTTAAATAGGTATCCGACAAGCAACGAATGAGAGAATTTGTTTATTACAAATTAAATATTGAATAAACACTATCCGTATTTGACCTGACTTGTTATTATCCCTAAATAAGTTGATTCTGTAAATATATCTTGAATTTTCTTTTACAAGATAAACTTTTAAATAGGAAGAAGAAAATAAACAATTTCAAAATTTGATGATCAAATACATGAATATAAAAATCTAAAATTAATAATGTTTTGACATAAAATAATAAATCCTTTTTTTTTCTAATTTTTATAAGCATCTTGGACTCAGTAGGCTAGTTGAGCCCATGAAAGTCTGACCCAAATTTTGTAACAGCTAAGATGGGCTTTTGTAAGCATAAGCAACACTTTACATGGTGCCAAGGGCCAATTGCAAAACGTAAGCTATGTCAAAATAACAAGATTAGAAGTTTAGTAGATATGTTTGAATATAAAATATTTTCATAGCATTCATTGGAAAGTCAATTATTGAAGTATGGGAATGGAACTATTGAAGCGTAAGCCTTCTAATTTGACTTCATTTCTTGTGCCTCTTGCATTTATTCCACAACCCTTTTCTTTTCAACATCTATCTCTTTCTCAAACCATACCTCAAACTTTATATTTTATTCACTTATGACGTGCCGTGTTATACGTTCATACTATTTTACAAAATTAAAACTCTAATCCTACGTACAAAAAAATATGATTCTTCCTTAAAAATATTCTTAGACGTTTAAATTGCGGTCGGCGAATAAAGTAGGTTCAGTTGACAAGGACAAAATCAATGTCGAACTACCGATTACAGTATAATTTTTTTTTTCGCAAGTAAAGAACATCTTCTTAAAGCAGCATATGCGTGTGTAGAATTTGACAAAAGAAAAGAAAGATTATTTGAACGTCGCAGTCAATTATCTCTGTTATAACCATGAATCTGAGTTAGCGTAGCGCAAATTTTCTGACTTTTTCGTATAATTTATAGCAACAATTAGTATAATAATTATTATTTCTATTTATCTCTTTTTAGAAATTATTATTATATTTATCACATTTTTTATTAAATAAGGATGACGTCTAAAAAGATGTTAAGGTTATAAACGAGTAAGAATCGGCTTAAGCACGATGATGAGTAAAATTATTGCTCTAGGTGACATTAAATGTACTGTGACATAGATTAAATAGTTACATTCTTTAAGTAAAAATAGTTGCAGATCACTAATGACTATAGTCTTTTATCCAATAATAAATTCTCCATTTTGATAATTGGTATCAAAATAAAGATCACAGAATTTGATTCATGAACAATTATTAAGAGAAAAATGATCGTGGATTGCACAATTATTCTTTAACAGAGTCAGATGTGTCAAACCAAAATTCTTAGAAAAAACAAAAGTAGTTTACATCCACAATGTCCCATTATTTCAATCTCCATCATAAATATGAACTTACAAATTGTCATTTGGAATGAAAATAACATGTAATTTTGTCATTAATTCCTGTTGAATTTTGTTCTCACATTTATAGACAGCACAACGCAAATTCTTTTCAACTTCAGTGAGCTCTGGCTACGATCCTTTAGATTTTTCATTTTTATCTTAAAATGACTGAAACTCGTTATTTTTTTTAATAATCGTAAATTTTACTTTAGTGTCAGCTTTTTAGCGTTAAAAGTCTTTCTTCTACCAAAATAGTGTTGCCCAAGATGTCAAACGTTTAATTAACATTACAATTAAATGTAGCATAAACTTTTATAACGTAAAGCCAATTTTTGACCACAAAAACGGTGGGTTGATGAAAAAACTAAAAAAACATTAGAGTTTTATAAATATATTTCCATTATTTCGTGTTTTTTTTTTTATACATTAAGATGACAAACTGTTTAAAATTATTTAAATAATGGGGGCTTTATCTTGATTTTGTGCACTTGACTACATTTACTTTAAGCCTTTTTTTAAGAGAAATTCTTAAAAACAATTTTTTATTGCACCCAACAAACTCATGTTATTGGGATAAAAGAACCATTATAGCTCATAATGTTAATGGTAGCTGTCGGTCAGAGGTGATGTAGCCGGTGGGTATGGAAGCACTGTGATGATGATGGTCATGGTCCTGTCTTAATTACTGTCCATTAATTTCACTTCACAAATCCAAAGAAACTCACTGGGGTCGTATAAAAAAATTCTGAGTTAAATCTAATTTCACAATTTTCTTTTCTGCATTCAATACACTTAAAATATTTACGGCTTAACTGTAATTTTAGTTTCAATAAATTTCACAATTTTGGTAATGTAGGGATCAAAATTAAAAAAAAACGATTTTAATAATACAAATTAACTTTTAAATTAAATCAGCAAAAAAAAATTATTAATTACTCTATTTTAAAAACTAGTTTTAATTAAAAGTTAAATTTTGGTTATAAAAGTAGTTTAGAATTGAAATTAGTTTGGTTTTATACAAAAATAAGCATGCACACAGTGCACCTTCATCACTGCTCCAGCTGGCCTGATGTTGAAAAATTGGTTCCGTCGACAGAGAGGGCAAAATTTTTGTCCATGCCATTGCTATGAACAAAATTAAAGAACTCAAAGATTCTTCTATTTCATTAATTCATGCCCACATTCCAGAGGTAATAGAGAATGTAAGGTCAGAAGTGAAAATTTATTACACTTTTCTTTTTCTTTCCCTTTCATTTTAAGTGAGTCATTGTCCTGTTACTACTTAATACTCAGCTATAAGATCAGAATCTAACTAAAAAACATTCGTTAAGTCACTTTATTAATTTTAATTGGAGAAAATGAGATTTTTTACTTCACTCAACTCTTCGTAAAAGTATCAATTAAGAATGAGCATAAGAACAAAACTCCACCCAAAAAATATAATTTGTTAAATAAGAAACTATTGAAACTTAATTACCACGTCAAGTAGTTTATTTTGTTCGACTTTTTATCCTCTTTTTACCAAATTTAGTTCTTTTTTAAGAGATAACATAGACAAGTTACAATCGCTTGACTTATTATCTCTATATTAATTTAAACTAGTCAATGGGCATATTTTCTTTGAATTATGAGACATTTTTATATTCAAGAAAAATCTTTATAATAGAAAAAAGAAAAAACACACGTGCATAAAAATAATTTGAAATTAAATTTAGTTAAGTTAAAGTTAGTGCATCAGTCTTTAAAATGAAAAGATTAAGCCTGACTAAAATAAAAAAGTAATGTAAATTATTATATGAAAAAAAAAATAGTAATATTTGTGCGGTGAAGCACACGTCTCTTATTCGGTCATAAAACTACAATCATTGAGTTTGGCGGGGAATAAAGAAAGGAATAAGCAACCAAGTCCTATAAATAATAAAGATTCAAAATTTATATACTATATACTTGGCTAGTAATTAATCTGCTTTATTCATCGAAGATGCTTGGTAGTCTTATCGATGATGGTTAGATGGTTGGAATATAAAATGGGAAGATGGAACGAAGAATCATATACATGTGACTCTTCATAATAAGGACTGCATGTCATGAAACAGTGTAACACTGTTTAACACTATATAACTTTTTATCACTCATGGGCTCCGGAAACAACCATAACTGAGATTTTCTGATGTTTTTTGTCAGCTATCTAACACTCCCTACTCATATGCATGATGAGTTTGTGTTTACTTCATGATAGTGAACCCAGTCCTTGTTATATGCTTTAAATTAGATATGCATTAAATTGACTTTGTTTTTCCCTTTCAATTGGTATACCAACTTCACTCACAACAATACCAAACATTACAAAAGCTCTTCTCATATAGTTCTCACATGACACAACAAAAATTGTGGGGAGGTATTATTATGAAAACTGTAATCAATCGCTTTAAAGTAACCATTTCGTAATTTGTAACTAATCAAAACACTTTTACGGACTTCATATTCTAACCCAAACCAGAACGTAACATATCATTCTTGTGAGAAACTTTCGGGTCCTGGGGAGAGGAAGAAACATTTGAACTGTGCATGAATGATTTTCTTTTCCTAAAAAAAAAACTCTATACATTAGACTGGATTCACAGTTCACCAAAATGAGGAAACAAACTCTAAGGATAACTTTTCTTCTGCCTATGCAAATTATTTTCCTATATGCAATGTATGAATCTAATTATAAAGATTTACAGTTCGATGCTGATGGCTCAAAAATGGACAATAACAAACACCTTGTAAGAGTTCCAATGTTTGCATCCCATGAACGATTGTTGTTGTGTTCAATTCGGCTACGAACAAAAGAGCTTGCCCCCAAGTTGTTCATCTCTGAAAGGGTATCTGAAATTATCTTTTCCACGGTGCAATCGGGGACATTGCACATAGCTTTCCAATAATTTGATTATTAGAGACTAACTATCGCAATGGACTCGCGGGCAAGGAAGAAATGGAAGACGAAGATTTTCTTGTAACCCTGAATCTGAAAAAACTGTACAGTCTCCGCAAATCCTTAACCGTATGGACACCCTCACCGCAGACAACCCCATCCGGTTCACCCATTTCATCATCCTCCTTCTGCCGTCCGGTCAGGCCGCACCCCCTACCATCACCGTCCGTTTGCAATGCGGTGATGACTGATCTAATAGCCCGACTCGGCGAGTTCCGGTTCGCGATCATCAACTCGCCGATTTCAGCGGGACTCAAACTCGCACCGTTTTGGAAAATCTCCTGCACCTGAGGGAACAGCTTATGGTCCTTCACCCCAAGGTAACTGTTCGCCAGCGTCTTAAACGCCGAAAAATCACAAAGCGGAAAATGGATATGCACATCGACCCGACCCGGACGAAGCAGGTTCGGGTCAACGTGCTCCTTCGTGTTCATCGTGAACACCATCACCCTCTCCTCCGCGCAACACGAGGTTATAAGCCCGTCCATGAAGTTTAGTATCCCCGAAACGCTTATTCTCTCCGTTTTCTCCGCCACAAACCGGTCCAGGTCCTCGATCACCACCACCGATTTCGGCGTCGTATGCAGGAGGAGCAATTTCAGATCCGAATCGCTAGGGATTTTACTCAGGTCGATGTCGAACACGTCGTACGAGAGGAAATTGGCCATGGCGGCGACGAAGCTCGATTTTCCGGTGCCGGAGGGGCCGTAGAGGAGAAAGCTCCGTTTCCAGACGCGGCCGAGGCGGTTGTAGTACTGTTTCGCTCTGAGGAACGATTCGAGATCGGATTTGACCTTGTTTTTGAGATCCGGTTCCATGGCGATGGTGTCGAACGTGGAAGGATGCGTAAACGGAACGGATCTCCACTGCCCAAACTCATCGGCGCTGTTGGTGAAGAGGCGCAAGTCGCGCTTCCCTTGCTGCTCGATTTCGTCGGCCACGGCGTGAATGTGCTGGAGATAAGGACGGAGGATTCGACGCTTGTCCACCTTCCTGATCTTGAGAACGTAGGTTCCGGTTCCTTCTGGGTTGGGATGAGCGGGTTGGCTGAACCAGTAGATTGTGGCTCCGAGAAAATGGTCCTGGATGGTTTGGTTGGGAGCGAGGCAGAGGACGATGTCGTTTGGGTTCTTCCCAGTGACGATGTTGGCGAAGTGGGAGTCTTGGATAGAAGGTAGGGAATGTAAGTATAGGGAGAGCTTGGAGTAGAGGTGGTTGTGGTGTTTGGTTTGGTTCAGTTCAGGTACTGTGAGGAATTGATACACGTGGAACCAATCTTCCATTCCTCTCCATAGCCTCTTGCCGCACCCCGTTTGGAACAGCACGGCTCCGGCCACCGCGAACAGGAAGGCGGCGGCGGCGAGGGTTAACAGAAATATGGGAGTGAGAAGAATCATGGCAAAGACGCTCATCCACCTCAAAACACCATTTTTGGATTGTTGAGAGAGAGAAGAAGGCCTCTTTTATTTCACAACTTTTCAATTTATTTGTTTACCGCTCTTCTCTTCTCATTCTCTCATTGCATAGACCCATTTTTGTTTTTATTATTTATTTATTTATTTATTTTTATTCCCCTCATGCTATCTCTTCTTTTGCTTTATTTTTGTTCTGCATCTGTTTTCACAGAATCCATTCGGATAATTACAATCTACAGTATCATCTAAACGAATAAATTAACCTCCTTATTATATTATTATCATTCTTGTTCAATTTTTATTCCAAGAAAATGTTTGATCCATCGGTTTACATCCTACACGTGTTTACGATCAAATATTTACGCTCACATCTTACCAAATTTTTTCAAACGATATCTTATCTATTATACATATTTCGTTGAAGTATTTCTGTAGCGTGTGATTCACACTTTAGATAATAATTCGTGTCAAATTCATGGTCGGATTCAGAGTAATAAAATAAAAACGTAAAATATATTTTTAATTTCTATAAATATGATTTGTTTGATATATTTCCTACTTTTAAATCCTCAATTTCCTTTTTAATCATAGTCAACAATAAATATACCTAACTGAGGAATTTGGTATATTTAAAGTAATTCAAATATCTTAATTTAATATAATTGTTGAAATAAAAGATGATAATAAATATATCAAATTAAGATATTTAAATTACTTTAAATATGCAATTCAATTAAGTAATACATTAATTATTCAATAAAAAAAGGTAATTACATATATTATTCTTAAATGTTAATTTAATACTTTAAGTTTTTCTATATTAATATTTGTAAAAAATGAACATAAATGATTGTAACATATTAATTTTGATATCATCCTTTTAAATGATTGTAACATATTCTTTTTAATAATTACAAACGATGAATTTGTTTCCTATGATAAAAAATAACAATCAAATAAAACATGTTTTTATTTTGGAATACTCTTATTGTAGCGTATTAAAAACTTACCTGTATTATAAAAGTAATTATTAGTTTTTTTATTCTTAAGTGATTTAAAGTTAATATAAAATAAATTGTTTTATATAATATTATAACATATTTTCTAATAATTATTTTACGTATAAAATGTTAAAATGATGAATAAGTCATTATTAGTATATATAATTCTTTTTTTTAAATAGATATTTGTGAAAACAATTAATAATTATTCAGGAAAAAAATATCAAAGTTATTAATCATAACATTTAAAAAAATAAAGAATACATTGTTATTTTATTTACAAATAAGATAATCATAATTAATGATATTAAAAACACTAATAAAATGTGTCAGATAAAACTAAACAATATTTTGACAATTGAATATTAGTTGCAACATTATACTCTTACTTAATGAATCTCGAATTAATATTTTGCGTAATTTCGCGATACTTTCCAAATAAGTTTATCTCAACTAACTGTAGTTACCACATACTGATTAAATGTCAGATATTTGAAATCTAGCCATAGTTAGTTACCACATACTGATAAAATGTCAGATATTTCAAATTTAAAATTAATAAAATATGTTGCAAGAACTACAGCAAAAAAAAACATTTATAAATATATTCATTTTTTTTAACAGAAATCTAGATTTAAAAAAATTATTTAATTTAAAGGATTTTGAGTTTGGTTTTAATAACAATCGAAGTCTAATTCTGGTTTAAATCTTATTTAATTTAAAGAATATTAGGATTTAGTTATGATAATAATCGAAGTCTAAGACAATTAATCTCTTTCTAATATAAATAATTATTTAGTTTGAGAAACCAACATATTTTTCCTAATTTAAATATTAAAAAATTTCAATTTGAACCAAGTAGTACTATATATGAAAGATGTTTTCTTTCTCAAGCATAATAGATTTAAATACTTTGAATAGGTTATTTTGAGTCTTAACATGGAATTCTAAGGTGAAACACCTTGTTCTCTCTTCCAAATCAGCATAACCAAATAAAAAACAAAGTTTAAGTGTGATGCCACTGTATTTTTCTTCCTACTTTTAACCTCACTCTCTTTCTCAGTATATTAATAGATCAGTGTAGTCAATTTTTAGACTGATCTTTGAAGGTCTTCATGAACTACAACACAATTTTTAATTTTACTTAATTAAGTTTAATGGAAGTTGGATGCATGCTTAATATTAATTAATTAACTGGCATGCACAATGAAAATGCCCCACTCTTCCTTCTTTAAATAGATAGCGTCATGCATGGACTTTTCTTAATCTACTTTGCTTCTCCTTTGCATCTTATACTTTCTCTGTCATTAGTTTACAATTTTTAAAAAGCACGATAAAAAGAAAAATAGTTGATAGTATAATGCTTATTCTTTTGTTATCTTAAAAGTTAAGTACAAATTCTGAAATGACGTTGTTTCCTCTACGTTTTAAGTTTAGTGCTGATGACTAAAACTTTATTAGAAGTTTATAAAAGGAAAAGTTCTGACATTATAATTTTCTACTTTGTTAGTCATGGAGTGATGAAATAAAATACTGCGGATTTTATTTCAGTACATATTATCTGCTATAATTATCATAAAACTAAGTAACCTTGTATTAGTAATTGCTTCATTGATCTGATCAAAATATTTAATTGTATATTCCGCATAATTAGATGTAGAAAAAAAATATTTGTGTATCTACAAATAATTGTGGATAAAAAAACTGTTAAAGATGGAAGAATAAATATTTAAATTGGTGTTTGCAGATAGTTTAAATGAGCTTTTTTGTCTTTTCATTTATAATTAGGGAAAGAATATTGTATTATCCAGACATCTGACTTATTCTATAATAAATAAATTATAAATAAGATTGGGTTCTCTGGATGAATAAATTGCTAAACATATTCTTATAAGTTAAGAAATTCTATAATGATAAAAAAATTTGTACGGAAAGTCTTTCTGATTAAAGTTTCAAAGTGTGTCTTATTATGATATAACAACGGTGTAATAATGCTCACATTGAAGTACACTTCATTGAAAATGTTTATAGTTGGAAAGAGTGAACGAATGTGAAAGAAACTCATCTTAAAAGAATATATTTTTTTATCATATATATATATATATATATAGAATTTCCTTTTTTCTGTCCACATTTTATAATTTCAACTTTATCCTTTACAATGTAATTATTTGTTAAATTTTTTAAAAATTAAGTATTAATTTTACAAGTTTTTATAAAACTATTTAGTTATCTTCTTCTTCTTTTCTCTCCTATTCATCAACAATTATTTTCTCATATTTTCTCTATACATTTCATTTTATTTTTAATAAATATAATTTTATTTTATTTATTAACTTAATAACATTACAATATTATTCATTACTAATATAATATCATGTATATTTAAAAAATGCGTACACACCGGCATAATAGCGTCTGTGTTTACGCTAGTATATATAAAAAAGAAAACTTAGGGTGCTTCAATCCATATACAAAATTATGTACAATGTTTTCCAAACAGATTGTCATCATGATAAAGATAATATCTTACATTTGTTATCCAAAAACTCTTTTCTATATATTTCAATCTTAATAATGATATTCATAATTCTACATAACAGATTAATTACACAAACTATCTTCTTACATAATTTGCTTACTTCATTATATAGAAATGAGAAAGTTGGGTAACATATAAAATAAAAAACACCTAAATCTATTGTCTTAAAATTTTGGATTGAAAGTAGTGTTAAATATCTTATGTAGATTAGATTCAGGTTTTATCCATGTTTTTTTCTCATAAATAAAATATAATAAATAATGAGATAAAAAAAGTATGTAAGAGTGTAATAAATGAAAATAAATAATTTGTTTTAATGTTATTTATTTATGACTATATCAATTGTTTGAGAATTTTATAATATAACCTCACAATCCACATATACATACTAATGATGTGTACTTGTATGAATTTGGATTCTTTACTGATTTTTTTTTATACTGTTCCTCTACTGTGTCTTCATTATATACTGATTATCACTAATTTTGATGTTTTAAAATATATTAAAAAGATATTTAAAATATCAATACAGTGTATTTTTAATGCTCAGTAGATGACAACACAAAAATAACCGGTAAAAAATCTGGACTCGTACATGTATTATGTGTTATGTGTGAAAAACACATACTTTAGTTATGTTGTATTCTTATGTATAAATGTAAGGATAATGATATTTTAACTCATTTTTAATTCGTCACTCTCATCACCCTTAGATCATCTATTTTATTTTTTTTATTCATGGGATGTGATAATGTAAAAATGACTGAAATCATAAATTAAAAGTGGATAAAAAAAATTAAATTAAAATATTATTTTACTAAATTTAATTATTCTTATTTAGGAGTAGTTAGATTTTTGAGACGAAGTTTCTTTGGTGTGCTTTTGTCTTAAGCAAGCATAGCATACTCAGAAAAAGCAGAAAATACAAGTTGGATTGGACCTGTAATGGTACGTTGCTGAGTTTGTGTCCGTACAACAGTTGAAGCTAAAAACAAATTGGTTTTGGAAACGGGGAATCGCGTCGTGGAATCTTGATGTTTCAATCTTGTTTTTATTTATACGTACCATTCTGCAATCGATCATGAAATTGGGCCGAGACTGAAAAAGATACTTGGATTTCAGCTCTTCCTTCCATTTTCATTCTAATTTTCTCCACCAGTCTTGGTTTCTCAATCAAACTATCCTCCCAACATCAAAACTATTAATTTTACTTTATTTTTAACAAGTCAAATTTATATTTAATTTTTCACGGTTATATTTGATTTATTTATCCAAAATCATTGCTTAAGAGTTGTTGAAGCATAAACTAAAGGTTCATTCAAAATAAACTGAAGATATTTTATGTAGAGATAGATTTCTTTTTTCTTATATTATGCTCTATTATTACTGTAACATATCTCTTGGTGCAGAGGTAGTTGGTTAGGATAGTAACTTTCTATTCTACTATGTACTATTTTCGTTATTATTATTATAATATTCACAACTTTTTCTATTGTTTTTATTATTGTATTTTTCTTTTATGTCATGATATTATTTTATGTGCATATTTCTCACCACTATTAATCTCAAATTTGTCATACTTTAAAAAGGTGCACTTAAATATAATATATTCTTACAAAAATCATCCTTTGAAATTTATATTTACTTAAACACTACAATTTGGATTTATTTTTACTCAAGGTAAAATTTCAAACAATAAAAATTCAAATACAAAGAGGCGAAAAAATTTCTTCAAATACAAAGTCAACATATTTTTTACTATAACTGTTAAAAATATTAGTCTAAAAAATTCTACAAAACTTTTATTTTAACAAGTGGCTAAAATAATTCATTAATTTAATTTAAGATTAAATCCAACTTAAAAACGGGTTCTCCTTCTAAAACACGGACTTCATTTGATGGGATTATTAAAATTTTATCATTTTGTTTGAATGACAATTTGGAACATAAATGATTTAAAGGTTGAATCTTTTTTTCTTTTTTCTTTTTCTTTTCTAACAAGGCACAGAGAAGAAAGTGACATTAAGGGACAGTAACATCTTAGGCACAAGTTCCTTATCTTTTACTGGGTAGGATCTTCATCCAAGCTCAACCCTCTCTGTCTTCAACTCAATTTCTTCTCCTTCACTCTGCTCAGTGCTGCTATCTCCTTCATACTTCCAATGGCTGCCACACTCACACTTCTAAAGCTTCCAATTCTTCCCAATAAACCAAAACTCCCACGCCCCTCAACCACAAAACTTCTTCCGTTTCCTTCTATCCATTTAAATTCAGACTCATCTTCTCCTAATACACGCAATTCTTCCTTCTTAGATCAGAACATGGAGCCTCTGAAGCCTGCTTTTCTTTCTCTCTCTGCAATCACATTTCCATTCTTACTAGATTCCAAGGCAAGCATGCATTTAGTTGGTTTTTGTTTTGAGATGGTGTTGTTGTTGTTTGGGTTCTAATGAAGGTGTTATTGGCACAGGATGCACTTGCTGTGGGAGGAGAATTTGGGATATTGGAAGGAAGATCATTTGCTCTGGTACACCCCATTGTGATGGGTGCTTTTTTCTTCTATACATTGTGGGCAGGGTATTTGGGGTGGCAATGGCGGCGAGTAAGGACTATCCAGAATGATATCAATGAACTCAAGAATCAACTCAAACCTACCCCAGTTACCCCAGATGGAAAACAAGTGGAAGAAGCATCACCATCACCATCACCATCACCGGTTGAACTCCAAATACAGCAACTCACTGAGGTACCTACTGAAACAATGCATGTCTCTTACATACCCTTGCTCTGGATTGAAAAAATGAGATGTAATGAAATAGATTTTTCCTACTGTGTTCTGATCCTGAAGAAGTTTATTCAAATGAACTCTATGCATTGTTTGTTACAAGATGTGATGGTGTGTGGTAGTTTGATTAATTTGTGGATGCTGAATCATAATGGTATCCAATAAAACAGTAAAATGCATGGAGTATTCATGGAATGCTGAATTCTGAATTCTGATTTCTGAATCTATTGGGCATCTAATTTATGGATACTCTTATTCAGGAAAGGAAAGAGCTGATCAAAGGTTCCTATAAAGATAGACACTTTAATGCAGGATCCATACTTCTAGGTTTTGGGGTGCTCGAGTCTATTGGTGGAGGAGTGAACACATGGTTTAGGACAGGAAAGCTGTTTCCCGGTCCACATTTATTTGCAGGAGCAGGTAAAGATTGAATTTTCATGCATTTGATGAAGCAAAAACAAAGGGTAAAGTTAACACAATGTAGTTTTCTTTTACTAAAAGTCACAACTTTATTATAATGATGACTAAATATAGATATACAGTGTTTATTGTTTGTTACCATATATGATGTTAAAAACATGAGAATTGTTGTGTAATTTTTGGGCAGGTATTACCGTTTTATGGGCACTGGCAGCAGCGCTAGTACCATCAATGCAAAAAGGAAATGAAACAGCCAGAAATCTTCACATCGCACTGAATGCTTTAAACGTTCTGCTCTTTGTGTGGCAGATTCCCACTGGAATTGATATTGTGTTCAAGGTGTTTGAGTTCACAACATGGCCTTGAATGTAAGATTCTGAGGTCTTACTTTCAATTTAGCTTTCTGCCATTATAAATAACGCAATTTTTTACATTTTCCACTTTCCTTTAGCCACGTACCATGAAGAAGTGCCATACAAGCATTGTATTTGTATAATTGCTTTATTACACCATTCTTTAGTGTAAATTGACATATAAATAACTTCTTACTAATGTAATGAGTAGTGCTGCACTGTTACATCTCTCTTAAAAATTATAGCCTAAAAGACCGAAGGTTAACTCTTCACTTCTCACATCATTACACCTTGCCTGAATTAATATTTGAAAATTTGAATTGATTGTATGAACGAAGTGGGTAAGATTTTTTTTCTTTGCTTTTGTTTAGTTTACATGTTACATATCTTTTTCAATATTTTACCAACTTTCTTTTAGGCGGATTTTTGGCGTTTTATGAACTAATCGTTTGAAAGTTTGTTTCACTCTTTAGTTTTTCGCATTTAAACTATTTGTAGATAAAAATATGGAGGTCATGCATTACAGAGTCTAAAATATTACCCTTAGAATTGAAATAGAAATCAGCACTACAAGCAACCAGAGTTGGGTCGGATTGAGTTTGCCACGCTTTCGACCGAGACAAATTCGATTGACTTGAGTAGAGTCACTCGAGTCCAATTAAATGGAATAAAGTTGAACTCATGATGAATCTAGTCAAATTGAATTCATGTTAGATCAATTAGAATTGAGTAAGTTAAACTCATATTTTACCCACATAAAAGCAAAGTTAAGCCCTCGTCGAGTCGACCCACATTTTATATTTTCAGTCTATTTTATACTTTATGTTAAGTTAATATCTTTTCTCTATTTAAACATACGATATTTTTATTTTAAATTTAGATATATGTACAGTGAGATATATTATAAGATTAATGATAAACTCATAATATAAAAAGTAATATAGGAATAAAAAACTGTTGAAAGTCTCACATCGATTAGAGATAAAATACTTTCATATCATGTAAGTGGGATGCAAACCTCACATTCCAAGCTTGTTTTATGGGATTGAGTTAGACTTAAAGTTCAATTCTTAATAGATTATCAGAGTCATGTTATAGTCTATCATAACAAGATTTTTTAAACATTATTTCACCTACACACGTGAGAGTGGATGCAAATCTCACCTTACAAGTCAGTTCCGTGAGATTGAGTTAGACTCGTAAGATTGAGTTAGACTTAATGTCTACTCCTTAACAAAAACCAAATTAATATAATTAAAAAATTTTATTTATAAAAATTATAAGTTTAAATTTAAGTAAAATTAAAATTAGAAATACCCTTAAAATTATTTTACCAATGAAAGGTTAAATTTTATATAAAATATTGTGTCTAATTTTTTCATTTTCACTTATATACCTTACCTTGTAACCGAACCAAAAACTTAGAATTTAACAAGTTAATACTAACTTCAAATTTTCAGTTATCAGCAAGTTTTCAACTATTTTTTTTCTCGCATAACCTTAAACAAGATTTAAAAAAAAAAGTTAAATCAGAGATTCTAAGTGAAATAGGATAAATCTTAAATATACTGTGTCGTGAACCATTAACAAACTACTTGACCTTTTTTTTCCACTTGTATTTACTGTGAAGTCCAAGTGAAAAGCAACAGGGTCAATGAGTTGTCTATTATAAGTATTTTAGTGAACCTTTGATAACCTTCAACACTGACGGATTATATATATGTAGGTATTTTATTGGAAAAATGGTTTTTTTAAATCAATTGTACTTATTGACAACTTACTTTTAACGATACTTTGCTTATTAAAAATATTAAATTTTGTATTTATAAACAAAATATATTAAAAGATAAAAAGTAGATGTAAAGTGTGTATTAAAACTTGTTAGATGTCAAAATAATAGTACTCGTTTTATTGATCTCTCTTACCATTTATACTTAACCGAGAGGTTTATAATTTATAGAAATTATCTCAAACCCTTTGACCCCCATTTTGTTATGTTCATTAAAAGGAAGCATAAATTCCTCACAAGTATGCTGTAAAAATGGTTAGAATCTGTGAATCAATCTAGTCTACTATGAGTTCGGGTTGGGTCGAAATTTTTTTACAAATTTTAGTATGAGTTGATGTTGGTACAAATAAAGAATCACACAAGTGTTTTTTTATTAAGTTGGTCTTCGTATTTGGATAGGTTAGTTTTTTTTAGCCAACATAGTGATAATTTGTATTTTTGTGATTTTGATTTGTATTTGCAGTTTAACATTTTTTTGGAATGTATTTTTTTTTATTGTATTGAAGTTTATGTATATTTTAATTAAAATTATAATTTATTCTTGACTGAAAAAAAAATAAATATTGTATTTTATTTTTAATTAATTGAGTCAATGAACCAACTCATTTAACTCATCAACATGTGATGGATTAGGCTGGGTTCGAAGTATTTAAAAGATATAACTTAAAAGATATTTTGGATGCTACAAGAACCGCAACAATAACAATAATGTTCTAAACTCTCAATATTTGTTTGAAGTAAAAAAACATGTTTTCCTACCAATTAGATTGGTCGTGCATGTGAACACTTTGCCAATAGTAGAGTCTAGAGACGAAGGGAATGTTAGTGTTTTCTGTCATGATGAAGTCACATATATTGGTCTCCATATAGAGCAAAAGGGATCTGAGGAAGAATTCCAATTTGACCTTTTTTTTTTATTACACGTACCATTTAAAGATAGGAAGTGTCCAAATTTTCTATAATATTGGTTTCTATTTAAGATAAAGCAATGTCACTATCTATATTTACGAAAACATTTATCTGAATAAGTTTTAAAAGGCATAAAAACTACCCATGACTACAAGTATATATGCAAGCATAATAGATGAACAAATTCTTGGTTCTCCACTCCTAATTTAAGAAATTTAAACCTACACCGCTCATGGGTGATTGTCAAATGTTTAACGAATATAATAGTATAGTGTTTGCCAAGCTTCATTTCTTCAACAAATATACATTCTGGTTTTATAATTAAATATGAAGATTGGGCAGCCACCGCAGGTTTGAAAATGGAATAATAGACTTCGTTTCAAATTTTCCTGTTAAGGCATGAATAAAAGAACAAGAGAATGAAATTCTTCGTACCCTCAAAGTAGCATTGTGAAGGAAGGCTAATTAAAGAAAGAAAAAAGCATGAAGACATTCACCAATAAAGAAACAGATTGACTTGAAAGAGACGAATGAAGGAGCAATATGTGTACATATATAAATTTAAATATACATAGGTTCTTTTCTTGTGGATGGCTGAAATAAGGTAGTTAGTTTGCAGAGGTACGGAAAAGGAAGACGCGTGAAGCATCTTGAAAAGAAGGAAAAGAATGAAGAGAAGAGAGCATCGCTCCCTCACTCTCCTTCCAAGCAAAGTCACCTGCAAGATACAACTACTGTAGTAAATGAAGCTCTATTCTATCCCATCAATGGATATACCAATAGGGTAACGATTTTTAGACTAACAAAATATTGACAAGGAAGGCTTTTTTATATTAGAGCATCCATTTGATGTTAAATTTGTAAAATAGTATCCAAACAAGGTCAAGTCGTGATGGTGAAAGACGACATTAAATCTTAAATTCTAAACCCTAAATTCTAAACCGACATTACAAGTGAAGTCGTCCTCTACTCAGTCGATTTCTCTTTTTGTTTTCAAAAAAGTAAAATCGTCCTATATGAGAACAGTTTTTGTCTACATGAAAATTAGAGTCGTCATCGAATATAACAACTTCATTTTTCCTTTTTTTAAGCATTTAATTAATTAATTAATTAATTTTGAAAAGTGAGTTGTGGGGCAACTGAACCACATTGCTCTTCCACTTGTCACTCTTCAAATCGAAATGCACCAGGAGAACGATTTCGGGGATTTCATACTTTCCTCAATGAGAGTTGCCTCCAGGAGGGTACTTTCTTCCACGACGGCTTGTACTCCACCTTTGAAGAAAGGTGCACTAAGTTACTAAAAGTTATAGGTGAGAGAGGTGGTGAGAAAAGAGAGGTGGGTGAAGTGAAGAGAGTAAGTTGGGGATTGAATGGTTTTCGAGAACTTGGCAAAGAGGTTGCATACGAGTTAAATGCTAAATAAAAGGAAGAGTGAAGTCGTCATCTTAGAGTACGATTCCATTTTTCTCGTAGACAAAAACTGTCTTCATATAGGACGATTTAGCATTTTTGAAAAAAACAAAAAAGAGAGAAACCGACTGGGTAGAGGATGACTTCACCTGTCGTTCTTCATCCTGATGACTTGATCTGTTTCAAAAAAAAAATTCAATGAATTCTATTTTATAAATTTAATATGAAATTGACCTCGAAATAAAAAAAGCCGACAAAAAATGACAAAGTGACGTGTCTCACATTTATGAAATATTTTTTTTTAAAGAAAGAAAACCTATGTTGCTTATTGCATGTGAAACCCAAAATAAAATCCTAGAGAAATTCAAATCAACTTTTCTTCCGCCGTCATTCATGTTCCAGTGGAAAAATGTGCATGTTTTTTAATGTAATTGTTGCGTTACAACTCACATGATTTACCACAAAAAACTCAACTAAATTCTAAACAACCCCAGCGGATACCAACCTCACTTTGTGAGCTTTGTGTCAGCTGGAAGTGCCGGTTGAATCAGATGCTTGCTTTTCTCTTCTTTTTTTCCCCTTTTTATGTTCTTTGCTGCTGCTACCAGTAATGTCTCTCACCGCACGGCGTAATCACACTTCCCTTTTTGTTTCTTTCTACGTGAGACTTGGGACAACTTGAACTATTCGTTTTTCATATTTCCCTTTCCCTTTCTCTCTGTCCTACGCACCAAAACCAGAAGATGGTTCTATAAATAACACCGCCTCCATCATATGCTACTTACTTCTCTCCTCATAATCACCTTCATCCTTTCAGCAGTTCCTAAACGCCATGGCTAACCCTCCCCCAGTTCGTCCCTGGTTCCGCTTAGCCTCCATTCGCTCCACCCCTGCTGCCCCTGCCCCTACCCAAGAGCCTCGCACTACGTTGGGCCTGCCCGCATTTAGAACTGCTTCAGCACCCTCATCACCACAATCTCACCCTACTCAACCTCAACCTCAACCTCATCCCGCTCCAGAACCTTCATATCAACCTAACAGATTCTCTTCTTCTTCACTCCCAAATTCTCCAGTCCACAAGGCCACACTTACAACATCTTCCCCCCCACATTCCTCCCCTGAGAAGAATACGCGTGTGCATGTCCCAAGTCCCATTCACTCTCCTAAAACAATTAAGCAATCTGATCGTAGCCCAATGCGCTCACCAAACAATAGCAGAACCACCACTCCTCCACCATCTCCTCTCACTCTCCCACCTTCCCAGTTGAAGACCGAGCCCAAGATACCTGAACAGCCGGAGCCCAAAACCGTGCTGGTCCAGAAAACCATCGACAGGCTCGGGCCCTGGCACAATGACGCCACTGAAACGCACAAAAACAATGCCAATGCGCATGCCCATCATGGAAAACACGTCACCGGCAGGGAGAGTGAATCCAAGGAGAAGGGTATTCACAAAAAGCTTTCGGATTCCGAGGACTCTGGCATGAGGGTCATAACCATTGCTGGAGAAAACAGAGGGGCTTTCATGGAACTGATCCAGTCCCCGAAGAAACCCGAAGCCAAGTACCTTCACAAGAAGGGGAATTCGAGCATCAACGTGGACGGGGTGGAGTCGGAGGGTTCCAGTGCCGAGGACGGGGGTGTGAGCAAGAAGGATAAGAATCAGAAAGGTAAAACAGCGTCTTCGTTTCCCATGGCTGCGTACATGAACAGCAACGTGCAGTGTGTGAACAACTCCCTCCTGTACAACACTTCTTGCTCCCACCACGACCCCGGAGTGCGCCTTTCTCTTTCAAAGAAACCATTCGGTGAAGGTTTCCATCTGAAGGAACACGGTGATGGTCACCACGCTTGATTCCAGAGAGAGTGTTGTTGGAATTGGACTTAGTTGTTTTGTGCTTCTGGCTTACGTTATGTTATGGTAAGATAATATGGTATATGGCATATTTATATATATTGGAAAAAAAAAAGTTCAGTAGCCAACTTGGGGGACGAGTTCTAATTCTTCTGCTTCGTTGAAGATTCTTCACAGCCCTCAGTGGAAAATGGAAAACAAATATGTATAATGTATGTATGGGTGATGCTTACGGCTTTATTCAAACACTTGATTGTTTTTGTATGGAAGAGATTCTGAAGCAGTCTATTACATGGGGAGAGGGTTGTGTATATGGTTCATTTTCCTTTGTTAATTGCTCTTTTGCAATAAATTTGTATCACCAATATAATAATGTATGTTGTGTTAAAACATTTCTCAGGGTTTTTCAGCTTCAATTATTTCATTCAAATATAGCCTAATTGTGAAAATGGGTCGAAACTTGGAAGCTAATTCGACTCATCACGGATTCAAATTAGATTGGATTAAATTATTTTTACAAATTTTAATATGAGTTGATTTTTGACCTGACTCATCTTGAACCTGGTTCACCCAGATTGAACTCGTGATGAATCAGGTTGGTGAGCCAACCCGCAGATAAAATGGTCACACAAGTATTTTTTATTAAGTTAAACTTTATATTTGGATCATATTAGATTGTTTTTTTTAGCCAACACATAAATAATTTGTATTTTTTTTATTTTGGTTTGTATTTGGACTGTATTAAAGTTTATTTAAATTTTAATTAGAATTATAATTTAGTTTTGGACGAAAAAAATAAAAAAATTGTATTTTTTTTAATTAAGTGAACTCGTAAGTCAACCTGTTTAATCCGCAAATCTGTGGTGGGTGGGTCGGACCGAGTTCAATTTTTTTTATTAGTTAAAAAGTGAACTGGATTAAATTGACTCACTAAATCATCAACTCGTGATGGGTGAAACCGGATTGTCTAACTCTCCGTTCTGTTGCACATGTCTTTCGTTTTGACCATTTTGTTTTCTTAATACACTTTTTTTTTCAATGTAAAGTTTAGTTAATATTTGTTTCGAACTATTTGAATTGAATACATTAATTTAATTAAGTCTAATAATAAATTAAATAGTGATCTAAACTATTTTTTTATGGTTGAATTTTTAAATTTGAACTTAAAAAACTAATTTTGATTTATATTTCATTTCTATAGTTTAGTTCAGTTTAATTAGTTATTATTTTTAGTTTAATTTAGTTTTTTTTAGCACTCATACATACATTTCTCTATTTATTAACACGAACATATGGTGCATCCAATATTATATTACTCTAAACCCCAACGCGTGGAGCGCATGAAACGAGAACACTATATTTTTTTATTGACAATGAAAGGCAAATTTAAATATTAACTTAATAGTTAAATACAATTATTCTCATTAAGACTACTCTCCTTAAATATAATTTTTCATTATTATTAATATTATTATAAAAATATAGAATAAATTTTACCGACATTCTTTATATAATGTACTGTCTTAAATTTTAAATCTGTGAGAAAAGACCGTTGTAGTAATAAAAAAAGTAGGGTGCAAAATTGAATTTTGAGTAAATGTGTGCACTGACAATGTAATTTCATAAAAGAAAAATACATAGAATTGGAGGTAGCTATTTGGGATCCAAAGTATAAATAATTTGGGAGGTAGACAAGTGAAGGTTTGAAGTTGAAGGGCAAAAGGTTGCGCCGTACGCCTCCTCCATCTAAGAATTTTTCTTGTGCTCTTTTTCTTTTTGCTTGGGATTTCCCTTAGTATTCAGATTAGCTTCAGTTTGTGAGTATTCCTGTTCTGGTTTCAACTTTCTTTTTCCATTAATATCGCTACTTCTTCTCTGAAGAATAATGTGGGAGTTGGTGTGTGCTTGATTTTGTGTGGCAGAGTCGAAAATGGCTTCAAATCCCAAAACCTTGACTTTTGAGGAGGTGTCTAAGCACAACCACAAAAAGGATTGCTGGATCATCGTCAATGGAAAGGTCTGCTTCTTTTGTCTTTCTTCTTTATCTTTTTTTCTTGGTTTATTATCCGTTTCAGTTTTCGGGATCTCCATTATGCGTGCTGAAGAGGGCTGACGAATTAATCGTAAAGGGTTTCAAGGGTTTCAAGATCCTGTTGTTAATCTCCTATAGAGTATTTTGCTAGCAGCATTCTCTTATTCAGACTAACAATTGATGAATCCAGTGCAATCTTGAATTTAACATTTAATAAATGATCGAAATTAGCGTGAACAAGTAACGAAGTGAATTGCCTTTTTTTGTTAAGGATAATAATCAAAGCTTAGTAACCAGATAACTTTGAATCAGACAAACCAGGTTGGAATGCCTATTCTGAAATTGACACGATGATAAAATTTATGAATTGAATGTTATAGTAGTATTTTTGGCCTATGTTATACAGGTTCATTTTATATAATTAAAATTCAAAATATATGAACATTTTTTAATTTATAATTTATAGCATGATTGTTGCAGTTTCCTTTTGCACATTACTAGGCCTTATGCTTGGAGTGCTACTGATACAGTTATTGTTGCAGTTTTTTGGTTGAGTTCTTTTTGCTATGTTAGAAACATGTTAAAGGATATATCATTGGTAATCGAGAAGAGTTATTTAATTTCTCACAGTTCCTTCTCCTTGTTAGTTTCTAGGTTAGTAAAAACTATTGCCCCATTATTATTGGAAAGAATATGTTATATTCCGAGAAACTTGTGCTTCACGTTGATAAGTTCTCAAGAGCTGTGTAATTCGTGTAAATTTTGCTTTGGGATATATTGAAGTGTGTGTTTTAGATAAAAGTGGACAACACCAAATGCCAAAGGTTTAGATTGAATTATTCTGCATTACCTTTCACAATTGGTATTTAAGACTTTAGCTTGTAGTATTTCCATTAATTTTGTTATACTTGTATGCATTCCACTTTGGCAGGTGTATGATATCACCCCATTTATGGATGACCATCCAGGAGGTGATGAAGTTTTGGTGACGTCAACAGGTAATTGATTTATCTTCGTTGGTCGGTTCATATGAATAGTCTGTAAATAGAAAATTATTATTATCTTATCAAGGTAGGAATTGGTAAGGATTGGACTAAGAATCCCCAACTTTGTCATTTTTACAGCGAAGGACGCCACCATTGATTTTGAAGATGTGGGCCACAGTGATTCTGCCGTTGAAATCATGGAAAAATACTTCATTGGGAACTTTGACACTTCCACTTTTCCTGCCGGAGTTAACCATGGACAGCCACCACCACCTACAAAAGCTCACGGCGGAGGCAATCAATCTTCTGAATTTGTTGTAAAGATCTTGCAATTCCTGTTGCCTTTGTTGATATTGGGCCTAGCCTTTGCTCTGCAGTTCTATGGCAAAAAGAAGCAGGCAGCACCTCCTGAAAGCTGAACTAAGCTAGAGCCGAAGTTTCAGTAGGTTACTAATTCATTGCCCTTAACTTGTTATACTTTGATCAATGTTGTTTCTCTGTACTTAAAATTCCTCACCCCACCCAAAACCATGTAGGGCCTTGATGCACTCTGGTCTCTTGACTCACTCATACTTGTTGTTCATTTAAACAATTGGTTTAAACTCTCATTTGTCAGCTTTTGATTGACATTGGCGCAGTGATGGATTTGAATTCAAATTGAATGCCTTTTGAAATCAAATTAGCGCTTCCAAACTGCTGCAACTATTCACGCAACTTCAATCTCTGGCCCCTTTTTATATTTTCACATTTTCTTTTGAAAAATGCATATATATTTGATCAGCTGAAGATCAAAACTTTATTTCTCGAACTATCCTAGTTAAAGTTCACTAGTAGAGATGGCAAATAAACCTGTCCCCGTGGGTATTGCCCGAACCCGTTCCCGTTTTGACGGGGAATCCCCGCATTGACTGGGTATGGGTATGGGAAATCCCCGACTTTTTCAGTTGGGTATGGGGATGGGTATGGGGATGTACATATACCCGCCATAATACCCGTCCCCGTCATATTTCCATTCTCATTTAAATTATTAAAATATTCACAATTAATCAAGTAACCCATATATATATATATATTTTTTTTTATTTTTTTTATTTTTTTTTATTTTTTTTTCTTTTAATTATTTCACTTGTCATGAAACTTATTCTCATCTCCTATATATTTTTTATCTTATCATAACCTGTATGTAATTATGTTAAAATGATGTATGTTAATAAAAGAAAAATTATGCCTCATATTTGAATATTTATATTATTTTTTAATATTTTTATTTATTATAAATTTTCCTTTCACATGAGAATGTTTATACT
>Ga0214542_1000358_pt1 | contig 79065 bp, 21 predicted proteins | sample CNSS1metaG_FD_160096 | JGI IMG/M metagenome (GOLD analysis project Ga0214542, IMG submission 160096) | Root nodule microbial communities from cowpea collected in UCLA plant growth center, Los Angeles, California, USA - CNSS1 | ecosystem: Host-associated > Plants > Roots > Nodule | place: USA...
TAATCTTATCAAAAAGAGAGGGGTCGTGCTTACAGAAGAACAAGACTGGAGTTTCCTCCTCAATAACTGCCGAATAACACCTCCAGCCATCTCAGTTCAGACTGCAATCCATTCATATAAAAAAATATAGAAAGTAACTAAATACCTCCAACCAAGTATAAAAGATAAAATATATGGGTAATAACAAAGACAGCATCACCAAAAAGTGCAAATAAGTTAAAAGTAAATGTTATCAACTGTTTCTGAAATAGAATAAGACTAAACCCAAAAATGAAAATTTGCCAGGAAAAGTACTAGCAAAATTTGTAATTCAGATTATAGTTAGATGATCTACCAAGAAAATCAACTTTTTCTCAGTTTGGATAAACTTTTAAGAATATAAAAAAATCAGGTAAAATGAATTAAGTTTCTCCTATAAGTTAAAATTAACTTAAGCAAATAAATTTTTGAAGAAGTTAAATCAGAAATCTTCCATGGACCTTTTTTGAACAAACTTCTCAATAAGTACCTCCATAAGTTAAGGCTAGCTTATGCATAGGATAATTTGTATAGGTTATCTCAAATAGTTCTCAAAATTTATAATTTATAACTTGTGCATGAAGCTAATTTCATTTGTTTTCTTTTTATTTTTATCTTTTAGAAGTTCTTATGGAGAAGTTTGCTCAAACAGACACAAGGGCATAACTTAACCTTTAACTTATGATAGAAGTTTAAAGGTCTATTTGCATCAAATTTTCGAAAACCCTTGTAGAAGAAGAAAGTAAGAAGAAAAAATTGATATATATATATATATAGAGAGAGAGAGAGAAAGAGAGATCGAGAGAGATTCTAGAACGTAGCTCATGGAGAATCCTTTTTCTATTTTATTTTTCTTCTTATTTTCTTCTACTATAATTTTCTCTCAAAATGTTTACGAGAACAAGTCCTAAGTCATTTTACCTTCTTATTTTCTTAAAGTAAAAGTGTCTATATAAAAGTTTATCCAAGAAAAACCTTACCCTCTCTATCCCATATATTCTAATTCTTGGCAAAAAACATTTACAACAAGATCGAGAAAGTAGTAGACAAGACAAGACCAAGCACAAGTATGCACACGACGAAAGACAGACTAATTTTAAAACAACGTTAATAACTAACACACAATAAGTTTTACGGTTTAACTGACATCATCCCTCAGTGCTGATCTCAAACAACTGAAAGTACAGAGCTTTTTGAATCGGAAAAGAAAACATAGCCTAAAAGGTGCAAAATGCATCTAAATCGTGTATTTTCAGCCAGTTTCAGCACCAAATATGCAACCAAACACAAATTAAGGTCTCAAGAATAAAACAAACACACATAAAGGGCCAATAAATAGATAGTTACATAAGCAGAAAACACAGCAACACCATAAACCCATATCACCAAGCAACACATTCAAATGAAATCTTAATAGGGCATATATTTTTCTGCAGCAGCACAAAAACCAGGAAGCTCGGTTCAATTCAGAAAATGAAGCTTCGTGGACCCAAATGGGATGTAATAGAAAGAAAATAGATATCAAATTGTTGCACGTGCAAACAGATATACGGAGATGAAAATTATAAAACCCGTAATTAAGAAGTAGGTAACAGATCCGAGTTGCAGTGATTGCTGAACATTTAAAAGACAGAAAACAAATTAAGTAAAAGAAATTGGGAAATGAAGAGATAGAGAAAAAGGGACTTACGAAACGAAAGCTCTCGATTGGGAACTGAGGATCTAAGGAGGAATAAAGAGAAAGTGAAGAAGAAAGAAGAAGAGAGAGAAACTGCGAAAGAGAAGCTTTGAGACACACACGCTTCTAATGTTGCAGCCACGGGAAACGCTCTGTGCTCTTGGGCCTTACTCGCAGGCCTTATTTGGATTTTTGTTACCATTTTTTTTTTCTTGGCATATGTCAGCTACAGCTTCCTCAATGGTAGAAGGGTTTAAAACTAATATATATTTTTTCTTTTTAATAAATATAGGTAATAATTAGATTAAAGTTGTATATGATCATATTAATTATTGAAATAGTTTAAATAAAATTAAATTTATTATATCAAAATTATAATTTTTTTATTATATTAAAAGTAAAATATATCAATACTTGTTATATTAAAGTATTATTAAATTTTTTTAATATGTTTTCTTTAAACATTTTTATAATTATTCATTATAGATCCACACATGTATGTCACACTCTGTCCTCCTTTATTTTTCATAAACACTTTATCCGACTACATTTGATTTTTAGATATGATGTTTGTATATGAAATATGTGTTTCGTACTATTGTTATATGATACGGTGATATGTTAAATGTTGAAAATATGATGTTTGTATATGAAATATGTGTTTCGTATTATTGTTATATAATACGGTGATATGTTAAATGTTGAAAATATATGATATTATGTATTGAATATAGATAGAAAGAAAACTCAATGGTAATATGAGGTGCAGTTGATAAATTTTATTTTGGATAAAATCGATGGGATATGACTTCATATTAGACATGATTGACTAAATTAAAGAAGAAAGTAACAAGTATCAAGAATATTTGATAATCAAAATGTCTAAAAAAAAGTTTCAAAGCACAAAGAAATAGAGGAAAGTTATCAAGAATTAAAATCATCTACAGAGACATCTAGTACAAAAAAGTAATACAGGTTATGCACATTGAAACAAGTAACAATTTATGAGCTATTTAGATTCCAATCACAATTTTTAAGTGTGAAAAAAAAATGTGTATTTCATTGTAAATTCTAAAACATATATGGTCATACTAATGAAAAAATAATTGTTATGTGTGTCTCATGACTACTTTAATGGAGTCGTAAGAGAGATTAGTATCAACTTCATGCCTTTTTTCTATCTATGATGAAAAGAATAGAAAATTGGGAAGTTAAACCAACAAGGACACTACAATTAGTTGTAGATCAGTGAAATATTTTTATAGTGTAGCTAAAGACGTTTTAGTTAGAGTTCACAAATTCATGTTCCCAATAAATTTTGTAACCATTTGAAGATCAAAGTGCATGATGATGAAGTAAATTTTAATATCATTAAAGCAATGCAGCATCCTAAAGAAAAACAATAGTGTTTTTTGCTAAATGAAGTGGATGAACTTTTTCTAGCAGCACATTAGCAACAACAATGACCTAGATTATGAGAAATAAAAGGAAGTTAATGACTGCTTGAAGTATTTGGATTTAGAAAAAGAAATTCCTTTGAATTAAGAAGAAGATGAAAAAGCGTTGCATGAAACTGTATCTAAAGATCAGAAGCTAAAGATGAATGTGTTGTCTCCACATATAAAATATATTTTTTCTTGAAGAAGGAAGGAACAAACTAATGGTGATTAATAGTCCTTAATCTATAGCAGAAAAAGAGAAGTTGATTGCAGTTCTTAAAGTCAATAAGAATGAATTAGGTTAGGATCTATTTGATCTTAAAGTCAATAGTCCTTCATACTACGTACATAGGATTCATATGACACAAGACTACAACCTGTAGTTCAACCTCTCAGGAGATTAAATCCTTCCGTTAAAGAAGTAGTAAAGAAAAAAGTTTTAAAGTTGTTGGAGCCATTAATGATCTACCCTATTTTTGATAGTAATTGGATTAGTCTAGTCCAGGTAGCGCCTAAAATAGAAGGTATGACCATTGTGCACAATGATAACAATGAGTTAATTATACAATCATATTGTTTTAGATTCAGAAGATCTAGATAAAATAACTTTAACTTATCCAATTGCTTAAAGAAAAATGTCTTTTGGATTATGTAATGCACCAACTACTTTCCAAAGGTATATGTTGTCCATATTCTCATATCGTATTGAAAACTTCATTGAGGTATTTATGGATAACTTCTTAGTCTTTAGACCTTCATTTGATGATTGTCTCAAGAATTTGGACATAACCCTCAAGAAATGAGTTGTTATTAATCTTATGCTAAACTAAGAGAAGTGTTACTTCATGGTAACTGAAGGCATTGTTCTAAGAAGCAAGCTCTACTACAAAGGCATCAATGTTGACAAAGCTAAATTGGAGGTTTCTAAGAAACTCCTACCTCTAGTGAATTTGAAAGCATAAAAAGCTTTCTTGGACATGTAGGATTTTACTATTGGATTGTCACTACACTTGATTGGAATTTGTGTTTTGAATTAATGTGTGATACTAGTGATTATGTATTAGGAGCAGTTTTAGGATAGAAGAAAACTAAAAATTTTCATGTTATACATCACGCTAGCAAGTTGTTAAATGAAGCTCAAGTCAATTATGCCACCACTAAAAATCGAAATGTTAGTTATAATGTATGCCTTTGAATTTTTTTAGATCATATTAGATTGACTCAAAAGTAATTGTGTCTACAAATCGTGTTGCAATCAAATACTTATTGCAAACCTAGTTCTAGGCCTAAACTAATCATTCTGTTGCAAAAATTTGATTTGGAAATTAAAGACAACAAAGGTTACGAAAACTTAGTAGCAAACCACTTATCCAGATTTGTGAATGAAAAGATAAAAACAAAAAAGGTTGAGATTTAGGAGAAATTTCCATATGAGAAGTTACTTATGATGTAGAATAGTCCTTAGTTTGCTACCATAGAAAATTTCAAGGTTGTAAGTCATTCCTGAAGATTTTACTTAACACCAGAGAAAGAAAGTTTTTAGAGATTCTAGACAATTTATGTGGGATGATCCTCCTCTATTCAAGATAGGATCAAATAATTTGTTGAGGAGATATGCCATAGCTAAGGAGTAAAACAACATTTTGTGGTATTGTCTCAACTCTCCTTATGGTGACCATTTTAGTGGAGAAAGAACAACATGAGTGTTGTAATCTAATTTTTATTAGCCAACATTATTTAAGGATGCACATGCTTATGTTCAGAGGTGTAATGAGTGTTAAAGAAGTAGCGTAATTAAAAAATATATATGAAATGCGTCTAGAAAACATTTTAGAGGTTGAAGTCTTTGATTGTTGGAAAATTGATTTTGTAGGACCTGTGCCACCTTCATTTTTTAATGAGTACATCCTTATGGCAATGAACTATGTATCCAAATGGGGTTGAAGCAACTGCAGCTAAAAGACCATATGCCAAAATTGTGATTAAATTCTTGAAAACAAGTATATGTTGATATTAAATTATTATATTATAGTAAATGAAAGTTCTTTATACAATTACAGTGATAAAATTACTCTTATGAGAATGAGATAAAAAAATAAAAATAATGATATAAAAAATCATCAAATCAGTATTCTACATGATAGAAATAAACAACAAATAAAATTATTAAAAAAGTTAAAATGATCAATTGTGTGTCTTAGGAATAATTTGATATACCATTAAATAAAATCTCACAAAGGAAAAAAATGTATAATTAAGGGTATGATAAGATGAAAAATACCTTATAGATCTAAGAAAAATTTCAGATATCAAACTAGTCGAACGGTGAGGCATAATGAAAATTATTTTAGAAAAAACAAAAAGTTCTTTAAGTGAAACAAAAATTATGGATTAAAGAGAATAAATTACTTATTCAATAAAAGGTTTATACAATTAAACACTTGAAATTGAGAGATCAAATATTCTTGTGCGAAAAAAGTAAACAATAAACAAAAATATTAAAAAAGAGTACAAATAATCAACTATGACACCTAAAACCTATTTTATTTATTATAATTGATAATACAAAGCACAAAGATTGTAACAAGAGAGAAAATACCTTTTTGAGATAATTATAAAACTAAAACTAAAAATGTAATATGTGTGTGTGTGCATGTGCGTGTGCGTGTGCGTGTGCGTGTGTGTGTGTGAGTATTTTAGGTCATCTAATAAAATCAGTACTTTAGTAATTTGAACGGGGTCAAGGATGAAGAGAGGGATTGGTATTGGAAATGGGATGGGGATGGGAGACATATGTACATGCCCATACTCGTCCCTATACCCAATTAAAAAATCTAATATTTGTAAAAATGAGAACAAGTTTGAATAATATCCATGGGATGAGTTTACTTGTCATCTCTACATGGATTTTTTTATTGAATTTTTTATGTGGGTTTTTTTTATATTTTTATTTAATTTTATTAGTATACATTTGATACTTTGACTTTTGTTCATACATGGATTTGATTTTTAAGCCTTTAATGTTATATGCTTTGGGTTTTATTATTTCTTTTGCGTTTTTATTATCTTTAACATGTTTAATTTTATTTTACTCTTGTGTTTATTTTTGGTATTGACTACATTAGTGGTGGTTTACCTCCTTACTATGTCCCCATTGAATGAGAACGAGGTGAAGCTACTTAAAGAAAGAACATGGGATTATATCAAGTGAATATGACCCTTGAAAACTAGCTTATCACCCAAAATGGGGGTTAATCTCTTGATAGGCTAATACTTTTATACCTTGAGAATTGGATGACTTCAAGATCCAAGTAAAAACTCATGAACTATCTCTTTCTTCTAATTCTTCTTGTCTAATTGAAGGTTATTAAAAATCCTGGACAATTAGTTAATTAAACTATTGTCATTATAACATGTAACTTAAATACTTTAGGTTTGATCTCATTAATTGATTCTAACTATACTCATATTTGAAGAGTATAGGTCATTTTTGTATACCTCTTTCTCTGCTAGTGTGTGTGTGTGTTGTTAGTTTCTGAGTATTCTTTCTTTTCTTTCTCTAACAACTAGTATCGAGAGCTAACAAGACCAATGGTGTAAGGCCCGAGGAATTAAAGTAATTAAATAAATCATTATTTAATAAATATGGGTAGTGGGAGCCTTTATGACATTAAATGCTAACTTTCATGACGTGGAAAAGTACTAGTTTAAATGGTCAAGAGTCCTTAATTGTGTTGAGAGAACTTGGATTAAAGTCTTGTGTATGCTAATTTTGAGATTATTTTGAATTTATTATTTTATGATATGCGTGAGCATGATAATGGATTATAAATTCCTAGATTTATAGGAATTATCACAAAACATGAATTGGTTGAATGGTTGTGCATTGAATTGGTAATTACAAGGTGGTGTGTTCAAACCTTGATTAATGCAAAATAAGTTCCTTTTTGTCAAAATTCTTTTTGGCAAAATTCTTTTTGGCATGGGTGGAAAAGGTAAGAAACCCTAGCTGTCCCAAGAGGCCGCCAAAGAGGCTAGAAATACACCAATAATGGTCTTTGAATGACAATTATTTCCATGAGTTATTGAAATTCATTTTATTGAGGATTTGTTAATATGGCAATTAAGGGGGAGAGAATGTGGTTTTGGAGGCTGAAACTGTTGAGTGTTATGAGGAGAGGTTTACAGAAACACAATTGTGTCTGTTGAGTGTGAAGAAGGGAGGAATCGAGGAGGAGCTAAGTAGACTAGTGGTGATTAAGGAAGGAGCTCTAAGAACCATTAAGTTGAGCAAGGAATCAAGGTAAGGGGAGTTCCATATCTTGAATTAAATGTTAATTATATGATTTTGTCCTATGTTTGAGGTTAGAAATGCCTTGTTTGCCAAATTTGTTTCAATTTCGTCGCATTTCTGGACTTCTCCCGGAAACCGCCTAGCGGCGTTGATGGCTTGCCAGGCTACAAATGCTCTAGAACCCATTTTATTGGTTTTTCCATATGAACTGCTTGGCGGCTAGGTGTTGCACGCCAGGCGATGCGAACTAGTTTTCAAGTTGGCTGTCTTTTTAAGTTTTTTGTGATGTTGATGTTGTCTGAAGGAAGTCTTGGTGTATGCTCGAGTGAATTTTTATGTGATTGGATATATGCAAGTAATTTCTTTATGATGATGGTATGAATCTTGCATGAATTTGGGGTTAGGGTTCATAATGGAATTGGGGTGAATAAATGTGATTTTGAATTATGATTTATGATATGGTTCATGAAAATTATGTTGAAACATGTACTAGAATTGGTAATTGGGGGTTTTAGGGTTCGAACTGGTACGGGGAAAATCTGGGCAGAACCTAGAATTGTATGCACCGCTTGGTGGCGCATGAACTGCCACCAGGCGACACATTAGGACAATGGTGTATCTGCTTGTTGTTTTGTGATTCGTGTTCTCGAAGGTCTATTGGGTAATTTTTCATGCATAATATAGGTTAATTGGTAGAGGATGTATGAAGTAAATGTATATAAGTAAGTGATCGAGGTCGTACTCGACCAAATAAAACATTTATATGCAGTACTCAGGAGTTAACCCAAGGTCGTCTCCTAGTGACCATTGTTTTCACTCAAAGGTTCCAGATTGCAATTCAACACAAAAAGGGAGGGGGGTTGGCAGATTCAGATTTTAGAATTATGAAAATATGTTTCAACAGTTTTGCAAATGTTAATAAAACAGATTAAAAACAGTATTGACTTCCTTGAATTTGAATGCAATCTCACCCATCACAAGTCACGCTATTACGGTTTTGGTCTCACCCAATCCACTCGTTCAAACCCACTAAGTTAGGGTTAAAAATGTGTTTCAATATACAATTAAGCAATGCATATATCCATTCATATGTGGCAGTCAACCCAATTCATTAAGCATGAACGAAATCAACCAAGAATAGCCAACCCAATATGTAATTAAGCATTAATAGAATAAAAGTAACCATTCATCACAAAATTAAGATGAAGTAAGGAAAACACAAATTCAAAACAAAACCTCAAAGTTCAATTGCATCTCCTTCAAGTAGTCAATACCTAAGTTAGAAAGCCATGAAATTCGAATTATAAACCAAAGGTAAACGAAAATACATCACCATTATGAAGAAAACGGACTACAATAGTGTGCAAATTGCTTAAAAACGGTCCAGAACGTGTGGGAAATTAGTGAAAACGAAAACCCCCAAATGAATGTTCTCTCAAAAACCTAAAAATGGAGAATGGGTACAGAGTGGTGGCTGCCCATGAAAGAGAAGACCTAAAATGTGGTCACATCAATTCTGCCACTCCTATTTACAAAAAGGCCACTCAGAGCTGTAAAATTACAAAACTGTCATTCTGGTAAGCAGAATTACAAAAATGCCACTCTATGCTAAAATTGCTGGCCCAATAACATGGATGGCTGACTAACATGGTGAAAACGTGGTAATGATGTGGAAATCACGTGGCAACTCTCTCTTGATCTTAAGATAAATGTCCAAGCTCCAACATTTGCTCCACATAATACCTAAAAACAATTACAAACAATAATTAGACCAATTAATGATAAATTACTCAAAATTCGGAATAATGGCCCAATGAAACCCAATTGAATTAAGGCTTAATACCTTTTTTGTCCTTATTTTCGTAGTGTTTGTTGCAGATGGTCTCATTTTTACAGAATATTTAAAATGGTCCTCATTTTTACCGAATGTTTAGAATGGTCCTCATTTTCGCAATTCGTGTTTTATTTGGTCCTTTTCTGTAAGGTCGTTTAAATCATTAACGGAACATTGTACAGGTGTCACGGTTTATATTAGGGTGTGTTATGTGTATTGTACAGGTGGCTAATTAACGTTAATTTTTTAATTTAGGGGAAATCTTGCAATTAGGGAAATTTTTTTATCTTCGTCATTCTTGAGTTCAGATTTGCAGAGGAAGCAGCTAATACTTGTCATTTCATCATTGGATTGCAGTTGCACTCTTTATTTCAATTTTCTAGTTAATCATCATCAACGAGGTAAGTGGGTTCAGGGTTTTTTGGGTTGTGTTTGCTCGTGGGTCAGGGTTTTCGTAATTCTATTTTTGGGTTTGTTTGTCTTTCGATTGTTGTGATGTTTTGCATGGTTTCTAAATTACTTCCATGATTTTGTGTAGTTTGTGTCTGTAGGTGGGTTCAATGGGGTATTATTTTAGTTGGTTTGTTTATCGGTTGTCGATGTTGGTGTAATGGTTCCCATTATTTTATTTGTAATTGATTGTAGCAGTGGTCCCCCATTGTGTTAAAGTAGGCTTAATAATACATCTTTTTCATCTGTTTAATTTACTTTAGGACAATGAGTGATGATAGGTTCAATGTTATTGTCCACCACGGTGGTGAAGTAGAGGCCCATGAAGAGACTGCTGAAGTAGAAATTGGGGATGCCAGTGGTCTGAATACTGATGATGACATCCTTTTCATCAACACCACCATTTAAAAAAGTTGCAGCCCACATTATTAGAACCACCATTCTGTAAATCAATAAACCAAACATTAAAACCAATTTATTATTAACACAAAAATAAAAATAGATTGTACCCAAAATTTTCTACCAATATTCTTTGGAGTTCTTGTCATCCTCAAAGCAGTCATCTCTGCAACTATAAATCGGGGTTAATTTGTTTCTCGTTGAACCACCAATAGTGCACAAAGTGATACAACATGGTTGCCTCCAACGATTACAACCAGAGGTAAAGGAAGAAGATTGAGACCGTAACATACCTATATAATGGGATTGCAGGAAGAAGAAGATTGCAGCAATACCAATTAGGAATGGAGGAACAAGATTGTCAAAACTCACCAACTGCCCAAACATTCCCTACCAAAACCCTAGCTCACTTATTTATCCCCAAATATTTAATTAAGCCACATGTACAATACACCACGTAATACACCCTAATACAACTCGTGTCACATGTACAATGCTCCGTTAATGATTTAAACGGCGCTACAGTAAAGGACCAACTAAAACACTAATTGCGAATATGAGGATCATTATAAACATTCGGTAAAAATGAGGACCATTTTAAACATTTTGTAAAAATGAGGACCATTCGCAACAAACACTACGAAAATGAGGACCAAAAAGGTATTTAAGCCTTAAATTAATAATATAATTTCGGTAATAATATCTTCTAAATAATTCAAATTCTAAAGTAGATAGATTTTTAAATAATATCATATTATAATAATAATTTATATACTCTTTATAAAATCTAAAAATTATTTTGTTGGTATTTATTGAAAATAATATAGAATTTTGTATTTATGACAACAACATCAAAAATATTGTTTTGTAAAAACTAAACAATAAAAATACGTAGATAATTTGTGTGAAAATCATTAGGTGGAAGGAATAGGAAAAGTAATCCAGCTCAAAATATTATTATATAAAAACAAGGACTTATAATATTAATATTTTGTGGATAATTTATTTTTATGGGAGATAATTAATCCTAGAGACATGCTGTAAGAAGTATGTTTGGGTCTTATCTAACCCTAACATTATTCAAAATTGTTGATTTGAATTTCGATCTAATTAAAACTGAGAACATAAGACAAGATTAACTTGATATGACAATAAAACTTAACAATCTAGAACTTCAACCTTATTTATAATTAAGTCATTGATTTAAATATAGGTGTGATAGCAATGTGTGTTGCATGAGTTTATTTAAATGTAAAATATATAACAAATTTATTATTAGCTTTTAATATAAACAATTTACTATAATATTTTTAACGTACTACATATAATTTTATCAAAGTTTACTATCTTCAATGTTTTTGGCACCACACCACACACTTGTTCCACTGCTGTCACCGCCTATTGCCATTTGTTTTAGTCGTGTCACCACCTCGTGACCTCGTGCTACTATTCCTTGTCGTGAAAGCTATGAAATTCTACCTCTAAGTTAATTGTTAAATTTTATTATTTTAATATTCACATATTATAAGTTGGATGAGTGATAATGAATGTTATTATTTATATCTTATTTTAACTTTAGTTATAGACTGAATTATATTAAATTTAAATAATATTTAATTTATTTATAAGATAAATTTTATTTAATTTAGTTAAGTCTAGTTTAGTTTAGTTGTTGGTTTAATTTAATTAATTTATAGATTAATTTTGATTAATGTACAATCCTATTTTAGGATTTTAAAATTAATAAAAATTACGTTTCATTATAATATTCAAAAAGATAATACAAGTACAAAATAACCATTACTAAAATTATAAATTATAAAAAACATCATTTGTACACATTTAAACTAAATCAATAACTTTCATACATAAAGTAATTACTACTAAAACTCCTTGAAACTTTTATCTACTATGACTAATAGTTCCTCATCCTTCTTAGATGTTTCTAAATCTATAACTTTATATGCTTTCTGTCAACATCCAATTTCGTACGGATAAAAAAAAAATTGTTGTTTGACCTAGATAATAAGTAGGAAGAAAGTTTAAAAGAAAAAAAGAAAGAAAAAAAAATATATATATAATGAATATTTAATTGAGCATAAATAAATTTTTTTTTTTTTACTTTTTATCTTATTTCAACTATATTTTCATCTTCTTTTTGTTTTGTTTTTGTTACAAATTAGTTTTACTTTTATTTTATTTTATTACTATTATTATTATTATCTTATATTATTTTAACCTTTATTTTAAATTTTTGTCTTATTTTATTTTATTCTTTCTCTTTATTTGATTTCATTTTTATTTAGTTTTATTTTATAATCTTTGGGTTTAATATGTTTTAATGTACTTTTATTTCTTTTTAGCTCTTTTTTATCTTATTCGTTTGTTTAAAAAAAAAAAGGTTTTCCCTCGAGAATCACCACACGCAACCGCCCAACGTGAATCATCAATCTTTCCCTCTTCCAGCACGTTTTCTCTGCATTATGAGATCATAATGTCATGCAGAACCTTCATTTCATTTCATTGGAATCATCAACACCACCAACTGGCGAAAAAAAAAAAACAAAAAAACAACAACAAAAAGTCTACTCTCCTCCACCTACACACACAACTTCCAAACATCAGATAAGGAACAAATACAGAACAAGGGGAGAACAACAAGAAAAAGGAGCACGCAAAGGAGAACGAAGATAAAAGAAAAGGGCAAAAAAGAGGGGACGGGGAGTGTCGCGAGAAGAGGAGTTCCGAGCAGGAAAGGAAATAGCACCAAAAGGTAAGATCGCTACTTGAATCTTGCGTATTTGTGATTTGAAAAGTATTTGACCGGTTATGCGCTTGAACGAGTGTTGATTGTTAATTCTGGATTCCATGAAAGTTATTGTCACCTCCATTTGCATATACTTGTGCCTTGTATCTGAATAAAAGAAAATGATCAGAACTCACTTCAACCTGCAACCAGTATACATACACATGCAACCAGAATACATACACAAGAGCATATTTACATCCATCTGACCACAGCCCGTTTTACATTCCTCATTCCCCATTCCTCCAATCTGCACAAAACAACCAAAGCCAGAGAGCCTCTATATTACACACGTTATATTTTTTATTTCTTCTAATAGTTTAGTTTGTCATGAAATTCATCTGCATCTCCAATATATCTTTTATCTTATCATAACCTTTATCTAATTATTGTGTATATCAATTAAATATTTTTTATGTCTCACATTTGAATATTTCTATTATTTTTTAGGAAAATTATATTTTGACTCATTTTTTGACTTCCATCTTTTACTCAATGAGGTGACTTAGTGTGAGCCATTAATTATTTCAAAAGAAAAGATAATGATGGTACATTAATCAATGATCTACACTAAGTCACGTTAAAAAGTAAAATATGAGAGTAAAAAAATGGGAGTCATAGTATCATTGTCCTATTTTTTAATATTTTTATTCATTGTATATTTTTCTTTCACATAAAAATGTTTAACCTAGGAATGTCAACAAAATTTGTACCTGCGGATATCCGCGGATAAAACTTGCATTGGGTAGGAAATTGATATTGAAAATGGATGTTCCCGGGTGACGGGTACGAATATTTTTTATACCCGTAAGTTAACAGGGCAAGTATCATAATATCTCTACCCACTATACTCTAATTTAAATTAAAATAAATAAATAATGATTAAAACATTAATACATTGATTTTGAATGAGTTATTTTTTATCAATTGATTTTAAAAAATCTCTATTTATTTGTAAAAAATTGTCATTCAACACTTTAAATGGGTTATTTGCATTTTGTTTGAAATTTATAACTCTTATGAATTGTATTTTTATTTGAAATTATGATTAAAAGTTGTTGTTAAGTATTAAAGTTTTCTTTTTGTAAATACTCGCGGATACCCATTGATATTAACAAAATATGCGGATACCCGAACGAATATGGGTATAGGTACATGACGGATTTTTTTTCAGCGGGTAGGGGTAGGGTACGTGGGAGCTATTACACCCGTTAACATCCCTAATTTAATCATCTCAATTTAAGTATTTAATAACATAAATATTTCATTTACTAGGCAATATAAAAAAATTATCTTTTTACTCTATTATTGTTAATTTTTGTTTCATTTGAAGAATTTATTTGTTTCGCTAAAACAATTTTCGTTATATTTCAACTATTAACTATCTTGGAGAACTATTTTTATTTTTCTATGTGCGATTTCATTCAATAATCTCTCAAATTGTTTATAACACACATTTGATATTTTTTTAATATTTTTATTTGTTGTTTATTTTTATCACTTAGAATACTATTTTGATATATTTTATATAATTATTTTTTATTTTTCAACTCATTATCGATCATAATATAAGTTTGTTACTATAATTATATAAATAAATTTTCTTTACTATAATATAAAAAATTAATGTTATTGCCATGACTTTTTTTTATATTAAAGTTCAAAAGATACAATATTTATGTTAAAATTTCATTATTATTAGTTTAATATTTGTTCTTTGCATTTTGCGTGATTTTGATAAAGTGATATATTATAATTTTTATTAGTGTATAAAAAATATATTTATTAGAATTTAAAAAATTGAAGTAAACAAATATTTAAAATATATTTTAATTTGAATATTTATTTTTCTTTTATATATTTTAATAAATATTTTAAAATTTTATCAACTAGGTTCATTAATTTTTACAAATTTAATAAATGTTTTGACTATCATGAAATTTTATTTGGTATTCTAATTTAAAATGTATATAATTATAATTTCTTTAAAAATATTTGATATTTAAGAAACAACAATGATCGTGACATTGAATATTTGATAATATTATGTTTTTTTTTAATTATTATTTTTATATTTATAAAAATCAATTAATTAATATTAAAACAAAACAGGTACAAATATAAGTAGAAAAATATACCCGTTGGTGGAGATGATATATTTTAAATTTGTGTAGTAGGATGATGATAATTTTTTTTTTATAAAAATAAATATGGGATAGTATCATCCCTGTCTGAATCGTTAGTTATTGGACCTATGTGGCTATGTTAACATACATAATTAAGTAGATTTCTTCCTATATCTTATTTTTTCTTCCTGTACCCTATAAAATGTGATATCCCTATTTTACCATTTTCCTTCTTTCTTCCCTCTCCTTCCATCATTTTTGTTGGGCATTCCGAATTTTGTACCTTGGTGAAAATCTTTTCCTTCAGTCTGTGCAAGAGGTGATAAATGCTTTTCTTGCGATGGGGGCTCCGTCAAGACATCGAGGTCAAATGAAATGAATTCCTCCAAATCATGTGTTCCATATTCAACGTTTAGAAAAAATTGTATTTTTAAATGTTCCAAAACAAACATTCCGACAGATATTTCCGAAATCTAAAATACTTTATAAAATACTTAATCTCAAGAACATTTTTATAGTTCAGAGTGGAGATATTTTAATATTTTAAATTAAGTATTTTGAAAAATATTTTCAAATTTAAAATCATCTTTTAAAGTACTCATTCTAAAACGTATCAAAAAATTACATTATTGAATGTTTCGAAAATTATTTTTGAATTCAAAAATATTTTTTCGAAACATTAATCCTGAAAAATTAAAAGAAAAAAGTGCAAAATTTTTTATTATGTTTTGAAAAAAGGTTGATCGACACTATTTTATAATTTTTCTAAATATAATAATTTTAACAAAAATTAATTTTTATATTTTTAAAAGAAAAATAAATAAATAGTTAGAAGGAGTGATATCAAATTATAATAACAAAAAATATGGAGTCACAATTTTTAAAGAGAAATAATTTGGTAATTGCATGTTTTATAGGGACGCAGAAAGAAAAAAAAAGGTGTAGGAAGAAATTACTCATAATTAGAATTAATTATAATAATGAGCGAGATAGGTACAATCATAAATCAGTTTTTTATTTTATTTTATTTCAATTTCTATCATCAATTATTAATTAAAATAAAATGTTGTTTTCATTCAGCATTGTCTTTATTAAATCGCTACTTTTTAATCACTATTGTTTATACAATATGTTAAAATGATTAATTTAAGAAAAAGAAAATGAGCACATCGAATGATGTTCATTTAACATCAATTAATATTTGATTATCAAATTTTTATAATCTTTAGAATTAATATAAACGATTTACCACTGTATATACGACAATTAATTACGATGATAAAAAAAATTTACTAAATCATTTTTTGTAACATGTCTAAAATGAATACCAACCTGATTAATCTTTTACAAATAATTTAAAAAATGGAGAAAATTGGACTCTAAACATAACTATATTATTATAAAAGAACTAAAAACAAAGTCATTTAATATATGATATATTCCTTAAAAGCTTTTTAAAAGAAAAATTACCTATATATTGTAATTTATTTAAAATTTACCCATTTTCATCATTTTCAAAAATTACCCTAAAATAATTTATTTTTATTGCTTTTTTTAATCAATTTTAATTGCATTAACCATAATAGTAACTAATTACAAAACTTTATTTTCCATTGAAGATGTAGTCTCGGTTAAACTTTTTTTTTCTTCGTGACAGTTAAATAAATCCATAAAAGAATTATTTGATTAAAATACATTTTTTTATTAATGTATTATATTAATTACATATAATTAATATATATATATATATATATATATATATATAACTGCAACTTTGATGGTTAAACAACCAGTGCATATATATATTTTTTGAGAGAGCGAGGTGCAGAAGGCTAATATTAGAAAAATAATATTATGACATATTAACAACTTTTGATTTAACTTTTAATAAATAAAGTAGTTAAATTTGATAAGAAAATTATTAAAATAATAGTAGTAAGTAGTGATGTTGGTGTAAAGAAAAAAGAAGTTCTCAACGTATGAACTCCCATAAAATTTTGAGGTTAGGAATAATATGTTCATAATTTTTTTATTCTGCATATGATAGGTGTTACGGTTTTGGTATTTAAATAGCATAGTAATAATATGACAATATTTACGCAATAAAGTGGGATTAAAGGATAAGAAGAATTTAACGAGGAATGGTAGAAAAAAACTGTAAAGTCAGGTTTGGTGCTATGTTTGGCCTAATCATGTTGGATTGATTTCTTTGAGGTTTGAGTGCTAATGACAAATAATGATCAAAGTTTTTTTTCCCAGGTTTGGTGCTATGTTTGGCCCAATCTGCGTTTTGGGGGAAGAGGTTGGTGAATCAAATCACTCACGCAACGACACCTCAACGTAATATATACTCTTTCGCAAGTAGTGGTTGAGTGATTTGAGTGAAGTGAACTTTCCTACGATTATTCATAGCTACTACGTACCATTTCAGTATATATAAATATATACTCTCGCTCCTTCGTTACTACGCATTCCTTTTTCTTCCTCTCAGATCTCACAATGAAAGTTGTTTCAAACGGCATTGCGATCGTGTTCTCCTTCTGCATTCTTCTTGCCACAAGTTCCTTGGTAGAGGGAGATGTATCAAAGGATGAACACTCTTTGATTCATCCACCACCGCAAAATTTGCAGGGTCCTGGGAATACAAACAAAGGGATTAAGGATAGTGCGATTTATTATGACGGTGTAGGGGGCGTCCACGGATTCGGCGACGGTTCTGGATACGGCGGCGGTTATGGAAACGGCGGAGGTTCTGGATATGGCGGCGGTTATGGAAACGGCGGAGGTTCTGGATATGGCGGCGGTTATGGATACGGCAGAGGTTCCGGATATGGCAGCGGTGAAGGATTCGGAATTGGCACCGGGGGAGGAATCGGATTCGGCGGCCGTGATGGCATTGCAGTTGGTGGTGGCATTCGTGGGGCAACACACGTTCCGTGAAATGAATATAATTATATATAAGCATGAGAGATTATAAAAACAGGAGAGATAGAAAAAATAAATAAAAGTGCTGATTGGTGTTAAAAAAGAATGTCTAAAATGGTGCATGAATATGGCATGCATGCAAGCCAACAGTGTATATCATCATCTATTTGCGAAGATAAAATATTAAGTTACATATTTTAGTTACGTGCACCGTATTAATTAAAGTAGATGATGCTGTGAAACCAATTTAATTGGAATTTATGAATAATAAAAGGATGCATCAACATTTAATATATATTACAAGAATAAAAATGATAGATTTATGAAATTATATGATGCGATCAGAGAAGAAAGATAAAAAAAAGTATATAAATGAAGGTGGATATGCATCATTATTCTTTTAATTATATGGAAACGCTTGTTATGATATTCCATGCAGCACAACACAATATAAATAAGGAAAAACTGGTTTGCCACTGTGCTTAAATATATATATATATATATATATATATATATATATATATATATATATATATATATATATAGTTTGACAGTCTTCTTTGATAATATAATAATATGTATTATAATTTTAAATTAAAAAATAATATAAGTACAATTAAAATATTATTATTTTAGAATGTTAATGACTATAGTTTTTTCTTTTTAAAAGAGATATGTGCGATTCTTTATGTGAGGACAGAAACACGAGAAAGTGTAGATTTTCATTGATAAATATATTTGTACAGATCCTTTTGCAAATAAGAGAAAAAGAAGTACGACATAGAATAAGCATTATGATAAAAAATAAAATAGAAGGAGGGCAAATTATAAAAAATAGTATATCTTATTAAGTTTATATTAAGTAATATATGAAAAAAAAATTCAGCCATACATTTTTATCATATCTTATAATATTTTTTTTCTCATTTCTCAAACATATGGCATCGGGGTTAGAAATCTATAAATGCCTTTTCTTTAACATTGTAGTAACCCTATCACCTTTCTCTTATGTTCCATTTAGAAAATGAAGAGAATGAAAAATAAAATGTAGAAGGATATATTATAAAAGTTACTAGGAATAAAACCGTAACGTAAGAATAGATTCAACAATTAATTATTTTAAAATTCAACAAAATTATTATGGTAGTTTAGAATTGGATTTTTAATTAGCAATGCATATGCTGATAAAAAAAAGGAGTAGCAATGCATATGAGAATCTCAAAGAACATTTTATTATATATATTATATATATATATATATATATATATATATATATATATATATATATATATATATATATTAAATAAAAAGGAAATATATAAAATAAGAAAATTTTGGTCATTAAAATGTGTTTAATTTTAATTAACAAAAAATATTTTTAAAACTGTTTTTAAAATATAACTAAATATGACTGCTAAAAAATAGCTAGCAGAGAGTAGTCACATAACAAAATATAGTTTTGAAGAAGAATCGAAGAAAAAAATGAAAACAAAATATTCTTCATATACATCGAAGAGTTAAGTTTCTTGAGATGTTTTAGAAACTTAATTATTTACAACCATGTTAGACTTTACTGGTAAAATTAAAAAAAAAAAAAAGAAGAGGAAATTCATACTTTAAAGAGACACTTACTTTAAAAATAAATTTCAAAATACGATCAATTTTGAATGAGAAATGAATGAAATTGTTTTAGAAAATAGCTTCTGAAAAAGAGAGAAAAGAAAATTGAATGGGTGTTGAAATGGGTATGAGAACACATTTTTGTGTTCTCATTTGGAAGGACCACATGCATGCAAAAAAAGGGTCCATTCAATTTCCCGCGTTCCTAATCGGGTGCAAAATGAGCTCTCTCACATACATCAATCCTTTCCCTGTGAAAATTGTATCAATCTCCCTCGTCAAACACACTCAGACTTCATCTCATTCGTCACCATCTCATTGCAAACAGAAGCATTAATCACTAGCTATTGATATTGCATAATTAACCAAGGTATAGGAACAAGAAAAACTTTGCATAATCAAATAGGAAAGTTGTGTTTAATAATCAATATATTGTCAATTTAACTCCAGATACTCTCTACGTACCATTTTAGCAAAGTTTCTTCCCAACAAAAGCCGGGTCCATGTACCAATCTGTTGCTGAAACTTGGATTGGTAACTATCATAATGCATGCAATTTGACGTGTTGATCGATGGAGAGAGAGAGAGAGATAGAGTTGCGTGAAGAAGGGTGTACTGTGGAGAGGACATTGTTTGGTTGCTGCATTAATTGTATCAGAAGAAACCATTAATAGAGGCCACAGGAAGCTCAATGAATATGATAAACCCAATAATGCAGAACAAGTTTAAGACTACAATGTGTAATAGAAAAAGAGAAAAAAAAAAATGTGCAGAAGCATTAGCACGGGGACAGAGAGACAACAGTGGTAAAGGAATAATAGGGAAAATAAAAAGCAGAAGGCAAGTGGTCAAAAACCCTGATATGCTATGTTATATTGAAACAGTGACTTCATTTCAGAGCGCGTAGGAGAGGAGGACAGTTGAGCAATTAAATCTCTCAGTTGAAGACAGGTAAGGCTCATTTACTTCTTCACAAGTGGCAGTTGAGTAATTTGAGTGAAATGATGAACCTCACTCTCACTTCTTATGCTTACTCTTTCACTATATATAACCTCACTCCTTCGTTGCACCAAATCACATTACTCGCTTTCACGTTCTCTTTCTCTTCTTCCCCGTTGTCTTACGATGAAAGTTGTTTCAGATGGCATTGTTGTCGTGTTTGCGTTGTGCATTGTACTTGGTTGTGGTTCGTTGGTAGTGGGGGAGGTGGCAGAGGTTAAGGATGACAAGCATTTGATTCACCCCCCTCATCTGTTGGGGCCTGGGATTATCAAGAGAGGGTTTAAGCACGGTGGACTTGGTTTTGGTGGCGGTTTAGGAGGAGGTGGTGGCTTTGGAGGTGGTGCCGGGGGAGGAGGTGGTCTTGGAGGAGGTGCAGGCGGCGGCGGCGGGTTTGGTGGAGGTGCTGGTGGAGGCCTTGGGGGTGGAGGTGGGCTCGGTGGTGGCGTAGGAGGCGGAGGTGGGTTGGGTCACGGTATTGGTGGTGGTGGTGGTCTAGGAGGTGGAGGTGGGCTTGGTCACGGTGTCGGTGTCGGTGGTGGTGGCGGACTTGGTCATGGTGGAGGCATTGGAGGAGGAGCAGGTGGTGGTGGTGGCTTAGGAGGTGGAGGTGGGCTTGGTGGTGGTGGTGGTTTAGGAGGTGGAGGTGGGCTTGGTGGTGGTGGTGGAATTGGTCACGGTATTGGTGGTGGCATTGGAGGAGGAGCAGGTGGTGGTGGTGGTCTAGGAGGTGGAGTTGGGCTTGGTCATGGTGTTGGTGGCGGCATTGGAGGAGGAGCAGGTGGTGGGCTTGGTCATGGTGGTGGTTTGGGAGGTGGAGCAGGAGGCGGTGGTGGTTTGGGAGGTGGTGCAGGAGGCGGTGGTGGTTTGGGAGGTGGTGCAGGAGGCGGTGGTGGTTTAGGAGGTGGTGCTGGCATTGGAGGGGGAGCGGGTGGTGGTTTAGGAGGTGGTGGTGGTGCTGGAGGAGGAGCTGGTGGTGGCGTTGGACTTGGTCATGGTGTCGGAGGAGGCATTGGAGGAGGAGCAGGTGGTGGTGTAGGAGGAGGCGGCGGAGCTGGCGGCGGAGGTGGGTTTGGTGGTGGAGGTGGGGTTGGAGGTGGTGTAGGTGCGGGAGGAGGGTTTGGAGCTGGAGGTGGAGTTGGAGGAGGGGTTGGAGGAGGAGGAGGTGGTGGATTTGGTGGCGGCTTTGGAATTAGTGGTGGATTTGGTGGCGGCGGTGGTGCTGGATTTGGTGGTGGAGTAGGGGGTGGCCACTAAGTAAAGAGTGTTGATAAAAGCTGGTGTGCAAGAGTCACTGAAATTGTTTTACCCATTCAATGTTTTCTGTTAAAGAAAAAACAGTTAATGCTCATAAGATTTGAATTAAGTTATATTTCAGTGGTTTCTACTCTTGTGTATCAGATGCTATGCTGTATACTTGTTTCTATTTTATTTTATGCATGGGAAGCAAAGCTTTGTAGGTTGTAACCAATGATGCATATTCTCACTACTAATTTTTGCCAATAATATTATAATTTTACGGCGGTGTTTGTTGAATAAATGTGTATCATGGTCTTCAGTTTGTGTTCTTCTTTTGACAGTTAAACTTCCAAATTTGAGATATGATCACACATCTTGTTGTGCATTAATTGATTTCTTATGACCCTGCTGGGTATGTGATCCAATTGAAAAATCAAACATGGCCCGTGACAACAGTATCTGAGGGTCATACATCAATGAAAAGCAGATCAAACACATAAATGAAAAGGACACGAAGAATAAAAGCAGAAAAGTTTGATTCAATAGTCATATTCCTAAAGCTAAACACCAGTTCAGGCAAAATTCCATGATAACCCTAGAAGCTAATCACTAGAGACAAAACGATCTACAATTAAGTGAGAAAAAAGTTGCTTCAGGATCCCATTTCAAGCTTCATAACAAAGTATCTAACAAAATGTCACTATTAATAGGGTGTTTCCTAAATAGTTTAGATAAGTCTGAAGGAAATGGTGGGAAGAATCAAGCCACAATAATAATTTTTTTTTTTAATATAATATTTTTTTTGAATATAATAATGCACTTAACAATGACTAAAGAAGTTTCTGAATAAATTAAAACAACGAAAAAAGTTACACATGATTATATATTTAATTAAATACAATTCCTAATTACGATTTTTTTGGTTAATAGTTATTTTAAAGATTATGTGAACATTAATACTTGATTAATCAGCCGTCAAAAGAATTATATTTGGAATAAATAATCATTAGATTGTATTCGAAATTTATAGGATTAATTATATTTTTGCGCACACCGTTTTTGTTATCGTAACGTAACTATGGGGAATGAAAATGACGGAATGAATAATGTAATATTGATCCCTACATATATACCCTTACCTCGCACTCTGAAGCCACAGGGTCACAGGTTCTGATTCTGCGTGTGGGAAGAACAACGCCTGAAAAGTTAGTTAAGAAGAGAGAGAAGGTGTGTGTGTGTGTGAGAGAGAGAGAGATAACTGCTTTCGCGATGCAGAGTCTGCAGCAGAAGGCATCTGAATGGAGTGGAGTTTCCACAGATGATGCTTTTGCCATCGACGACGGCGATTTGTTTCACACTCTCGGCCTCCAAACCTTCGTTACACTCTCAACCAATTTCTACAACAGGTTAGCTAGGTCATACTTTTGTGTTTTATTTTTTTGTTTAAATTGTTGATGATTGAGTTCAGTAGTTTTGATTTGGGGATTCTTCGATGGTTAGGGTATATGATGATGATGAAGAATGGTTTCGTTCAATATTTGGGAATTCAGACAAGGAAAAGGCAATTCAGAACCAGTACGAGTTCCTCGTCCAGAGGATGGGAGGTCCTCCTCTCTATTCTCAAAGAAGAGGTTCATTTTCTTCCCCTGTTTCTTCCAGAGAGTATATAATTTCTGTACTTCACGTAGTTTTGTAGAGTTTTGGAGTCGTTTTCACATTAAAGAAATTCAAGCATTCCACATTAAATTCTACGAAGTACACTGAAAGTGAAAATTGATATATAATTTGAAATAAAAATAATTTTAAATGTACTGCACATTAAATTTAACTCACTTTAAATTAATGATGAATTAATTTTACGTCTGATTTTATATTATATAATCCACTTTATTAGTTGAAAAACATGGTTAACCTAATTTATGAAATGTTAGGAAAAACATTGATATGATTATGATCTATCTTGTGTAAAGGATAAAAAATTCTTGGACAAAAAAATTAATGAAATTCAGGACTACCTAATTTGTTGGATGAAAAGAAAAGTGGCTTCTTATGGAAGACCCTGAGCAGGTGCAGTTTAAACCTCTTGGTATATAAATTGTAGGGCACCCTGCTCTAATTGCACGACATCGACCATTTCCTGTGACACATGAAGCTGCTGAGAGGTGGCTACATCATATGGGACAAGCATTGGACAGTACCTCAGCTATAGATGATGATTCAAAGATGAAACTCATGAACTTTTTCAGGTTTATTTTCTTTCCCACTGCCTCTTCAGATAACAAAAATTGATATCCATAACAACACTACTTTTTCAGGCACACTGCATATTTCCTTGTGGCTGGAGTTGAACTAAAGGATCAACACCATCACACACCGTGTAAGGATTCTGCCCTGAAGCAACACCCTTGTAAAAACTTTTAGTATTTTTTCTTTGTACCATATATCGTATCAGATGTCAATTTCACTGTTGACATAAAAACTTTCAGATCATATATATATATATATATATATATATGAACATGAAGTTGAGCTAAAGGATCAAAAAGCATCACAGACCATGTAAGGATACTGCACTGAAACAACACCCTTGTAAAAACTTAGTATTTTCTTTGTACCATATAGAGAAGAATAAGGTATCATATAAAACTTTTAGATTGTGTTTGCTTTTGTGTGTCTTGCTGAAGAATGTCGGCGAACTGTTTATTTTTCTATTAAAATTTATAAGATGGAAATGAAAGAATTTCCATACTTGCTATCCAAAGAAAATTAAAATTAAAGTCACCATCGTAGGTTAAAAAAAAATAGAGAACAGAGTGAAGAAAATTATTTCATTTAAGGTAAAGAAATGTAGTTTCCCTAATATTCTTATGTATCCCATCCATGAAAAAGAAGAAAAAGTTTTTCTTTGACATCCTGAACTCCAAAATGGTCCTACGTCCTTCTTACTCCAATCATTTCTTCACCACCTTCAAATTTTCTTGAATTTTTCATATTGCCCTTTTAATTTTGGCGGGTAGGTAAATAAAAAAAATTAATTACTCTATTTAATACCTCACCAACATGCACCACTAGCACTTTACACTTATAAATTAATTAAAAAAAAATCTAAATTTAAATAAATCAGATTTTGAAATACGGTTCTGAATATTTCTGAACTTCAAAATTCGATTCTGAAAAATTTTAGATCCTGAAATTCGGTTCTAGAAGTTTCTGAATTTCGAAACCTGATACTAAAAATTTATGGATTTCCAAATCTGGTTCTGAAAATTATTGGGATTTCTAAATTCGAATCTAGAAATTTCGAAATCCGATTATGAACATTTTCAAATTTCTAATTCTGGAAATTTTCGGATTTCAAAATTCAATTTTGAAAATTTCCAAATTTTGAAATATAGTTCTAAAAATTTCTAGATTTCGAAATCCATAAATTACCAAATTTTGAAATCTAATTTTGAAATTTTTTATATTTTGTAATATATATATATATATATATATAATTTTTTTTTAATTCTTTTCTTTTTTCAATTTCTTGTAATGTTAGTTATTTTAGTTTAATTTATTTTTTAATTTTTTTAATATATTATATACAAATAAAATTAAAAAAATAAAACAACCATAAAAATTTAAAAAAATAGCTTAAGCATAATTATTAGATAATTTAAAATAAAACAATAAATAAAAAGCACACCAAAAAACAAATTAACTAATAAATTGACGAATTTCAAAATTTGATAGTTTTTAGAAACAAAGTTCATCGGTACACCGAGATCCGATGCATTTTGATTTGAAACGAATTAATTTTTGTGTACTGGATTTCAATATTCAATATTTTCTAAAAATAGATTCCACTTGTACACCAGATTTTGGAATCCAGTGCATCTTAAATTGGAAAATGGATTTTGAAATCCGAAAGTTTATTAGTTTGGGATGTGATGTGAGGCGGAGGTGAATAAATAGGAAAGAGGAGAGATAAAAGGGTAATTAATTTTTATTTGTCAAAATCAAAAGAGCATTATGAAAAATTGAAAGATTTTAGAGGTGCAGAGAAGAAAACCCCATTGTTTGGAGGTGCATGAAAAAGCTCCCATTTATGTGGTTCCGAATGATATGGGTCTTTTTCTTCTGCACCCCCTGCTATACACCTGTACTCACAAAAGTCTAAAAGACCTTGTCCCTACCTCAAGCACCCTCTGCATTCTTTGAGAGGAGGAAATAAAAGAGAAATTTATTTTAGAAAGTTCGTCCCAAAAAGTATCATATATGTATTAAAAAGTTTGTTTTCAAAATCTCATTTCACACGATGCATCTCCTATATTTGAAAATGTTGTTTCGAACAACTTCTTTTTGAGGTTATTTCGTAAGGTATTATATATATACTTTAGAAAGTTTGTACTAAAATTCTGTTATGGAAAACTTATTTCAAAATGTACTTGATATGTTCGGAAAATGTATTTTAGAAATTGTATTATAAAATCTTATTCTAAAAATGTTGTTATGAAAATCATGTTGTTGGCCTATACATGAAGTGGGCATATCTAAACCTAGAGGATGGGGCCCAATCCAGTATGATATTTTTTCTCATGCTTAATGTATAAACCAATATGTAGTAACTCTCCACACCTATGATGGATGGATGATGTATAAATATTTTGATTTGGATCAAGTATTTTTATTTGATATTTTAAAATACTTTATCGATATTTATTATCTAAATTATAAAATTATAATTGACTATAAAAAGATATGACAAATTTTAGTGACAAAAAATAAATAGTCACTAACCAATTTAGGTAACAATTTATAAACTAAATATTATTGACAACTAAAATAATTCAAAAAATTATAATTGATCTATAAATTGTTAACTAAAATAATTTTTATTATAAATTAATTGCTACCATTAGCTACAAATGTTTTAATTTGGATTCGCATAATAACAATTATATATTTATTATGTTTTTAAAAATTATTGTACATTTTTCAATATTCATATATCACGTATCTACAAATTTTAAAATATCACGTATCTGATAGACATATCGTATCCTTGCATCATAGTTACAAACCAACCAAAAAGCGAAGTGATAATGCACAAAACACAATGTTATCACAAAAAAAAAAAAATATAGATGAGTTATGACAATAAAAAGAAAACAATAAATACAGTTAAAAAGTTTGTAATATAAATGTTATGACAATGAAAATGATTTTAAAAAATATATATATAAAAAGATTATGAGTACAAATGAAAATAGTGTCCTTTAAAAAATGTTAGAATATATGAGTACAAATGATAAAAAGGATAAAAGATGTCAGAGGTTTTTGAAGCATTGTAGCTGTTAAGATTCTAAATTCAAGTTAAAGCAATTATATTTTATTTCACATGAACTGTACTTTCAACTTTCGGTGTTCATATATCCCAAATCAACTCACTAATTATGTTGCTTTTTTGTGAAAAAGTATTATGATTATGCTATTCTTTGTTCTAAATCCTTAAAAAGTTGTTGTAATCAATGGTCTAGTTCACGTGCAGTACCACACAAAGTTTTGAGCCTTTCAGGCTATTAAACTTTACCATTTTTTTTTTACCCATTTTAATCATCCTCTAAAATCACAAATTAGAAAAAATATTCTTACGCAATATTATATATATATATATATATATATATATATATATATATATATATATATATATATATATATATATATATTACATTAGACTACAAAGACAAGTAAAAAAAATAATTTAATTAAATTTTGAGTCTTCATAAAATTGTTAAGTATTTTCAATTAATTTTTGTAAAAAATAAATATAAAAATTATTATTATGTTTTTTTAATCAAATCTCTATTCTTAATTAGAGTCAAATAATTATTTAATGTTATAATATCAAATATATAATACTGTGAATTTCAAGAATATAAAAAATAAAATTCTAAAATTTCAATTATTTTATGTTTTTTTTATATATTAAATAATAAAAAATCAAATTAATAATTAAAAAATATCAAATAATGATGATAAAAAATATAATTTACAATGAAAACTGAACTGAAAAATATAATATTAGATAAAACAAACTTTTAAATAAAAATTCAATTAAAAATACTTAATTATAAGAAACTTATAGAATTTAAGTAAGTAATTTTTTATATTTTTTTAGACAAAGATAGTAACATTCTTCGTAGAAAATCAGATTTATATTACTCTAATCGAAAGATGTATAACGAAAATTAAATTAATTAATTTTGAAATGATCTAAATCCAAAATTTTGAAATGATTTAATTTTAAAATTTATTGAAAATTACGAGTAAAAGTATATTTAACCTTTGATTTCATCTATATAACATTAACCCATATTTGATTTTATCGGATACAACATTATTCTAATTTAATTAATAGTTTCACACAATCTTATCGATATTGAAATTCTTAAAATAAATTCTTACCCTTCAGAGTCTTATCTCAACAGAAATATGGGAATCTTACAAATAAAATAACAAATAACAGTTGCAACATTACAGTTTCATCTAAAAGCTATAAAGTAGTTTAAAAGAATGTTTGCTCTCATGTATGAAATATCCAAATTGAAGTTTGACACAAGAAAAAGAGAGACTTTTTTTTTTTTTTTTTATTAAAGTGTTTTGGAATTTACCTCAACTACAAACGAAAGTAAATTTAAGGCTATTTTTAAACAACAGTTATTATTTTCAAATAATATAGTATTTATTCGCTGCTAATTATAATTTTTTTCATAAAACCCTATTCACACAGGCTTCTTAAACTTGTTTGCCTATATTTTTAGTGAAAACTCTATGTTTAAAAACATTATAGTACATAAATTTTCAGCAAGAAAAACTCAAAAAAAATTTAATATTTTTTTATGTAGGAAAAAAACTTATGCTGCATATCGTATTTTTGTGAGTGGATTAGCTAGGATTAATATTTGGTAAATTTCATGTAAGTTTGAAACATAATTTTCATTTTTAACTTTCAAAAATGAATGTGCAAGATTTTTACATTTTCAGATATTAAGATAGTAGTTTGTCCCAGAAATTATAAAAACTTAAGATATAAAACAACTTCTCTGTACTAATGGGACCGGAGTTTCGTCAGATTTTCATTAAAGTAAGGCACAAAAGTTTGAAAGTTGAAACATTCAAGCTATGATTTTTATTTATTCATGACATGCAATTTCCCTTTCATTGCAATAATGAAGTCAACCATCAACAACCAAACATTATTGAATTGACATGTACTGAATTACAATCACAAAAATCAGAAGCTAAGATCAAAACTCTACAATGGTTAAGGGTCATGGTGCAATCCAAATAAATAAACGTGAAATAACAAATAAATAAACTCTAAAACTATGTATGCATAATTGTTTTCTAATAAATAACCTACAGTGCAAAAATCATGAGTTGATTCAATCTTTTAACCAGAACAGTATCAAAAGCTAAAAACAGAGAAGCATTTAGCCATGTGCAACCGAATTGCACAGATGGACTCTGAAATAAGAAAAAGAGAATGAGACAAGTTTTTTTACATTTCTGATCATAGAGAATAGTTACAGGTAGCTGTGGCACTAAGTACAAAACTCAGATGCAGTTTTACACATCAATGAAACTCCAATTCTGATTGAAAGACAATACCAGAAAAAACATAATGAAATGTATCTAAGTTTTTGTTTTTGCATGAGGTTGTCTCTCAATCCAACAAATGTTTTGGTGGCAAGATTCTAGATGGATCAGCAAACCTAGCTGAGAAGGAACGAGGGAGGTTGTCTGGTTCCATCCACCCCATTCCTTGATCAAAGTTCATTGAGTATGTCTGTGGATCATAAACACCCTCCATTGAAGTTGGAGAACTGAACACTCTTTTCTTATCTGCTGATCTTTTCAGTTTTCTCCAAAGCATCTGCCACACTGTTTTTGTGCCATCATAGTGAGGTTTTGTGTAGCTCCGACCTAACTTGATGTCTTGTGTCCTTTGACTTCTTGAACCAAACCAGTACTTCTTCACATCCATTTGATGAGATTTCCAAGTTCTTCTTCACACCTAAAGCTGCAAATAAAGATGAGATTTTCTATATAGGCACCAAGTATGCAGAGGCAAAGTCACATGCAGAGTGAAGGAGCTTCTGCATACAAGGATGTGTATTATTGGGGACAAAAGATGGGGTTTTTCACTGACCCTTTTGGTCCTTTCTTTTTAGGCTTTTCAGAGCCTAACTACCCTGTTTTAAATGTGAAGTCCCTTTGTTTAAGATTTGGTATTTTTAATGTTATCTCTAATATAATAATATGTTGGGTGACATTAAGTCTGAACCGCCGCCAACCATGACAGGAAGCAGTTTGGATTCTAGAACAGACGCATGTGACAACCACATTGGAAGAAAAAGATAAGTCTCTATGTGCCAAAATAAAACAGCCAAAAGAGTCATTGTTTGGTAGCTGCCTAACTCTCCCTCTGTGTTCTCACTTGGATTGGATCCTTTGAAATGTCATAAAAATATTAGGTTTTATCAAGAGTGACACCTCTCAACTTTATTCATGACACCTCATTTTATGTTTCTGTCATCTTGTGTTTTCTTGTTGTACCATCACAAGATGGAATTCCAAATGATGTTATTCTATGACATATATTCCTTTCATAAATTTCAGATGTACTGTGCTGAGAGCATCTTTTGGGGAATTTAAGCTTTTCTACCAATTTTTATATGGCAAAAGCAAATACATCTGCTACAGATTTGATTTCATTTCCACCTTTATTTTTCAACAGTAAAGGGTAATAATATACAGTCTTCTATGACTATACAGTTTTCATGATTTAGATAAATAAAAGTCAGTAACATGACAAGTCACAACATACGACTAAAGTGAATGAAGATAATGATATTTTTTTTTTGTTTTGATTTGGACTAAGTGGGTTGAATAAACTTGCAGGACCAATAAATCACTGTCATGACGCAACTACCAATATATTTGCTCATGCAAAATGCGTACATAAACAAAGGATGGTTAGAACTTGAAAAGCTGAGGCAAAATTTTCACACAAGATTGATGATTCTGCACGTCAAGCTAAAATATGAACGCCTTCTTGTGTGAGGACAATAACACACACTACATAGGTTCGGAATACATAAACTAAACTTCACAAAAGTGGACAAAAAAACTTGATTTTCATGCACCACCACCCCGTGACTGTGTGATTGATTTCAGTTTCTCATAAGCATCAAAACAGGCATGAGAATAGTCTGATAAAGCACGGAAGAGTTCAGGCAAGCGAGTTTTGAAACTCTGTAGTGATTTCTCTCGAACCTGAACACAATGTTTTTGGTGAGATTCAATTTCCTCTTCTAATTTCTTCTGCAAGCTCTCAACAACAAATTGTCTCTCCGAGACAGGGTTGTTTGTGTTCACTTCCTCTCCTCTTTCATGTTCTGCTTCTTCAGGCCCCTTCCGCAGTAAATGCTTCTGGTACCATTCCTCAAAGGCTTGTTTTTTCTTTAAGTATTCCTTTCTGGTTTCCTCACACCTCTCCTTCAACTTCATCTCTTCCTCCTGCTGAAGTATGATGGTCTTTATCACAGCAGCAAAGGAGGAAATAGCAGATTTGGCAAGCTCATCAGGAAGCTTGTCAACATAATCATGCCACGCGTGGAGAAGGTATTGGATTGGCGGATTCTGCACCTTCGGCGGCGATGATATTTTCTCTTTAAGGTTGCTTTCAATAGGGATGAGATTCAATTTTAGCCAGCTGTTAAGAGCTTTGATGTAATGCTTTTGTTGAGTCACAAGCTTCTCAAATTGTAAATGCCATTCTTGGACGACATTCCAAAGTTGCACGGTGCGTTCGTAATGATGCTTTGTTGTTTCCTTAGGAGCTTGAGAAATATCAAGTGATTTGAGATCCGTAACTATTTTCAGCTGGCTGTCATGATATGTGCACATGTGTTCCCACATATTTGCCATCCTGAAGAAAAAGCAAGTGGATTCACAATTAGGATCCATTAATGGTGCAAGAGAAAACAATCACAAGCCATGAATTAAAAATTCTGGATTCAGTTGTAGTAAGCATAAGAGCAAATTGAAAGCTAGGGATGTAAACATGTCATATTATTCTTATTTTAGTAATGAAATGTTCATCGGTCTACACACTCAGCAACAGAAAAAAGACAAAATAAAACAATTTAGTAGCAAAGCAAGATAAAAACAAAACACAAAAATACACGCTCAAAATTTAGGATCTAGTAGTAGCGTCTAGGCATTGAGAACAACTAGGAAACTATACATGTATAGTAACATAACTCTTATTAGTGATTAATTGTATTCTATAGTAAAAAAATGGACTTCAGTACCCAAGGTCAGAATTTAAATGGCTCATAAACTGCCAAGAACTAAACTTCATCATGAAAGGTTTTTTAAGGTTAAAAAACCAATTACTAGGATGCTGGATTATATTATGCTCCAATGTTTCACATTTGAAACTAATTTAGGTCTACAAGCTAGAAGTTTGGAACACTGCCAATCCTGAAAGAAAGTTCACAATAAAATATCAAATGCTACAGAATAGTACCATTGCATCTCTTAAAATTTCTTATGAGTAATACTTACTCAATAACAAGAGCCACAAGTTTTGGATACAGTTGAGCATCTCGAATCTGGTTCACTTCTGAAACTGTTGAGTCCATGGACTGCATGTCAACAATATATCTTGTATGCAAATGACTAACGGCTGCTTTAGTTTTTTCCAAGGATTCAGCGCTGGCACCACGCTTCTTCTGCTTGTTTAGAATTGCAACTTTTCTCTGATACTCGAACTTCATAAGCTCACCTTGCTGTTGACAAGGAGTAAAGTTTTGTGACTCAAAATCATAAATCAACAAAACATGAATACAAATATCAGAAAAAGGTACATGTAATGATAGTGTAAAGCATATTTACATTGTCATCTAATCACAAACCTTCATGTATGTTAAGTTCATAGACTTCAATAATAACTAGCTTAAAAATCATACTAATGATAATGTTTGAATGATTGACAACATAATTTTCTTTACACAGATAATGTCAAAATATTGAACTCAAAGAAAATATTAATACTATCAAGAATGAAAAAAATGAAACATAATGAAAAGGGTAGCAAGATCATGAACGTTGACACCTACCTTGACCTCTTCATAAAGTTTCTTTTCCCATGCCAACAACTTGTCCAAAACAGTGGCATGAGTTTCATACTCTTCGGAATCAATATCATCTTTCCCAGCATCCCCATTGGATACACCTTTGAACGACCTGTTCCAAGTTATGACGCGCATAACCCTAGCAGAATGATCAATGTGCCCTGTTCATATCACCACCACATGAAATTAAACAATCTCAACAATTCAACAAACTTCAAAACAGAAAGAAACAAATCACCCCTACCGCGATTATCAGCAAAATTGGAATGATAATGCAACCTAGTAGCCTCAAGCATCTTGGTAACTTCTTGAGCACTCTCGGAAGCCTTCAAAAAGTGATCATCAAGCACACCGAGAATCTGCATCAGAGTAACGGAAGGAACCACCTTTATCGCTCTCCTAAACTCAGCTGGAGCAGTTTTAGAATGCTCAATGTGCTTCTTTGCCTCACTTATCTCATCATGCTCTTCATGGATATTTTCGTGTACATGTTCCTGCACTTTCTCCGGGGTTTTAGGCTCAACCTCGTCTTCAACCACATTCTCCATTTTACCCTCATCATCACCATTATCATCATTATCGTTATTATCATCGTCATCATCTTCAGCATTGAGAGAAGCTCCAGGCATGTTGTCCACCATGAAGAAGTAATCCCAAGCCATGCCCTTAGACTCTGGCATCGGCGGCGGCGGTGTCTTCATCTCCGGCGACAAGGATCCGGCGGTTTTCTTCCCCGGCTTGGGGGTTTCTTCTTCCTCCTCCTCGGCGATGGTGAGCGGAACGGGGCTGCTGTGGTGCATGGCGCCGGCGGGCATGGTGGCGGCGCGCGTGAGCGGTACAGGGGAGAACTCGGGGAGCGGCGGGGGCGGGGGAGGAAGGGAGTCCTCGATGGGCGGCGGGGGTGGCGGCGGAGGGCCAGAGGTGACGGTGGGAGGATCGAGGGGCGGCGGAGGGTGGGGGTCGTGTGTCTCGCCGAGTGCGTAGTCGCTGAGGGCGGCGCCGGTGTTCTTGAGTGCGACGGCGTAGCCAGAATGGCCGGCGGCGAAGGCGTTGCGGGCGACGACGGCGTCCTTCATCAAGTTCTTGCGGTCCTTACAGCGTGACACGGATTCCTCGTTGTCTATTCGGGACTGTGCGCAACCCATTTCGGAAAAGTCGGAGGTTGTTGTTTCGGGAGGCAGAAATGTAGTACGTTGTCACAAAGAAGATGTGAATGAGTTTGGGATCGAAACGGTGTCGTATAGAAATCGGAAACGAGTTCTTGAGATCTCAGAGAAGCGCACAGGAGAGAGTGCGGTGTGAAGCAGAGAGAGTGAGTGAGTGTGCAGAGTGACACAGGAAAGGACACAGATTCGGTTATTCGCCGCGACTCTGAATTTTTATGCTACTCGCTCAATTTAGCTATGAGGTGTCCCCGTCGATACAATTTTAAAATAACGGTCATATTTCTTTTTCTTTTCTTAATAAAACTTTTTTCTATTTGAGTCTATTACAGATTAAATTGGTTATTAAAGTTTATCATATCTATTTATTATAATAATGAGGAAACACATTAAATTACAAGTTTTTTTAAGAAAATTAAAACTACAAAATAAAATATAGTTAAATATGACTGACTATGGAAAAAGGTTGTTAGGTGTTTTAATATGGAATTAACACCAGCTTATTTATTTATTTAGGCCTGGACATGTTTAAATTCCATTTTTGAATTGCATTTTCGAATACGAATTTCATTTTCAAATATAAATAAGTTTTTCTGATATATTACTCTGTCATATCCAACATCTTCTCCATCTAGGTTTTTAAATTTAAATTTGACTCCAATTTTGTCTCTCTTTTCTCTTAGATTTCTTTTGAACTATTTCACATATACCATTGTGGTAAAAAATATATTTAAATATGATATCAAATCAACTATAAATTATTTTGACTTATAAAAACGTCGTAAAATGTTAAAACTTCAAAGAGTATATGAGATTAAATAATGCTACAAATGAAACTGTAACAAATATCAGATAATTTGCTTATTAAATCTTAAATAGAGATGAAAATATGAATTTAAATGAAAATGATGATTGCATTATTGAAATATCAAACATCTTTTAATTGAAAATAATGAATCGTTTCTACTATCTTTGGTTCAATATATTTATCTTGAATTTGTGTTAAATATGATGTCTCTTATATTTATTTTTTTGATGATGGGTGTAGGAACAATAATTTTCTAACTCCTAAATTCACTTAAAATACTTAAAGAAGAAGGAAAGAAATTGTATATATTAAATAGAAATGTGTTTCTACTTATTCTTCTGAAAACAAAAACACCTTATATAAGTTTTTAAATGCTAAAGAAATAATGATTTACAATCAACTATAACTTTGAACCTTAAAAAAAATGGATAGGACATATAAAAACTTCTTATTATATTTTTTATATTTAAGTTTATTATTTTCGACACAACTCCTCGAATTCGAATATTTTGTCTTTATGTTGACTGCTCGATTCCAAACATTGTTCTAAACAACTTCTCAAACAAATTGATCTTCAATAGTTTAGTTATAATATGTACAACTTGTTTTTCAGACATACAGATTGGAGCTCAATTTCTTATTGTTTAATCATAAAATATAAATTTATAGATATAAGAATTAAAACACAAAGTTTTGATAAACTTAAAAACTAGAAAGTAAGAAAATTTATCAGTACAAATACTAAAACATAAATTTTTACTAAAAGTACATAAATTAAATTATTACAATATTTTGTAAAACAATCATAAAGCAAATTAAATAAAAAATGTGACATAATTTCCTTGCATTACAATAACTAAACAACAAAATACAAGAAAAAAACATAGAGAAATGAGACATTATATTTTGATAAAGTTTTATTTGAAAAACTTAATTATTTTTGGTGAAAAATTTTCAAAAAGTTTATTATTTTATTTTTGTAACTTATATAAAAGATAAAAAATTACTCTATTCAATAATTTTTGTTACTACAGTGGGAATGATGGCAGATCTTAAACAATGCAAAAGTTTATAACTCACCATACTGCATACATTAGCACAACAGAAAAACTCTTACACCAACACTTCTACTCTGTTTGAAAAATCAACAAAATGATGAACATTGATTTACCAACATCAAACCTCTTAGACCCACCTCATTAAATATTTTATTATTAGCACTCATCTCACTTAAATGAAAACAGTAACATCCCAAAAATTTATCTCTCTCCCTCAATGCTCAGAGACTTCCACCAAGAAATATATATATATATATATATATATATATATATATATATATATAAATGTGTGGTTGATTGAAGTTGTTTGATTTAAAAAAATATATATTCTCATTTAATGTAATTTCCAGGCAATTAATTATTTATGTGTAAGTAATCAAGTTCATTGTTCTACAATCAATTATCCTCTAATACAATCATTTAGCTGAGAGATTATTATAGGACATTTTTAATAAAATTAAAAGGTTTAAATATATTTTCAGTTGTTAAACTTATACGTGATATTGAAATTAGTTTATGTTTGAAAAAGTTTTGGTTTATGTTTGAAAAAGTTTTGGTTTTCAAACTTAATATTGTTAAACTTATATGCGTGATATTGAAATTAGTTTATGTTTGAAAAAGTTTTGATTTTCAAACTTAATATTGAGTAAATGTAGTTTTTTTAATTTAATTATGTTAAATATTTTTACGTGTCAAATATGTTTTCAGCTAATATTGAAAAAAGAGTGTAAATTTATGTAAACAACTCAAATGTAACATTAAACGGATTTGATACCTAAAAAAATAACTTAACAAAATTAAATAAAATAACTATATTAATTTCTTTTTAAAATTATAAAAATGTGTTAAGTTTCGAATAAAAATGGATTTCAATTTTGCATTAAAATATAAAAACTAAAAACATATTTATCCTAAATTAAAATTTTTGTAAGTGGAAATATATTTTTTCTAAACTTAGACCTAACATAGAAACTTTTGATTTTTCATCTTTGAAAAGAAAAATAATAATTTAATATGTTTTTAAAAAGTATACCCAATTAATAATCTCCTTTAATAACCCATATTAAAAAGTTAAAATATTAAATAAAATAACTATAATTAAAATACTATTATTTTAATTGTAATATAGGTGTTTGTTTTTAATGATGTTAACCCCTTCGTTAGAAAAATATATTAGTCTCTTCTTCTAAGTTTTGCAAATACAGCTTAACAAACATATTTAAAAAATGGAATTTTTCACTTACCTCCTTGGGAGGATCTAAATGTTATTTATATAAGCATGAATATCTTTTAAATAAAATGATTTTAATTTTTAAATATATATATATAATAAATGATACTTTTTCTCTTATATTTTTAATAAAATATCTGTAACATTCTTTCTTTTTATTTAAAAATAAAATTCATTAGAAGTTGCCTATACAACTTATGAAAATTAAAAATTCAAATTTTAAAATATGAAAATAATGATTTTTAGTAATCAACAATTGAATTATTTATATATAACAGTTAGTTAGATAGTAAGAGCGGAAAGAATTGCAAAACACATCAGAAGTAGTGTTTCTAATTTAATCTAACATTTCTCAATCAAAATATTGATTTCTTTTATGATTCTTAAAATAGTAACATATATCTATTTTTTATATAAATAATTAGGGGTGATCATGAATTTTTAATGATCCAATCCACATAATTTTGGATCCACATAATTGGATTAGATTTTCGATCCAAATCCATTTTTTTAAAAAAAGTAGATTGAATTTTTTGAAAATCCAAATCCAAATATTTAGATCAATTTTAAATCCAGATCTAAATATTTGGATCAAGTTCAAAATCCAAAATTCATTTTTCATAAAATAAATTCAAATTAAATTTTTTAAAACTTGTGTCCATAGGGCTCACACCATAGAATTTGACAGATTTTTTGTCAGGGCCAACGAGGCCAAATTTCAGCATCGGATGAACTTGGATGACTTTCAAACGAATTTCGGTCGGGGACGACGTGACCAAATTTGAGTCAAGGTCGACTTGACAAAAATTAAGTCGAGATCAACTTGACTAGATTCGACTGAATTTCGGCCAGGGCCGATTTTGCCTAATATGACCAAATTTTGGCCAGAGTCGACTTGGCCAAATATGGACACATTTGGGCCAAGGCCTGATTAGTCAAATTTCGGTCAGAGTTGACTCCACTAAATTCGTCGACCTAGACTTGACTGAACATGGCCAATTTTCGATCACAGCCGACTAAGTTTAATATAGTCAAATTTAGTTCAAGACTTACTCGACCGAATACAGCTAAATTTGGGCTAGTGTCGACTCTACCAAATTTTGGTCATGACCAACTCGACTGAATTTGGCCAAATTTAGGTCAGGACCGACTCGCCTAAATATGACCAAATTTCGATTGCGATCGACTATGTCGAATACGACCAAATTCAGGTCAGGACCAACTCAGTCAAATTTTGGTTGAGGCCAACACGACCGAATTTTGACCGGAACCGACTTGACTGAATTCGGTCGAATTTCAGTCGTGGCTGACTTAGTTGAATACGACCAAATTTCGATCGTGACCGACTCATTGGAATACGGCCAAATTTCATCCTAGGTCGCCTCAACCGAATATGTCCAAATTTGGGCTAGGGCTGATTCGGCCAAATCTCAATCGGGGCCAACTCGATTGAATTCGACCGAATTTTGATTGGAGCCAACTAAACTAAATACAACCAAATTTTGGTCGCGGTTGTCTCGGTCGAATACGGTCAAATTTTGTCTAGGTCGACTCAGCCCAATGCAGTCAAATTTGGGTCAGGGTGAACTCAACCGAATACTTCCAAATTTTGTCCAGGACCGATTGGGCCAAATTTCGATCGGGACCGACTTGAAATAATTTGGTCTAATTCAGCCAAATTTTGTATAGGGTCACGCCAACCTTTAGCCTAACCTAACCAAAAATATAAACTGAAAATTTGGATTAGATATTTTGGATTATCTATTTTGAAAATCTAGATTTAGAGTATCGGTAAACAATTCATAAAATATATAAAATGTAGATCAGATTGATATTCAAATCCATAAAATGGATTGGATCATAACAAAAATGGATTAAATCATGAAAATTAGATTTTTTGCCCATCCTTAGTTTAACTTTTCAGATCATGATCATCCTCTACTTCCTTCCGCTCATTTAAGAGTTCAATAAATATAAATTAGTGTTGTTATTCTCATAATTTTTATTTTTATGTGTTAAATAAACATTAATTATTACTTTTACCCTCATATTTTTTATTCTTTCACTTTTATATGTATTTAATCTCTTTTAATTAATACATTTTATACAAAAGTATAATTTAAATTTGTTAGTACAAATTTATAGATACATTAACAATTCTTTTATTAAACTTCTAAAATTTTCAATTAAATTGTGAGGTATAAAGTTTATGAATATAAATTTCAAGGTTTAGTGTTTACGGATGTCTCACGTCTCACGTAGCACGTCGCACGTCTCACGTCGCATGTCGCACGTCTCTCACGTCCCACGTCCCAGGTGTCACATCTCACGTCTCACGTCTCAAATCCACATCACACGTCTTAAGTTTCACGTCCCACGTCCCACGTCCCACGTCTCACGTCGCACGTCCCATGTCCCACGTATCACGTCTCTCGACTCACGTCTCACGTCCCACGTCCCACGTCCCACGTCTCATGTCGCACGTCTCTCACGTCTCACGTCTCTCACGTCCCACATCTCTCACGTCCCACGTCTCAAGTGTCACGTTTCACGTCTCACATCTCAAATCTCACGTCCCACGTCTCAAGTTCCACGTCCCACGCCACATGTCTCACGTCCCACGTCTCATGTCGTACGTCCCACGTCTCACGTCTCACGTCTCAAATCCCACGTCCCACGTCTCACGTCTCTCATCTCACGTCTCACGTCTCTCGTCTCACGTCTCTCATCTCACGTCTCTCGTCTCTCGTCTCACGTCCCACGTCTCACGTTCCACGTCCCAGGTCTCACGTCTCACGTCCCAAGTCCCATGTCTTACGTCTCACGTCCCACGTCGTCTCACATCCCACGTCCTACGTTTCACGTCTACGTCCCACGTCTCACGTCCCACGTCCTACGTCTCACATCCCATGTCTCATGTTCTACGTCCCACGTCCTACGTCTCACGTCTCACGTCTCACATCTCACGTTGCACGTCCCACGTATCACGCCCACGTCTCACCTTCCACGTATCACGTCCACGTCTCACCTTCCACGTTGCACGTCTCACAATATTGCCTTGAAATACTTGATTCTTTCTTAAAGTAATGGTACTTTGGTTTACTTGTTGCAGTATAACTAAGGTTCTTCTTTGCTGTTTATCCTTATTCAGATAATAGTTTCTTATTGATCGAAAGAAGGAAGAGAAATGACATTATTTTACCAGAAATAGGAAAGCTAATCTCATGCAACAACAGTAATTTGAAGCTTTTGCAGATGTCTGTTATCATTACATGGATGATTTTAGAAAAGTGTTTAAATGTTGATAGGCAATATTTTTTTATTGATTTTCTGTTCTGACATTCAATATGCGAAGAGATGTGTAAAAAATCCATTTTTTGTAATCCAATTTTTTTTTATGATCTAATCCATTTAATATCTATTTTATTAAAAACTTAATCCATTTAAAATACATTTTATTGGATATGAATATCAATATGATATATATTTTATATATTTTATGAATTGAATATCTCTAAATCTAGATTTTTAAAATGGATAATCCAAAATATTCAATCCAAATTTTCAGTTTATATTTTTGGTTAGGTTAGGCCAAAAGTTGAGACCAACTAGTCCAAATTTAGTCGTATTTGATTGAGTTGGCGTGACCTTATACAAAATTTGGCCGAATTCTGTCAAGTCGGTCTCGATCAAAGTTCAGTTGAGTTAGCATTGGACTGAGTCGACTTAGACAAAATTTGACTGTATTCGAACGAGACAACTGCAACCAAAATTTGGTTGTATTCAACCTAGTTGACTCCAGTAAAAATTTGGTCGAATTCAATCGAGTTGGCCCCGATTGAGATTTGGTCGAGTCGATCTTGACCCAAATTTGGTCGTATTTGGCTGAGACGACCTAAAGTGAAATTTGGCCGTATAAATGAGTCGGTCACGATCGAAATTTGGCCGTATTCAACTTTGTCGGCCACAACCGAAATTCAACCGAATTTAATTGAGTCGGCTCCGGTCAAAATTCGATCATTTTGACCTCGACCAAAATTTGACCGAGTTGGTCCTGACCTAAATTTGATTCTGACCATAAAATATATAAAATATAAATTAAATTGATATCCAAATCCAATAAAATAGATTTTAAATGGATTAAATTTTTAATAGAATGGATATTAAATGGATTGGATCATAGAAAAAATAGAATGGATCATAAAAATTGAATTTTTTGCCCACCCTTATAAGTAATTCTCATATAACTCTTCAAATAAGAAAACTTCTCTCTAACATGTTTCATGCACAATTTAATAAAAAGTTTACGAAAGGGGCATCTTCACCCATGAACATATATTCCAAAGATTACTTGTTATGCTCTTTTTCAACAAATGTAATAATATAAGATGACTATGATATAAGAAAAAAAGGCAGCAAAAATCTCGATTTGATTTAAGAAATTTTCTATTTTATCAATCTTTTATCAGTTTTTATAAAAAAAATCTGTCTGTCAATAATTAGTATGGTTCAATAACAAAAAAGGACTTGCAACACTAAAAGTACGTTCATTCTACAACAAAACTAAAATATATTCAATAACCGCCATGAGCTCAACAAAGAAAAGACTGATTCTTTGACACAATTCATTGAAGAAAACCCGGTCCATATGATAAGTACAAATTAAGAAATAAAAAGAGCTTATGATAACGGAAGTCATGGAAGTTGCTAACTAGCCTAAAAAGTAAAATTGTCATAATATTTACAACAGCAAGAAAAGTACAAAATTTTATAGGAAGTGAGGACAAAAAGTTATTTGCCAATGAATAAGTGTAACTCATAATCCATTCCAGTATGATCATGGACAAAATTAATAACAATAATAGCTCTCAGTCAACTCAGACTAGGCTAACGCAACTTTAAAACCATGGACAAAGGAAAACATATAATCTTGGTCGTAAGGATAATCTTCCGTATAACAAATACAGTAAGTGGTCAGCATCGTGGAAGAAAATATAGAATGCAAAGGTATTAGAAAATAAACCATGGAATGGCACTGGACGACTGCCTTAGAACAACAAAATGACAATTATCAAGGGAGAAAGATGGATGGCCAGCAAATTTAGATTCATTGCTATGAATACTTGATTTTGAAACTTTAAAATATAATAATAAAATTTTTAAAATACTAACATAGCATATTTTTAATATTTAACAGAAAACAACACAAAGAATCTAATAAAAAATCTGAACTCGTAAATGACCACCATTAAGTGGTCGTGGAAATGCCTTATCTTGTAATTACCTAAGCAAGTACTTCAATTAACATTTTTTAAGCTTTAGAGGCTGTCTTGGCCATGGCAAGCCACTAAAAGCAAGTCACTTACCAAACTATCCTGGAACCATGTGTAGAAAGAAAGGATTCAATTTAACGACGGATGCATTAGCTAAGCATGGTCTTTCAATAAATACACATACCTATGATTGCTCATAGCTAAGCAGCCTTGAACTTGGCTGGTTTTTTTGGCCTTTCGGTCAATAACAAATAAGGCAAAAGTAATATATAGCCAAACTTTTCATATTTCCCACCAAAAGACCAAACAGCTAACACCGAGAACCACCTTGATCGGCAGGGATTTGCAATGAAGTGAGCTTCTATAAACGCCCAAACCCCCAAATAGTAGTATTTACAACTGCCAAACCAAAATATGCGTAATGCAACTCACTGCCTCAATGAACAAGTCAATCCCAGTCACTGCGAATCAAATATTCATAACATATTAGTTTGACAAACCATACTAGAAAAACACCTACGGTACAGGGAAAAATATAAATATCAAGCCCTCCATTCAACGTAGCCTGAAGTGTATTTATTGACTAAAAAAACCTGAAAGGGCTATTTTTGGAGGGATACAAAGAATAACTATAAGATAATGAAAAAAAGAAAATGCTTAATCGAAGCATACCTAATTCTTTTAATTGTGTACAAAAGACAGAAAAAAATATATAACAATTTAAAAAATATTCAGTAATCAGTGTTAGGAGACAAACCGAGCAGTTCAAAGTGATAACAATTGTATTGGTAATAAGGATGACAAATAAACTCAACCTCGTGAGTATTATTGAAAAATTCTCTCATTAACTCGGATATGGGTAATACCCAATTTATTGAGTTGGGGTATTGGACAGCAATATGTATGCATATACCTGCACAGTACTAGTTCTCACACTCTTCCTAATACTCATCTCGTCTCACAGTTTACTAGGTAACCTAATATTTTTAGTCTTTAGTTTTATAACTTTTCTTTTTGTTTAGCTACACACTTTTTCCTCTCTTCTATAATTGTTTGGTTTGATTTATATCCATGAAATTCAGTCACACATCCAAAGTAGTTTCTTTTATTATAACCATTGTGCGGTTATATTCAAATGATATATCATCAGTTACAATGAATCAAATTTGACCCACATTTAATCTCACATTTGAATATTTATACTCCTTTTTAATATTTTTATTAATTATTTTTTTCACATAAACCCTTCATTTAGTAGGGAATATAAAAAACTTTTTATTATTAACCATAATATAAAAAACATTTGAAAAGTTTTCTTAGATCTTCACATAACTTCTCACCTTACCATGTTTTTAATTATACATTTTTTTTTCTTTCTGTCATTTCATTGAATGGTGTATCAAATTGTTTCTAAGACACATTTGATCCTTTTTACTTTTTTATAATATTTTTATTTGTTGTTTATTTTAATCATGTAAAATATTATTTTAATAATTTTGTATATAATTATTTTTATTTTCTAACTCATTATCATAATGGTAATTTATCATCGTAATTGTACAAAAACATTTTAGTTAATGTTAAGATATCATTAATATCTTATTTTCTGTTTCTATTGTTATTAGTCTTCATATGTATTTTGGACTTAGCCCATATTTTCTTTATTATAAATATAACCCCTTCTCTATATTCAACTGTTACTATAATATAATAACTTAATGTTATTGAAATGAAAGATTTATGTTAAATTTCATTTTTTTTTGTGCGATTTCGTTCAAGTAGTGTATATTATAATTTCTATCCGTGTATAAAAAAATATTTCATCAGAATTTACAGAGAGAGTAAAAATACATTTTAAAACTTTGATAGATTTTTTTTTATATATTTTTTAAAATATTTCTAATTTTATTAACTTTGTTTCATTAACATTTGCAAGTTTGCAAATAAATTTAATATTTTGGTACTAATAAAAATTTATTCGGTACTCTAATTTGAAATATATACAATTATAATTTCTTTCTAAATATTTGATACTAAAAAAAATAATACATCCCTTTTGATATTGAATATTAAATAATATCAATTTTCCTGTCTTGATCTTTTATAAAAATTAATCAATTGATATTGAAATAGTAAGAAAATTGATATGGGTATACTCATTACCCAATAGGAATGAGGATGAGATAAAAATGTTATACCGATTTTGTAAGGATGAGTTAGGCTCATCCTCCCTTAGCAATGTCACCCACTACCAGACTATCCACAAATATGTAGTTTCATGCACAAACTATGTCTCGGGTATGAAAGGTGTGTTGAGATCCACACCAATTAGAGATAAGTAAATATATAGTTTATAAGCCAAGACAATCCTCACCTTACAATTTTGTGAGGATGAGTTAAGCTTAAATTCAATTCCTAACCACTTTAATTTCTATTTACCCACAAATGAGAAAAATGTCTAGCATAATTTAATATTGAAAACAACCTAGTTGATCAAATTAAAAAAGTATGGGTGAGAAACAGAACAGAAACCAAAGAGGATTTTACTGAAGAGGAAACAAACAACAAATTGATTCAGTTGGCAAGAAATATACAAGTGCAAATTCAGTACTAGAAGTGGAAAACTTACAAATTCATTAGATCCAGAAGCGCCAAGAATTCGGTCACTGCAAAAAAGTGATATAAAAATAGTAAAAGAAGATTTAAGGAAGAAAAACTTTCTTTTAAGGAGAACTTACCACTAAAAACGTGTATATGGTCAATGGATGTCAGTTAAGTTTTAGACTTCAGCTTAGCTTTGAGTTTTCTCAACTGCTCGCCTTGTTGCTTAAGGGGTGAAAACATGATAAAAAAATCAAGATGGAATAAATAAAACAAATGAATATGATTTATGGGACATAACTGAAAGATTTTATACCTTATATAATATTCTCAATGATTTGTTTGCTCTTTCTTGCAGTAAGCACCACTCTATGGCCATGTCATATTCAATATTGTTGGGCTGAGAACAATGTGAAGTAGATACAGCATCTTTCTGTACAACCAAAATCATACTAACAAATAAATGAAAATGAACCAACTATTTAACAAATATTTCCAAAATTCGCCTAAAATATGAACAAAAAAGATAGATCATGTACCATTTCTCGTTGCATCTGCATTCTAAGTTGATCAACAACATGATGCCCATAGAATACTGGCTTCTTTTCTGGAAAGTAAGGAACTCCAAAGCTTCCAACAAGGGGTCTAACAAGTAAGAAAATTAAATGCTTTTTAACAAAAACAGATAACTCATAAATTGACTTAATTTTTAAACTGATAAAGCTCAATGTAGTGACTAATCACATGGTAAATTAGTGAATATAACAGCCAAAGTTCATTTACTATATAAGGAGTCACTCTTGCAACTGCAGCAACAAGTGTTTCCATATTTTCCAATGTTGTGAACATGAGATCTTACATGAAATTGGAAGGGGGATCACAATATGAAAGGTAACATATTTTTCCGAAAACACTGTAAAACTAAGCAATCGTAGTAATTTGTCAATAATAGCTTCCAAAACAAGGGACTTCATCTCAGTGTAGTAGGCATCATGGGATAAACGATATGATTCAATACTATTCATGACTCTGACAATGTGAATTACTTTTTATTCCTATGATTGCCAATCTTATTCCCCCAACAAGAGCAAATCTAGTGGCCCCCCAAACCATCTACTGCACACCTCGTCTATCTTCTTCCATCATTTTCTTCTCTTCATTTCTTCTAATTTCATTTCTACAATGGAGCTCTTAATCTTCATTTGATGAAAAAATAGAGTGACCAACTGTTTGTGTTCTCTCTTTTCGTATGTTGAAGTGTTGGTTTTGGAACCCTGTTTCTGTGTTATTTACAGGTTCTTAGATGTCGTATAATGCCTTATTTTGTTAAAAGAACGGCTCAAGCCAAAAAGGAGGTAGTAATACTACAAAAGTGTTCCCTCATAGAGACTTCAAGTGAAATGTAAATTTTGTTTGGTAGGAGTAGCAAGAATGGAGCATCATCTTACAAAATGTGAGTGCTTTGCTAAGTGTTTAGGGTGATGACCTTTTACAAATACTTGAATCCGTTGAGGGATGTATTAATCTCTTCAACATTCTTTCCAATATTTTCACCCCCAAATTGGTATAAGCGCCTAGTCCAATCCAACCCTCTGTTATTTTCCGCTGAGAACATCAAGAGCCACCCCCAAACATCATCTCTTTCTGTAATGAGCATTGGGTCTTTTTTATCAAATCAAGTGATGGAAAACCAACATATAGAAATGTTGACTGACTCAAGAAAATTGCAATTTCATGAATGGTAATGAATTACCAATTAATTGGCAAGTAGTCATCTTTATCTAAATGTTAAAGGTTGAGGGAGAATATGGTAGGTGTTTAGAGACTCCTACCTATCATGAGGTGAGGGTTTCCCTTCTTGAACAAATCAATTGATAACACCCAAAGGGGTTCATAGAAATATAAGAGCTTAGAAGAAATGGTGATGCACCTTGATATATGTGATAGTCAAATGAATGAGAAAGGAAGACTACTAACTAATTTTCTCCATAATGGTCCAAGTGAGAGAACTTTTTGAAGTCTTCATCGATAGAAGTTGTGTGATAAGAGATGGCGGCACATAAATGTTGGAGTTGTTGGAAAATATGGTGAAAAGAAGTGGGGAGGAGAATGTAGTCCCCTTGTGTTCTGCAGCTCATTGCGTTGACCTAATCCTTGAGGACATTGGAGAGCTTTCATATTCTACAATACGGTTGAGAATTAAGGAGTTTTGGAGAGAAATGAAACTTGAGAAATCATTCTCAGCTGATTATTTTTTAATATAGAAAAGTATGCAATCTCAAATACAAAAAGGTTGATAAGAAAATCTAATCCCTAGGACCCAATTTGATTGACAAGTACAACAAGAAATAACTTTACGAGATATTGGAGAAGACAATAATAAACTTTTTGATAGATCGGGGAATAAAGATAGGGTTTGGAATGTATACTATAGAAAGAAATTTAAGAATAATCATAGTTAGTTGCTATGGGGCAGAGACTTTTGCAAAGTCTATATATAGTCTTATCCCTTAGGGGGACAGGGATAGGGAGGATAGGGAGGACTGTAGTTTTGTAAACCGGGAATGCCCTAAGAAAGGAAGATTGTTTCCTTTGTAAATGATTGTTGAATTACTTGAGGAATAGTTAGTGTAAGGGGTTCTATATACCTCCCTTTGATTGAGCCACTTTAATCTTCTGAAAGTAGCTATATACATGTCTTTTCAGCTGGGAAATTTTGGAACCGTTATTCTCTATAAGAAAAATATTTCTCTATTTTCTTATTCATCACAAATCTTACAATTCACAATAAGAATCAATTCATGATTCAAACAATTGACTTTCCGATTCATGAGTTGCAAGCTTATTCAACTACCATGCTTCATCTTAGTCGGAGCTTTGGATTTCTATATCATTTTATATATCATGCCAGGAATCCTACGAAGTTTGTAGTGCATTAGGGTTTGGTCTCTGCCGCTGAGATTGCAACAATACCTTGACCAAATTATTAATAAATATAAATGCATTATGTTACTCATATTATATTATATTCTTGCACAAGCCAAATGCACAAAGACAAACTAATTCATATACACTTGTTTTAAAAAGCATATACTAGGAAAACACAACTCCAACTTCAGTGTATTGGGCTTCGAACGTTACCATACCTAACTCCTAGCTTCTTCATCTGTTGGAAGTTTCACATCGACTAGAAATAAGACGAATTTATAGTATATAAATAAGTGCAAACCTTACCTTACAAGCTGGTTTTGTGGAGTATAATTAAGCTTAAAATTCATTTCTTAACATGGTATCAAAGTAAGATTTTAGAGTCTATCCTAGCGAGATTTGAGTTTGTTGCACATATCATTTCACCCGTTATCGGACTACCCATTATTGTCTAGTCTCACGCACGAGATGTATATACCTAAGTATGAGGGAGTGTTGGAAGTCCCACATCGACTAGAGATATGGTGAGTTTATAGTATATAAGTGGATGCAAACCTCAACTTACAAACCGGTTTTGAGAGTTGAATTAGGCTTAAAGTTCACTTCATAACCGTCCCTAAACAACCTTACAAAGGACTACGTCACAAAAAAATCATCCAATGGAAGTGAAAAATAAAGAATACACACAAAGTGACATACATAAGTATATACCAACAATCATTTGATTGCTCTAAAGTGAGAATCCCTTTAGAGAGCAAGTGAGGAATTATAGCCATTGGTGAGCAATCAAAAATTAAATTATGATTAAATGCACACACACATGTATGATAAAATATGCAGTTGTTTAGAAATCTCAGCTCTAACTTTTTTAAGTAAAGGCTAAAACTCTCCAATTGAAGAATCATGTGAGGAAAAAAAGGGGGCAACTATCGACCATTAAAACTTACCAGGAATGACAAAGTCAATACAAAAAAAGACACTAATGTTGAATAAGACCTCATTATATTTCAAAATAGAATGATCAAAGACAAAAAAAGTCACTACTAATGAAAAAGATCTCATTATAAATGCAGTTATCATGCAACATGGGGTTGAATACATACAGTCCATTTGACAATAACAAGCAGCCCTCATCTAGTTCTCTAACAACCTTTGCTGCTGCTTCCACTTTCTTAAATATAGCAAAAGCTTGACCTGCACAAAAACCAATATTACACCATTATTATATTCAAGCTGATTAACGGAAGAAGGGGGGGGTTAACAAGGTTTGAAAAAAAGAACTCTAGTTCCAACCAGAATGAGGGCTAGTGTAGTCAGTTCTGTGGAACACCTTTGCAGTGCAACGTTCTTTAAAGCCAGTCCAAATAATATTCTGTTATTTAGAACAAAAATAAATTACTCAATGAAACTGGCGACAGGAAGCACACCGAGGTAACAACAAACTGGTAGAAACATTAACTGCCACGAATAAAATAGTAAAATCAAAAGCTATTTATTCCAGTAGGAACTTTTTGTTAATAGTAATTTATGCATTGCAACAACACACGCCAAAAGTGCTTAGGGACAAAATATTCAACAACAATCATTGTCCTATGACGGAGGCCAAGTGAGCATGGTAGTCAAAATCGTGATCCAGAACTTAAGATCGTATGAGTCAACGAACGTCTTCTCCCTCTCCGATCTCGCTTCACTTATGAGTTTTAACATAAAACTCACGATCTTCGCAGATCGTGCTGGATCACAGTTGTAAATCGCAACTCGTGTGGAAGTGGCGATTCTCACTATGCAGTCCCTCCCAATGGTGAGGGAGAAGCCAACAGAGCTTGGGTCGGTGCTTCTCTCGCGGTCTGCTTATGCAATCCCTCCCGATGGTGAGGGAGAATAAGTGAACATACCTCGCAGCGGTGGCACCTCTATCAATGACGACTCTCAACGACGACTCTCGCGGCATCAACTTGGTACTATGGTGGCCGCAACATTGGCCTCACTACAACTCTCTTCGTGAGGGGGTGGTGGGTGACAACTCTAGGGTTTGTCTTAATGGGTTGGAATTGTTTTCTGACCTAAAAAGGTTAGCCAATTTAGTTTAAGCTCAATTGCTAAAATTTTACTACAAAAAAAAAAAGTGCCTCCCTTGAAAAACCATTGCACCCAAAAATAAAATAAGTGACTCTAAAAAATGTTCAAACTGCCACGCAAAAGAGTGACTCCCTCTCTTCTATAACTGAGAAAAACCGCCACATGTGACCCCCTCTCTTCGCACAAGTGAAACCCGTGCATACTTGTTCCATGGATGAAAATAAGTGTTGCTCTCCCTTCATTAAAATGTGTTCAGACTACCATTCTTCCATCTCCAAAATACAAAAAATATTACTTCTTTTTCAGCTATTTAAAGATGTACTATTTCATTTTATATATTATGAAGTTCAAAATTATGAATTTTGAGTGGCATATAATGATTTTGTGTGAATATAAGTTTTATAAAATTTGTAGTATCCTACAATCCATGTAACGATCTTCCGATTTACAATTTATATTTCCCTTTCCGATCTTGAGTAAGATCTTGATTTTGACTAGCTTGCAAGTGAGCTAAGTCCCAATGGAATGATTGAGTTATTATGCTCTTAAATAGAAAGAGTTGCACACATACTATAAGTCATAGTTTTTGGAGTTAGTTTTTGGCCTAGTTATAACCGCTTGATCTAACATTTGATCGAAGCCAAGGTTACAAACTTGATTTTTGACAACATAATGGTTGAAAGGTGATTGTTGTATGTTGCATCAGTTGTTCTTTGACGAAAATCAAATGGACTAAGTTAGAATTGAATTATGACACTTGAATTGTTACATTCTTAAATAGGAATTATTCCTTGATTATATAAGCTATAGTTTTTGCCCTAGTGAAAAGAGGTCAGTCCAACACATACTCTTCAGCTGACATCATGACACTTGCCATCTATGGCTTTTTGTTAATGTAAGGAAACCGCCACCATAAGAATCAACTTAAGATTGTTCTTTAATCCCCACAGGAAAAATATAAGGAAAAATCCATGAATTCAAGTAAATGCATCAATTCAAAATACGAAAAATTAGTGGTTGATTTTGCTTTTAGGCAAGCAAACGAGTCAATTCATCAATTAAAAAGGAATTAGAAAACCTATAAAGTGAATGTCACCGGTAAATAGATAAAGAATTAGAAAGATATAAGGAAAAGACCTATAAAGTCAAGTGAATGGACCATCTCAAAGGCTAGAAAAACAATACTTCAATTTGTGGACAGGAAACAAAATCAGCTTCTATTCCAAATCAAATGAACATTTTCCATAACAAGATTTAACATGCTAGCTTTAAATAGTACTTTTTATACGTTGTAGGATCTGTATTCAAGTTCTCCACCTAATGAATAAGAATACATAAATTGGGAATAATTATTACCTGTACCTCTGATGAAGATAAAGATGGATCCAAGTTTTGAAGTAGCACAAGTTTTCCTTGCTCAAAAGCAGATTTCATTTTTTCTTCCCAAGGCTGAAAATAATATAAATCATCCATAATGTCTCAAGCTTTATTTCACTATATCTCAGTCAAAAACATCAGCCAAAACAAGCAAAATCATAGATACCATAGTTCATTGCATTGCATCCTACAAGTAATTTCAGTTAAAGAAAGGCAATCGAGAGAATAAAAAGAAAAAAGAACTTACAATTTCCCTAAACCATTTGCTTCTATCCTGTGACAAAATGGAGGGGGAAATTGAATAAGAACACCACCAAAGTAACAAACTACTTGAATTGATGTTAACAAGAAACACACAGCAAAATCAACTAAGCCATTAGAAACAATTAACAACCAAAAATGCCATTATTTAAAAAATTTCTTAAAATATAATTATTCCCTTAAAAAAACATTCCAACAGGATTGCCCATTGAAATAAACCTGAAAAAGGAAATTACATAGGAGATGCTCAAAAGAGTTTCTTCAATTCCTTAACATTAACAATTGTAGTTTATTTATTGTCGCTAATGAGAGTTGGTTAGATTACGTATTTAACCGAGTCATTGATGAGAAATGGTCATGGGTGATCCAATTAATCAAACTCCTTTAACGAGATAGGATTTGTATTGTGTTAATGATTGGTATAGAAAAAAACAACTGAAAGCAAAAACATGCAAATCCTATCCATAGTACTAAATTGCATTCATATTTGTCAGTTCATCACAATGGAAGAACGATTGCATCTTTGCAGCTATAGGCCATCATGTTGAGGGCCACCGAGTTGAGTTGCAACTCCTTGTCATACCTAAAGACATGCACAAATCGAGGCTGTTGCCGCAACTGCATCAACAGGTATAAAGCCCATTTTGACCCTAAAAAATATCATTTTAAGGTTTTACAAGTAAATCATGGAATTTAAACCTGCTTTGGCCGCCCTATTAAACTTATTGTTGCACTGAAAACCAAACCTGTTTTGACCTATCTTTTTAATTTTGGAACAGTAACTAAACCAGTGAAAATAGAGATTCAAAGTCCAATGAACTGAGCATAGTTAAACCAATGATAATTAATAATATGATTTTAATTCTAATGTCCTAGATAACAAAAATTATACAAAAAAATAACGTAAAACTTATAAATTCATAGTTCAAAAAATAAACTTCACTAAAAGATGTCATAACTCAGCATACAATACCCAAATTAAAATAAAACTAAATCAAACGTGATAAAATTTAAGTTCAAAAACAAAAACACATTAACACCTAATAAAGTTTATTAAAAGGTAACAACAATACCAACATAAATAAATATAATCGATGCAATTATCATTATAAGCTTTGAAATATACTAATCATCATAATTATGAGCTTTGAAATACATTAATTGTCATAATTTAACGAAATAAAAGGCTCCTCACTACAAACCAATTTGTATTGGTTCAACCCATCTTAGACAAGTACTATACATTACCAAAGGTGTCAAAATAGGTCATAACCAACAAACCAACCAAACTCACGACAAGTTCAAGCAAGGTTAGGCTACAAAACTTGAAGCCACACCAAATCTAAGTCAAAATCAATCCAACTCACATAACCTATGACCTAAACTAATTTGAGACAAGTTGACCTATTTTCATAATGAAAACAAATATGTAGACATTTCACATATCAATAACTAAGATTAAGAAAATCATCTTTTTTAGGCTTAATTATATTTCGAGTTCCTCATAAATTTAGATATTTTCAATTGAGTTCCTATTATATTTGTGGTTTATTAAGTACTGAAAATTTGTATAATTTTCAATTGAGTCTTTGTCATATTAGTAAAAATTGTGTTTCAAATTTTAAGATCCTACAAGTCTATGATCTTTTTCTCCTTCCCCAATCTCACATTGTCTGAAAGTCACATTTTTGGAGGATTGACTTGGATCGATACTGGAAATCACAACTTGCGTGGGAGCGTGGAGTCTCAGAATGTAGTCCCTCCATGCAGTGAGGGAGAAGCTAACATACCTAGTGGTGACACTTCTCACGACAATGCTACTCATAACGGCAACTCCCACAACAAAGCCTCGCACAACCTCGCGATGCAATCCCTTTTAGCCGCAAAGAAGAAGTCAACATACCTCGCGGCAACACTTCTCGCGGAGTCAATGTTAGCCATGTTGGCACCTCTTGCAATCTCGACGTACCTTGCAGTGGCCCAGCCTCAACACTCCTCTCATGAGGCCACTCATGTTGCACGGCACCAACATTCTGATTTGTGACAAATCTAGGGCTTTTAATGGGTTGGGATAGGGACCCATTTTCTAACATAAAACTCTAGCCCATTTTATTGTTTCAAAGCCCAATTACGAAACAATGACTCCCATTGGAAAACTATGACTACTTATAAAAAACAAAAAAAATGTTACTCCCTCTAGATAGTGCATTTTGTTATTGTTTTGTAATTAGGAAGAAGTTACTTTTATGTAACTAGGATACGGTGTTAACACGTCATGATGTACTATTTTATATATTATATAGTTCAATTATGAATTATGAATGAGATATAATGATTTTGCATGTTTTAATATAATTTCATAAAATTTAAAGGATCTAACAATCCGTGTTACAATCTCCCAATTTCTTATTTATATTTCTTGTTCTAATCTTGAGTAAGATCTCAATTTTGACTACCTTGGTCCTTGTCGTTAAATTTTTCCACTAATTGGGTGACGTGTCTACAATCTTGCCCAATCATCTTGCTTATTTCTCTCCATATGTTATTTTATGTTAATATTAAACTACGTAGTTTTGTAGTTAATACGACAAGGAAAATCTCGTTGAATTGAGACTGGAAGGGAAAAGAAAACAAAAATGTATTGGATGAGGGGAAACTACACGATGTTGGAGGACTACAGAATAAGTGTTGGGAGACTACAAAAAAAAACGAATATTATATTCACAACCCAATCGAAAATTGTCCATATTTATCAAGGAATTGAAACTTAATTAAGCTTAATTTAAATTTGACAATTTAAATTTGACAAGTCAGCCAACCAACCAATGATGGGACAAGCCAACTTGAAAATTTTTTAAGTCACCACAAAGTAAGTCGAATTGAGTTAACTTGCTTTTAGCTCAACCCATGCGAATTGGGTTGGCTCTCTTTCACAAATCTTATATACATAAGATACAAACGTTTGAACCCATAATAGTTAGTAGCAAATAGCAATGCAAAGCGACCACCATCCAAAATCATTATACCAAGACAATTGTTATTTTATCCCTAAGTTGGTGTATATGACATGAATCCTCATTGTAGCTAAACAAAGAAAGAAAGGAGTAAGCCTCAATGGAAATGTCATGACAAGTTATTGAAAATGTCAAGAGACAAAATACAAGATGGAGGGAATGAATTGCATATGAGGGATAGTGAAATAATAGGATGAAAAACATAGATTATAGTTCAAAAGATAAAATTACCCTTTTATACTTAACGAAAATAACACCTAAAAGTAAGACACCTTTTGGGATCATAATTGTGCACCATAGGTCAAACCAAGATTTCAACACAAAATATGTCTCTTTGAATTTGGACATAACACACAACATACGGCCACAAAGCCAATGTATTACGCAACCTTTCTACCAAAAGTGACGTTACTCCACTTCACATAAACATGATAGTGACATTAACATGCGATATTGACTAATGTGTTCTAACCCAAAATAAGATTGAATGAAGTAATTTCTTCTCTTAGAGGCTGGCCCAAAAAATTATGTGAAGCACTACAATGTGAAACCACAAGGATTTTGGCTCTTAGCAAGTCAAGATCTCATAATGACCAAAAATATAACTAACACCTTTCTTACAAGGCTTGAACAATTCTCACCACACAAGCAATTTTATGAGATTGAATTAGAAAATGTCATAAACACGTTGCACCATTAACATTGCCCCAGTCTATGCCTATAGCCCTCAATGTGAAAAGGGGTGTTGGCAAATTGTCTTAATTGCAATCACACCTAGATAACATATATAATGAGAGATCTAATGTGTGAGGGGTTGATTAAAAAAGTTTAAGACTTTTATTGTGGAACCCCATGTTGTCAACTCTTAGAGGGTTGAAATTTAGCATCAACTATTGGTATGGTCAATGTAGTCCTTATAAAGGCTAGGGAATCCTCACCTTATAGGTCAATTATTTGGGATTACGTTTGGCCAACATTCGATGACTTTTGTTGGCATGGTTCCCATTGAAAAACAAGGAAGATTATTTGATAAGAAAAAAAAGAAGACTATCTTGTTCACTTGGTTGTGTGGTGAAGTAGTAAGGTAAGAAGTGCCAAGAGAACAATAACTATGAAGACAAAGAGAAAGGGCTTGCGATGCAACTTACATCATCAGGTCTTCGAGTAACTTCTGTTGGGTGAAAATCTCTCTTAAGTTCCACATTCGACGAAATCACTGAAGAGTCTTTGCACAACTTGTCACTTGTCAGTTTTGTTGTCTTGTCAACCTTTAACCTCTTGGAAGGAAGCTCCTCCACATCACAAGAATCCACTTCGCCTTGAAGCTTATATTTATCTTTAGATGAAGATGGAGCTACAATCTTCACATCATCGTCACTATCATCATCATCGTCATAAATAATAAGCTTTCGACTTTTCCCAATATTGTTCATCTTTGCACTAGAAACCTTACCAAAACCACCCCGATTTTCCTTCTTGGAAGCCATTTCCTCCACTAGTCCCTTATTAAATTGTCCAACCGAAACATCAACATCCTCGTGGTCGTCCTTTCCTAAATTAACTCTAGACGTGGAAATGTTCTTCTCAATAAAGTCATTTCCATGCCCATTGTCCAATTTAGCCATTTTCAAACCGGTTCTAGAACCGTGTGATAATTTAGAAAATGTTTTTTGTTTAACAAAGGAGGCCTTGTGACCTCCATTTTCTTCAACTTTATCTTGAGGTGCACTCTTGTTGTTGGAAACCAGGTGCAAAGAATCATTAAGTTCACTTGCTTCCTTCACACCAGTTCTCAAAGTAGGTTTTTTTCCCAACGATGATTTAGAAACAGCTTTTTCTCTAGCTAATGCGTCAAAACACTTGCCATCTGGTTTTTCAATCAATGGCTGACTGTTATTTTGACTCAAAAGCGCCACAGCTTCATTATATGCCGTGTAGTTCCCGCTAACCTCTTTCTTTTCTAAACAGGGTTTCACAATATCAACATGCTTTCGACTATCTAATTTGTTAAAAATATTTTTAACTGCAACAATTAGAGAAACAAATTCACAATATATTCAAAAATTTAAAACTAAATAGAATTAGACTCATTGCACATGATTTAGGGTCAACAACATCAATGAAATTTCTAGTACTACAACAACAGAAACAGTGTAACTTATCAATTTAATATTCAAAATAAATTGAAGGCTCAATTTATATATACAAATAAATAAACATATCCCATAATTAAAAATTTGCATTACACAAGAAAAACGTTCAACATGCATTTGGAAAATGTTCAGTTTACAAGTTTCTCAATATTTGCAGACTTCTCCAGAATTCCCCCTAATTAGCTGGATTCAATATTAGAATACATATTCCATTTGTAAGAGTAAGAGGGTGCCATGTGGTAGTCTTTTCTTTTCTCTCGTTTTTTTTTTTGGACAAAATTATGTTTTTGATGATCTTTCTAAGTATAGGACATGAATAGTGATGTATGAGGTTCCCCTAAATACCCATAGGTGTAAGTGTAATTCCATTTCACAACTGAGGAATTTTTTAGAATAATTTTCAAAATGATGGGATAGCATACCTTCAATTCCAGCAATCTTGTCATCTATCTTATCCAATATCTTACACTTTCCAACATCAAAGAAACGATGGAATACAAATTCAGCCATTTTAACTTCTGCATATGATGGATATGGATTCCTGCTGTCCTTAGAAATGCAAATAATATTGCATTTTCCGGCAATAGCTTCCTGATGCAATATACAAAATGAACAAAAAATAGCAAGCTTTTAAGATGTTGCCAGTCCACTCCAGACCAAGAAAAAAAAATCATGCAATGGTTTCAGGATTAAAAAGAAGCACTAGTTCAAATTAAATTATACAAACAACAATTTAAGACCCAGTCCACTCCAGACCAAGAAAAAAAAAATCATGCAATGGTTTCAGTATTAAAAAGAAGCACTAGTTCAAATTAAATTATACAAACAACAATTTAAGACCCAGTCCACTCCAGACCAAGAAAAAAAAAATCATGCAATGGTTTCAGTATTAAAAAGAAGCACTAGTTCAAATTAAATTATACAAACAACAATTTAAGACCCACGGGTTCCACCTTTAAATAGCAAACAAATACACACACGTAATAACATGATTACAAATTAGAAACAAATCTCCCCCTCCAGAAATTATTGTGTTGTGCCTCTGCTAAGACTTAAACATATAAGGAGAGTCCTGCCCAAAAGACTGGGAGAACTCCAAGACTTGATACCACATCAAGTGATTTTTCTACTTAATATGAAACTCTTAACCTCCACCCTTAAGAACTGACGTCCACAACAGTTTTCACTCGGTCAACACTCACACAAGCTAGCCCTTTTCACTGTGACATTGGTTTGCACCTTAATCCAGCCTATAAGTAACCTTTTCCAGGTTTGACTCTCAATGAAAGTATCATTTGCCAGGACTTACATGAATCAGAACAACCCAACCCAAAAGAGTGGCTCCTAAGGTATAAAAATTTAGGCTTAAATATCAAATCAAGAAATCTATTCTACTCAATATGGAACTCCTAACAACCTCCATTTGACAAAATCCATTCCCTTCCATTTCTATCTAAATAATTCTAAACAATAATGTAATGCTAACTTCATTCCAGTTGACTTCATCTCGTTCCACCACATTTCATTTCATTCCAATGACCATTAAACAACCACACATAGCCAAGAAGTTCACAATGGAATAACTTAAAACACACCCTCTAAATTGTTCCATCGTGCTTAAACAATGAAACATTAATGACGCTAATAAAGCTTCATTAGTAGACACTAAACAGTCACCGATTCACTCTTCCCCCGTACTTCGTTCTAACGGACAGCAGAGAAGAAATTCACATTCAACAAGGCGATTTAACAACATCAGAAAAGTAGAGTATAACCCTAGTCGAACATTAAGAAAAACAAATTACCAGGGGATTGACGTTTGCAAGCCCTTCACCTTCACCAGATGCCAGAAACAACTCGTTCTCGAGTGCGTCATTTCCTTCCAAAAAGTTTACAATCTCGGAAGGACGAAAATACCACAGAACCTTGACTCTCTTGTTCTTATCAGCGGTCTCCCATATTTTAATGATTTTACCAATGTAATGCTCGGGCTCGCCTTCCTTGTATAGAAACACCGAGTCAAAGAGCGAGTATTCCACACCATCGTAGAAAAACGAGTCGAAAAAGCGCACGTCCTTCTTCCTCCCGCCAACCGATCTCATATTACCCCACTTGAACTCGATAACTTCTTCTCCTGCTTCTACCATATTCTGATCGTGTAATCAAGAGAAAAAATTTGGAGAAAATTTGGTACCGGTGTAAACAGTTGATGCGATTAATATGGTGTAGGGTCACCGTGTAGGGTGGATTCCTCGGTCGAGTAGACACGGCGGTAACGGTTAGTACCGAACAACGCAACCCCAGTAGCTTCGCAAAACCCTAAAGGAATGTGTGTGGAAGAATGCAACGGAAACCTCCTGATTTTATTTTGGCTTAAATATAAATCTGGTCACAATATTTTTTTTCTTTATTTTAATTTGATTTTCATTTTTCTTTTGTATTTAATCGAAATTTCCGAATTTTTTAATTTTTTTAATTTTTTATCTTTTTTTTTTAAATTGCATGTGTCAATTTACAATTATATTATTGTCATTTACAATTATATTTTTGTCAGATTATATTATTTATTTTTCTTCAATTTAGTTTTATTATTTATTATTTTATTTAATTATATCATTTATATATTATTTTTATGTTTAATTTAATTTTTATTTTTATTAAAATAAAATAAAAAGACCAAATTTAATATTTTATAAATATTATACATATATATATATATATATATATATATATATATAATTATATAATTGAAAATTTAAAATATTGTTAATTATATCTAATTTGATGCCAACACGTATTTCTACCGCATAATCTAGAATGATGATGAAATCAAATGCCCGTTTTCACGTATCTTATTCGCTAGATAAATATAAATAATAAAATTAGATATAAAATAACAAAGGTAATATAACCTTTCCCACTCTTGAATATCTAGAATGATGATGAAATCAAATGCCTTCTGCCTTCACAATGAGCTTCTATCGTCAAATGTACTTAGATGAAGTTTCTTCTTCAAGTGTGTTTTGACATCTACCAAACATTCAATATATAGACTTTCATAATTGGATGGGACCTAAAATTTGGACTTGATTTCATATTTGAATAAATTATAATAAATAATCATTAATATATATCTTGTAATCTTTGGAAATTTCATCCATATAATAAATACATGATATATATATATATATATATATATATATATAATTTTGCAAAGATCAACTTTTTAGGAATACAAACAATATATAAAAAAGTATATAAAAAGATATTTTAAATTTCATTGAAAGTATATTGTGATTTAAAATTACTAAAATTATTTTGACAAAAAGATAATTAAATGACATATTAGAACATGAAAGTTTAAATTAAATGAAAGATAATTGAGAGGAGATAAAAGATTCTAAAATAGTTTTAATTGTATATTTGCATTAATTTATCTTTTTTATGTTATTTATAATAGTAAATAGATTGATAGAAATATAAATAGATTAAATACATAAATAAGATAAATATACAAATAATTTGGATATATAGAAGAAATACATAAAAAGTTAGTAAGTGAACTACATACAATTGTTTTTTATAGAAATAAGAAAATCTAATATTATATGCTTTTAAAGTACAATATTTCAAATTTAATATATTCTAGGTCAAGTTGGCATCAAATTAGATACGTGTTGGAACATATATGTCGCACTTGTGTATTCGCATTTTTTAATTTTCAAGAAATTTAAGATCAATAACAAATATATAATTTTTAAATTTTTATAATAATTGTTAAATATAAAATTTTAAAAAAAAGATATGTAAAAATAAAATTTAAATAATGATTTAAGACAAAAGAGATGAATGATTAAAAGAAAAATAAGATATGTAAAAAGAAAAATGATTAAAAGTAAATTATTTATAAAATAATTAATTTTTAAAATAACTAAGGGTAAAACGAATATTATGAAATGTGGACACAAAAAGAAGAATAGATATAGATATAGATATAGATAGATAGATAGATTATTAAATATTTTAAAAATATATATTCACATTTGTAAAATTGATATTTAAATTTAAATTATTTAATATTTGTATTTATTTTAGATATTAAATTAAAATCTAAAATATTTTATATTTAAATGTTAATTTTATAAATATTAGTTTACTTTTTAAAAATATTTATAATATTTAAAATATTTTTAAATATCAATTTTAGAAGTATCAGTATTTTAAAATATAAATATTAGAAGAAAAGAAATATTTAACAAAAATTGGGATGAAAATAAACAAAAATAATTAATATAAAGACTAAATTGAACAAAAGAAATAACACAACTATAATCGGATATGTGACATAATTATAACTTGACAAATGAACAACTTTTTTAAAATTAAAAAAAAATAAAATTGATTAGTAAATTTTAAAAATTATACGAAAAGTAACACGCAATTTTTTCAAATATTTGTTCATTGTGCCCCAATTATTTGTTTATCTGTTTTGGCCTATTTTTTTCTTCGAGCCACCCAGTGCAAGCAAATAGAAGTTGATTCTTGGGACTTGTAATCAAATTTGTGGTACAAAATAAGGACATCCCTTTGGATGATAAAAAAAAAGTTGATTAGTAAATTTTAAAAAATTGTACGAAAAGTAACAAGTTCCGCATATTTGTTCATTTTGCCCACTCACTTATTTGCATATCTAATTTGGCCTTTTTTTTTCAAGTCAATCATTCAATGCAAGCAATAAGGGTTGATTTTTGTGACTTGTAATCAAATTTGTGGTATATAAGAAGTACATCCCAGAAAAACATTGATTAGTAAATTTTAAAAAATTATACGAAAAGTAATAAGCAGCTCCCCACTATTATTTATTGTGTCCCACTTATTTGACATTCTGGTTGGGCCTTTTTTTTCAGAGTGAATCATTCAATGCAAACAATAAGAGTTGATTCTTGTGACTTGTAATCAAGTTTGTGGTACATAAGAAGTGCATCTCTATTGGTGATATAAAAAAAAATATTGATTAGTAATTTTAAAAAATTGTACGCAGTTCCCCACTTATTGACCTATTCAAGCCAGTCACACAATGTTAGCAATAAGGGTTGATTTTTGTGACTTGTAATAAAATTTGTGGTACATAAGAAGTACATCCTTTGGATGATAAAAAAGGATTGATTAATAAATCTTAACAAATTGTATGAAAAGTAATACATAGCTCCCCAATTATTTGTTTATTATGCCTCCACTTATTAACCTATATGGTTTGGAATATTTTTTCTTCAAGGCAGTCACCTAGTGCAAGCAATAAGGTTTGATTTTTGTGATTTGTATTTAAATTTATGGTACATAAGAAGTAAATCCCTTTGGATGATTAAAAAAACAAGATTGATTAGAAAATTTTAAAAAATTTTACGAAATATAATAAGGCATCTCCCTATATATTTGTTCATTGTCCCCAACTTAGATTGAGATATGGTTTGACCTATTTTTCCATCAAGCCGCCAACCTAGTATAAGCAATAAGGGTTGATTTTTCTAACTTATAATGAAATTCGTGGTACATAAGATGTACATCTCATTGCATGATAACAAAAATTGATTAGTAAATTTTAAAAAGTTTGTACCAAAAGTAATACGCAGCTCTCTACTTATTTGTTTATTATGTCCCACTTATTTACCTATCTAGTTTGACCTTTTTTTTTTTCAAGGCAGCCATTCGCTGCAAGCAATAAGGGTTGATTTTTGTTACTTGTAATCAAATTTGTGGTACATAAAAAGTAAATCCCTTTGAATGATTAAAAAAAAGATTGATTAGCAAATTTTAAAAAATTGTACGAAAAGTAATAAGCTTCTCTCTATATATTTATTCATTGTCCCCCACTTAGATTGAGATATGGTTTGACCTATTTTTTTTCACCAAGCCAGCCACCTAGTGCAAGCAATAAGGGTTAATTTTTGTAACTTATAATGAAATTCGTGGTACATGAGGTACATCTCATTGCATGATAAAAAAACTGACTAGTACATTTAAAAAAATTGTACTAAAAGTAATACGTAGCTCCCTACTTATTTGTTTATTATGTCCCACTTATTTGCCTATCTGGTTTGGCCTATTTTTTTATTCAAGGCAGCCACCTCGTGCAAGCAATAAGAGTTGAATTTTGTGACTTGTAATCAAATTTGTGGTACATAAGAAGTAAATCCCTTTGGATAATTAAAAAAAAAAGATTGATTAGCAAATTTTTAAAAATTGTACGAAATGTAATAAGGCATCTCCCTATATATTTGTTCATTGTCCCCAACTTAGATTCAGATCTGGTTTGGCCTATATTTTTCATCAAGCTAGCAACCTAGTGTAAGCAATAAGGGTTACCAAAATTAATACGTAGCTCTCCAATTATTTGTTCATTATGTCCCACTTATTTGCTTAGTTCTCAACTTAGTTTTGTTTATTATGCCGCACTTATTTGCCTATCTTATTTACCTATTTTTTTTTCTTCAAGCTAGCAACCTAGTCCAAGTAATAAGGGTTGATTTTTCTAAATTATAATCAATTTTTTTGTACATAAGAAGTGCATCCTTCGAATAATAAAAATAATTGATCAATAAATTTTAAAACTTTGTACAAAAATTAATACGTATTTCTCCACTTATTTGTTTCTTATGCCTCACTTATTTACCTTTTTTTTTCCTTTAAGCCAGCCACCTAGTGCAAGTAATAAGGGTTGAATTTTGAAACTAAACTTATAATCAAACTTGTAATACATAAGAAATGCATCATTTGGATAATAAAAAAAAATTGATCAGCATATTTTAAAACTTTGTACGAAAACTCCTACGTAGCTCTCCACTTATTTGTTTATTATGCCAAACTTATTTGCCTATCTTGTTTGTCTATTTTTTTCTTCAAGTCAGCCACTTAGTGCAAGTAATAAGGGTTTATTTTTTATTCTTATAATCAAACTTGTCGTACATAAGAAGTGAATTCCTTTGGATAATAAAAACATTTGATCAGTAAATTGTCAAACTTTGTACGAAAATTAATACGTTACTCTCCATTTATTTGTTTATTATGGCTCACTTATTTGCCTATTTTGTCCTCAGCAGCCACCTAATGCAAGTAATAAGAGTTGACTTTTGTAATTTATAATCAAATAAGAAGTGCATCCCTTCGGATAATAAAAAAAATTAATAATTAAATATTAAAACTTTGTAGAAAAATTAATACGTAGCTCTACACTTATTTGTTCATTATGCCTCACTTATTTGCTTTTTTTTTTCTTCAAGCCAGTCAGCCACCTAGTGCAAGTAATAAGGGTTGATTTTTTGTAACTTATAATCAAACTTGTGGAAAGTGCATCGTTTTGAATAGTAAAAAAAAGTAATCAATAAATTTTAAAACTTTGTATGAAAATTAATGCGTATCACTCTACTTATTTGTTTCTTATGCCCCACTTATTTGCCTATTTTTTTCTTCAAGCCAGCCCACCTAGTGCAAGTAATAAGGATTGATTTTTGAAATTTATAATCAAACTTGTGGTACATAAGAAGTGCATCCCTTTGGATAATAAAAAAAATGATCAGTAAATTTTAAAACTTTGTACGAAAATAAATACGTAGCTCTCCACTTATTTTTGTTTACTATGCCGCACATATTTGCCTATCTCTTTTGCCTATTTTTTTCTTAAAGGCAACCACCTAGTTCAAGTAATAACGGTTGTAACTTATAATAAAACTTGTGGTACATAAGAAGTGCATCCCTTTGAATAATAAAAAAAGTAATCAATCAATTTTAAAACTTTGTACGAAAAGTAATATGTATCTCCACTTATTTGTTTTTTATGTCCCACTAATTTGCCTATTTTTTTTCTTCAAGACAGCCACCTAGTGCAAGTAAAAAAGGTTGATTTTTGTAACTTATAATCACACATATGCTACATAAGAAGTGCATCCTTTTGAATAATAAAAAAAGTAATCAATAAATTTTAAAATTTTGTATGAAAATTAATATGTATCTCTCCCCTTATTTGTTTCTTATGCCCCATTAATTTGTCTATTTTTCTCTTTAAACCAGCCACCTAGTGGAAGTAATAAGGGTAGATTTTTGTAACATACAATCAAACTTGTGGTATATAAGAAATACATCTCTTTGAATAATAAAAAAAATTGATCAAGAAATTTTAAAACTTTGTCCGAAAATTAATATGTATCTCTCCACTAATTTGTTTCTTATGCCCCACTTATTTGTCTATTTTATTCTTCAAGCCAGCCACCTAGTGCAAGTAATAAGGATTGATTTTTGAAATTTATAATCAAACTTGTGGTACATAAGAAATGGATCCCTTTGGATAATAAAAAAAATAAAATGATCTGTAAATTTTAAAACTTTGTACGAAAATTAATACGTAGCTCTCCACTTATTATTGTTTACTATGCCTCACATATTTGCCTATCTCTTTTGCCTATTTTTTTCTTAAAGGCAGCCACCTAGTGCAACTAATAAGGGTTGATTTTTGTAACTTATAATCACACATGTGATACATAAGAAGTGCATCCTTTTGAATAATAGAAAAAGTAATCAATAAATTTTAAAATTTTGTACGAAAATTAATATGTATCTCTCCCCTTATTTGTTTCTTATGTCCCATTAATTTGTCTATTCTTTTCTTTAAGCCAGCCACCTAGTGGAAGTAATAAGGGTAGATTTTTGTAACATACAATCAAACTTGTGGTATATAAGAAATACATCTCTTTGAATAATAAAAAAAATTGATCAAGAAATTTTAAAACTTTGTCCGATAATAAATATGTATCTCTCCACTAATTTGTTTCTTATGCCCCACTTATTTGTCTATTTTATTCTTCAAGCCAGCCACCTAGTGCAAGTAATAAGCATTGATTTTTGAAATTTATAATCAAACTTGTGGTACATAAGAAGTGCATCCCTTTGGATAATAAAAAAAATGATCGGTAAATTTTAAAACTTTGTACGAAAATTAATACGTAGCTCTCCACTTATTTGTTTCTTATGCCTTTTTTATTTGCCTATTTTTTTCTTCAAGTCAGCCACCTAGTGCAAGTAATAAGGGTTGATTTTTGAAATTTATAATCAAACTTGTGGTACATAAGAAGTGCATCCCTTTGGATAATAAAAAAAATGATCTGTAAATTTTAAAACTTTGTACGAAAATTAATACATAGCTCTTCACTTATTTTTGTTTACTATGTCCCACTTATTTGCCTATCTTGTTTGCCTATTTTGTTTCTTCAAGCCAGTCACCTAATGCAAGTAATAAGGGTTGATTTTTGTAACTTATAATCAAACTTGTGGTACATAAGAAATGCATCCTTTTGAATAATAAAAAAAAGTGATCAATAAATTTTAAAACTTTGTACAAAAATTAATACGTATCTCTCCACTTATTTGTTTCTTATGCCCCACTTATTTGCCTATTTTTTTCTTCAAGCCAGCCCACTTAGTGCAAGTAATAAGGGTTGATTTTTTAAATTTATAATCAAACTTATGGTATACAAGAAGTGCATCCCTTTGGATAATAAAAAAAAATGATCGGTAAATTTTAAAACTTTGTACGAAAATTAATACGTAGCTCTCAACTTATTTTTGTTTATTATGCCGCACTTATTTGCCTATCTTTTGGCCTAATTTTTTCTTCAAGCCAGCCACCTAGTCCAAGTAATAAGGGTTGATTTTTCTAACTTATAAACAAATTTTTTGTACATAAGAAGTGCATCCTTTCGAATAATAAAAATAATTGATCAATAAATTTTAAAATTTTGTACGAAAATTAATAAGTATCTCTCCACTTATTTGTGTCTTATGTCTCACTTATTTGTCTATTTTTTTTTCTTTAAGTCAGCCACCTAGTGCAAGTAATAAGGGTTGAATTTTTAAACTAAACTTATAATCAAACTTGTAGTACATAAGAAGTGTATTTCTTTGGATAATAACAAAAAGTTGATCAGTAAATTTTAAAACTTCATACGAAAACTACTACGTAACTCTCCACTTATTTGTTTATTATGCCAAACTTATTTGTCTATCTTGTTTGCCTATTTTTTTTTTTCTTCAAGTCAGTCACTTAGTACAAGTAATAAGGGTTGATTTTTTATTCTTATAATCAAACTTGTTGTATATAAGAAGTGAATCCCTTTGGATAATAAAAAAATTTGATCAGTAAATTTTCGAACTTTGTATGAAAATTAATACGTTACACTCCATTTATTTGTTTATCATGGTTCACTTATTTGCCTATTTTTCCCTCAAGGCAGCCACCTAATGCAAGTAATAAGGGTTGATTTTTGTAATTTGTAGTCAAACTTATGGTACATAAGAAGTGCATCCCTTCGGATAATAAAAAAATTTGATAATTAAATATTAAAACTTTGTATGAAAATTAATACGTAGCTCTCCACTTATTTGTTCATTATGCCCTACTTATTTGTCTTTTTTTTTTCAAGGCAGCCACCTAGTACAATTATAAGGGTTGATTTTTATAACTTATAATCAAACTTGTGGTACATAAGAAGTGCATCCCTTTGAATAATAATAATAAAAATTGATGAGCAAATTTTAAAACTTTGTACGGAAATTTACGTAGCTCTGAACTTATTTTTCTTTATTATGGCCCACTTATTTGCCTATCTGGTTTGCCTATTTTTTTCTTCAAGCCAGCTCGCTAGTGCAAGTAATAAGGGTTGATTTTTTAACTTATAGTCAAACTTGTGGTACATAAGAAGTGCATCCCTTTGAATAATAAAAAAAATTCATCAATAAATTTTAAAACTTTGTTCGAAATTTAATACGTATTTTTTCACTTATTTGTTTCTTATGCTCCACTTATTTGCCTATCTTTTTCTTCAAACCAGTCACCTAGTGCAAGTAATAAGAGTTGATTTTTGAAACTTAAAATCAAACTTGTGGTACATAAGAAGTGCATCCCTTTGGATAATAAAAAAAATTTATCAGTAAATTATAAAACTTTGTACGAAAATTAATACTTAGTTCTCCTCTTATTTGTTTATTATTTCTCACTTATTTGCCTATTTTTTTTTTCAAGACAGCCACCTAGTGCAAGGGTTGATTTTTGTAACTTATAATCAAACTTGTGGTACGCATCCTTAGAATAATAAAAAAAATTGATCAATAAATTTTAAAACTTTGTACCAAAATTAATACGTAGCTCTCCACTTATTTGTTTATTATGCCCCATTTATTTGCCTATTTTTCTCATCAAGTCAGGCAACCTAGTGCAAGTAATAACGATTTACTTTTGTAACTTATAATCGAACTTGTGGTACATAAGAAGTTCATCCTAATCAAACTTGTACCAAAAGTAATATGAAACTCCCTAGTTATTTATTTATTATGCCCCCACTTATTTGCCTATCTAGTTTGGCTTTTTTTTTTCTTCAAGGTACCCATCTAGTGCAAGCAATAAGGGTTGATTTTTGTGACTTTTAATAAAATTTATGGTACATAAGAAGTAAATTCCTTTAGAGTACGAAAAGTAATAAGCATTTCTCTATATATTTTTTCATTGTGCCCCACTTAGATTGAGTTGTGATTTCACCTGTTTTTTTTTTCAAGCCAGCCACCTAGTGCAATCAATAAGGATTTCTTTTTTGTGGTTTCTAGCAAATTCTTGGTAAATAAGATTAACATCACAAAAAAATATTGATCAGTAAATTTTAAAATATTGTACGAAAAGTAATACGCAACTGCCCACTTATTTGTTCTTTGTGCCCAACTTATTTGCCTATCTGGTTTGGCCTGTTTTTTTTTTGTCTTTAAGTCAGCCACCTAGTGCAAACAATAATTGTTGATTTTTGTCACTTATAATCAAATTCGTGGTACATAAGAAGTAAATTCCTTTGAATGATTAAAAAAAGGATTGATTAGCATATTTTAAAAAATTGTGCGAAAAGTAATAAGCATCTCCCAATATATTTGTTCATTGTCCCCAACTTAGATTGAGATATGGTTTGGCCTATTGTTTTTCATCAAGTCAGCAACCTAGTGTAAGCAATAAAGGTTGATTTTTGTAACTTATAATTAAATTTGTGGTACATAAGATGTACATCTCATTGCATGATAACAAAAATTGATTAGTAAATTTAAAAAATTGTACCAAAAGTAATACGCAACTCCCCACTTATTTGTTTTCATATGTCCCACTTATTTGCTTATCTAGTTTGGCCTATTTTTTTATTCAAGGCAGTCACCTAGTGTAAGCAATAAGGGTTGATTTTTGTAACTTGTAATCAAATTTTTGGTACATATGAAGTAAATCCCTTTGGATGATTAAAAAAGGGGATTGGTTAGCAAATTTTAAAAAAATTGTACGAGAAGTAATAAGCATCTCCCTATATATTTGTTCATTGTCCATTGAGATATGGTTTGGCCTATTTTTTCATCATGTCAGCCACCTAGTGCAAGAAATAAAGGTTAATTTTTGTAACTTATAATGAAATTCGTGGTACATAAGAAGTACATCTCTTTGAAAAATTGATTAGTAAATTTTAAAAAAATTGTACCAAAAGTAACACGCAGCTCTCCAGTCATTTGTTTATTATGCCCCGACTTATTTGTCTATGCCTATTTTTTTCTTCAAGGTTGTCTCCTAGTGCAATCAATGAGGGTTGATTTTTGTGACTTGTAATCAAATTTGAGATACATAAGAAGTAAATCCCTTTGGATGAATAAAAAAAAATTGATTAGCAAATTTTAAAATTTTTTACGAAAAGTAATAAGTATCTCCCTATATATTTGTTCATTATACCTACTTAGATTAAGCTTTGATTTGACCTGTTTTTTTTTTTTTTCAAGTCAGCCACCTAGTGCAAGCAATAAGGATTTATTATTGTGACTTCTAAGCAACTTTGTTGTAAAGAAGATGTACATTCATTGAATGACAAAAAAATATTGATCAGTAAATTTTATAAAATTGTACGAAAAGTAATACGACAATTGCCCACTTATTTGTTCTTTGTCCCACTTATTTGCCTATCTAGTTTGGCCTATTTTTTTTCTTCAAGTCAGCCACCTAGTGCAAACAATAATCGTTGATTCTTGTAACTTATAAGCAAATCTGTGGTACATAAGAAGTACATCCCATTAGACGAAAAAAAAATTGATTATTAAATTTTAAAAAATTTTACAAAAAAAAAAAGCAGCTCCCTACTTATTTGTCTATTTTATTTGGCCTATTTTTTTCTTCAAGTCAGCCACCTAGTGCAAGCAATAAATGTTAATTTGTGTGACTAGTAAGAAAATTTGTGGTATATAAAAAGTACATCCTTTTAGTTGATAAAAAAGATTGATCATAAAAATTTTAAAAATTGTACGAAAAGTAACAAGCAGTTCCCCATATATTTGTTCATTGTGTCTTACATAGATTCATATTTAATCTGACATTTTTTTTCAAACCAATCACTTAGTGCAAACAATAAGGTTGATTTTTGTGACTGGTAAGCAAATTCGTGATACCTAATAATTAAATCCTTTTGGATGATTAAAAAAGTATATTGATTAGCAAATTTTAAAAAATTGTACGAAAAGTAATAAGCACCTCCCTATATAATTGTTCATTGTGTCCCACTTAATTAAGATCTGATTTGATCTTTTTTTTTCAAGTAAGCCACCTAGTGCAAGCAATAAGGATTTATTTTTGAGTCCACTTATTTGCTTATCTGGTTTGGCCTATTTTTTTTCTTCAAGCCAGTCACCTAGTGCAAGAAAATTTTTGTAACTTATAATCAAAATTTTTGTACATAAGAAGTACATCCCATTAGACGAAAAAAAAAGATTGATTAGTAAATTTTAAAAGATTTTACGAAAAATAATAAGCTACTCTCTACTTATTTGTTTATTATGTCCCACTTATTTGTCTATCTAATTTGGCTTATTTTTTTCTTCAAGCTAGTCACCTAGTGCAAGCAATATGTGTTGATTTTGGTGACTTGTAAGAAAATTCGTGGTATATAAGAAGTACATCCCTTTAGATGATAAAAAGAAGATTGATTATAAAATTTTTAAAAATTGTACGAAATGTAACAAGCGCTCCCATGTATTTGTTCATTATGTCCCACATAGATTGAGTTTTGATTTGACTTTTTTTTTCAAACAGAAACCTAGTGCAAACAATAAAGGTTGATTTTTGTGACTTGTAAGCAAATTCATGGTAAATAAGAAGTACATCCATTGGATGACAAAAAAAAATTGATGAGTAAATTTTAAAAAATGGTACGAAAAGTAAAAGTAATACACAGTTTCCCACTTATTTGTCTATTTGGTTTGGCCTATTTTTTTTTTCTTCAAGCCAGCCACGTAGTGCAAGCAATAAGGGTTGATTTTTCTAACTTATAATCAAATTCATGGTACATAAAAGGTACATCCCAATGCATGATGAAAAATAAATTTATTAGTAAATTTTAAAAAACTGTACCAAAAGTAATAAGCAGCCACGTATTTGTTTATTATGCTCCACTTATTTGTCTATCTGGTTTGACTTATTTTTTTCTTCAAGCTAGCCACCTAGTGCAATCAATAAGAGTTGGTTTTTGTGACTTGTAATCAAATTTAGAAGTAAATCCCTTTGAATGATTACAAAAAAAGATTGATTAGCAAATTTTAAAAAATTGTAAGTAACAAGCATCTCCCTATATATTTGTTCATTGGGCCCCACTTTGATTGAGATTTGATTTGACCTTTTTTTTTTTCAAGTAAGCCACCTAGTGCAAGCAATAAGGGTGAATTTTATTGACTTGTAAGCAAATTCGTCGTAATTAAGAAGTACTTCCAAATGATGACAAGAAAAGATTAATTAGTAAATTTTAAAAAATTGTACGAAAAGTAATACGCAACTCCCCACTTATTTGTTCTTTGTGCCCTACTTATTTACCTATCTGGTTTGACCTATTTTTTTTTTCTTCAAGTCAGTCACCTAGTGCAAGTAATAATAGTTGATTTTTGTAACTTATAATCAAATTCGTGGTACATAAGAAGTACATCCCATTAGACAAAAATAACATAGATTGGTAAAATTTAAAAAAATTTAGGAAAAATAATACGGAACTCCATACTTATTTGTTTATTATGTCACACTTATTTATCTTTCTAATTTGGCCTATTTTTTTCTTCAAGTCAGTCACTTAATGCAAGTAATAAGTGTTGATTTTTGTGACTTGTAAGAAAATTCGTGGTACATAAGAGTACATCTCTTTGTATAATAAAAAATAATTGATTAAAAAGATTTACGAAAAATAACAAATAACTCCAATATATTTGTTTATTGTGTTCCACATTGAGATGATAAAATGAAATGTTCAAAATGTATATAAGCCAACCACATGCTGCAAGCCAGCCAACGTGGCAACCACTTATTTTTCTTATATACATTTTATTTTATGTCCTAATTATTTTCAGCGTGATAAAAAAGAAAACACATGTGTTTAAACATGACTATTCATTTTTTAATCATCTCGCCATGTATATCTGATTTTTGAAATATCTATAAATATTTTATATTATGTTTACACACACACACACACATATATATATATCTATATATATATATATATTCGTTTTAAATATATTACTTTATGTTATATAAAGTTATAATATACTGTAGGTGATTTTAATTAAAAAATGACTAATTTTAAACAAAAAAAAATTGAACAAAAAAATTATAATTTTTAAAAAATGGTTATTTATAGTAAAATAGTCATTTTAATTTAAAAAAACTTATATTTAAAGGATAAAATTAAAAAACAATTGTGATAAAAAAAATAATCCTTAAAAGATGATATTTGCATATTACTTGCATTAAGTCAAATGATATTTGTCATTTGAATCGTGTTAATTACCTTTTCTATATAAGTTCTTTTTCTAATAGTTTTTTTCGTTTGCTATATCATCATTCTTTGTTCTTTACATATTACATTTAGTTTCTATCTTTTTCTTTGTTGTTTGTCAACTTATGTTTCTCATCTTATTATATTATTTATATAAAAAATATTAAATATCAAAAGTAAATATAAACTACTAGAGAAATACCAATACTATATAAAAATCAAATTTTACAATATCGTTAACAATTTCTTCCAAGCTAATGAGTTTAAATCTCGTGATACACTCTAACCTACTTAAATATTACATTACAATTTTGTAAATGAATAATAAGTTTTAAGTTAATCTTCTAACGACCCTTATAATAATTACTAGAGTCCTAACAAACAGTGAAAATTTTAAATAAGATTATCGATAACAATACATAAATGCAATTCCATAAAACAACATAGTTTGTAAAAAAATGATGCATTCCAAATTAACAAAGAGCGAAAACAAATATCTTCTTCTAATTTTTCAAAGTTACGTATAAATCAAACTTGTAAAAAAAATGAGAAGTGTTTATAAAAGAATCATCCAATCTGATTTTATATACTATGTTAGAAGTAGAATATAAAATTTTATGCAAGATTTGGTTTTATAAATATTAGAATGAAAAGAGAAGAAAATTAAGAATTGTGTTTTGATTTATAGTAAGTATTCACATTTTAAAATATATTATTATCGTGTTTCTTTTATAAAGAAAAGTTATGGGCACCTCTTAGTACAAACCGACCATTATTTATTGAGTTTAGCACACCTCAAAGAAATATTCTTCACACCTTGTTTGACTATTAAAGCAAAATCAATTGAAAACTTCATTAATTCTCACTGATGAGGAAAATAGGGTTGTCCTTTGTTGAAAGAGTCATGGGACGTGATATTATTTGTTTGTTACAAAAAAACGGTGACGACCAGATCTTTTATAAATATTGACGATATTTAACGAAAATAATTTTTAATTTTCTTTTAATATCATAATTTATAATTTTAATTAAATTTGAAAATAATTTTCTTTAGGATGCAGTAAGTATTTGGGAAAGATTTTGTTATCAAAGTTTCTGTAACGATATTTATAGAATAATAATGTAAATGTCACGTCATAAAATTGACAATCATACTTGAGTGTAAGATCTTAATTAAAAGTTTTAAAATTTATATAAATATTGTTAAAATGAAATTTTATCTCACAAAAAGTTCAATCTGGAAAAGGTGTGATCTGGATGACTAATATTAAGATTCTTATTAAGCTTGACGTTGGGAAGGCATAACTCTTGCATTAAAAGTCAAGTTTTAATTGTTCTGCCAGATTATTGTAGTAGCATAGTATGTTGTTGGCACATACTCAAGCTCTATTTCCTTTTCAAGAATGTTGTTTAGATGTTGCTCGAAGGCCTCTATGATATATATTTTATACCTAATGTCTAGGGGAGTCTTAGCTTTTGTACATAAAAGTTTGATTGTTGTTTTGACAGGTTTTGAAGTTGCACTGCATCTTTTTCTCATCTTTTTATAAATGGATTAGAACACCCTTAAGTGTTTTATTATTAATTTAATTTAATTCTTTGCCAATAAAAAAAATTGTTTTATTCAAATATAAAATTAAAATGTAAAGTATTTTAATTTTTTTATTTAAATAAGTTATATAAAAAAAATAAAAGAAATTTAATTATTAACTATCCAAATGTAATGTGATGAATTTCAATTTTTCAATATAATTGAAATACTTCGTCCGATCACAAAATAAAGGATTTATAATTTAAAAAAAGTCTCTGTCCAAACATAAGGCAAAGGATTTACGATTTTAAAACTTTTAGCACACCTCAAAGAAATATTCTTCAGACCTTGTATGACTCCAATAAAGCAAAATCAGTTGAAAACTTCATTAATTCTCACTGATAAGGAGAATAGGGTTATCCTCTGTTGAAAGAATCATAGGACACGTGCCTACTAATGATGTTCTCTGTTTTAGAGGAGAAGATACAACTAATTAATCATTTTCTTTTCTTATTTAAAACTATTGTTACGTTAAATTTATATTTTTGTCATATTTATCGAGTTTAATTTTCACACATCGATTACTTCAATTTATAATATTAAATAGTTTTTAAATTTGAATTACATAAAAACTAAAAAACAATTCAACAAATACTAAAATAATTCCATAAAACAAAATTTATGATAATATAAAAAATATTAAATATAGGAGATAACAATAAATAAATAAATAACAAGTTTATTTATATATTAGGATTTCCTAATAAAATAAATAATTTTAGGTATTTGTCAAACATTTATATATTTTTTAGTGGCCTGCCTTTTAAATAGTTAAATAAGATATATTTTAGTGAACTATGTTATATTTTAGGTCACTAATTTATCACCAAAGTAATTTTGGACAAAAAAAAATGATCAAAAATAACAACAGATCAACCAGTAAGAAAATGCATCTATATCAAATCACTATTAAAACACACAATGCATCATCATCATAGTTTATACATAAGCCACCTTAAAGTATCTAAACAAACAAGAGAAAATTACGCATATATGAAGAAAACTACATAGTACAATACATGCAGCATATGCATGAACCAAGTAGCAGATGCTACCGAAACTAGTTATTCTGGAAGATGATTAAAGAAATCTACTTCTGAACCCAAACAACATGATCCTCTGGAAGAAAGTGGCACACTGGAACAGTTCCAGGCTTAACCTTAAGCACTTCAAACGCCAAATGTTTGGGGTTCCACTGTGACGTGTCAGTGTGGCACACTGCAACAGCTTTAACTCTGATCCCGTTAGCACCCTCCAATGGCACAGAGTAAGTTCTGGTGGTTTCCGTTTTGTGACAGTAAAAGACAGCATAAGGGTAACTCTGCTTGTGGCACACAACAGCGTTATCTCCCGATACCTTCTTCACTCCCGGTGCAATGGTGTATTGCTGCAACCCCGTTTCTTGGTCCACTTCAGTGGACAAAACGGCAACGTTTTTCCCGAGCTTCGAAGTGCTGAAATCAACCATGGACTCGAGCGAAGTGGCACAGTACTTTTCCTCGCCCTTGATGCTTGTATCTTCACATTCATTAAGAGTGTTCTTCACGATATTAGCCTCTTCTGACTCGGGTTTGATGGAAAACTTGGCGAAGACATCGTTCACCTTGTTCGATGAAAAGGGTATTGAATCTGCAACTTGGCGTGGCAAGAATGTGGCTTGGTTGGAACTTGGAGTGAAGTGAAGGTCCAATTTTTTTCCGTAATGCAAGTCATTTTCCTTGAAGAAGAGTGCCACTTTGGTGTCATCGTGTAATTGGGTCTCTGTGGCAGCGTATTTGTACACAAATGGCGATACGTTAACATACACTGGCTTTCCCTTGTGACCTGTATTCACTGAAACTCCTTTTCCTTTTCCTCCTCCAACGTTCACTTTGGTGCCACCACCTCCTCTTCTTCCTGTCTGCACGTTCACCCCTCCCTTTCCAACGTTCACCGCTGTGCTTTTCTCTTCAACCCAATCTGCAAAATCGTGAATGCACTGTTCTTAGTTTATCACAAGCCATACCAGTTTCTGCAACTTGTTATGTTTATAAGTTATGGTTATAAAGAGAGTTTTATCTTAACTGAACTACATAAATCATTGACATCATTCTTAACCCAAGACCTTAAGACGATAAATTTATGAATCTTTATCTTTATATAGTATTCTATTTTCTCCTTTCTAACAACCTTGGAACTTACACTCACACTACCGAGCTCACAACCTACAACCTACTTGTTACTTCCTTTCTGCATAACTTTGTTACTTTTCTTCTGCATAATTTTGTTACTTTCTTCTGCATAACTTTGTTACTTTCTTTCTGCATAATTTATGTCATCAGTTCAACAGTACTAGTTAAGTCTGATTACTCCACGTAACAAACTTTATGAAGTTCTGTACGCCGAAATTAATGTTTTTAATTTTTTAACAAACATGCTGGAAGATATTTTATTTAATAATTGTGATAACTAAGGCGGTAGATAGATATGGGTGTGTTTTCATTAGTTATGATATTATAAATACAACCATATATAGTAAGATATTTTATTTAATGTAAATAGACTATTTTTTCTATTTCATTTTTAATTATACTTTAAAACTAGAACACTTTTGTTTCCGTTATTAATAATCTATATTATATGTTTCGCTATCCAATTATACATATCAAAGAAAACTATTTATATGCAGAAAAAAAAAAAATCATTTCGAGGCACTGATCTAAATACCATTAACACGTTCCACCTGTGAAGGTAAGAAATTAAAATTTCTCAATTAATATGAATACAGTTGAAAATGTATATATCATATAAATTTTTGTTTTAATTAGATTTAATACAATTAAGAAAGGAGATGGTATTTGGATACATATATAAAAAAGTAAAATAAATGCTTCTTTAAGGAGAGTTGGTTTTATTTTCCATATCACCTTCCAGTGATGAATTGACCCACTTTCTTACTCCCATTATACTTATTCAAAGAACAAAATAAATGCAAAAACAAAAGAAGAAAAATAAATTCATATGTAACAAATAAGTGACATTTTTTATCAGTAGACTAAGATGATATAAAAAATAAAAGAAAAATAAAAAAGTGAAAGATTTCTTTTTTTAACAATGCTATACATAGAGTACTACTTTTTAACACACCTATACATTAAAATTTATTTGAAGTTATGAAATTATAATTATGACATACTATTTTATAAGAAAAAAAATTAATTAACATGCCATAAACTCAAGCTCCGTATTAACTTTACCTATAATTATTGTTTATAAGAAAATTGATTGATTACCTTAATGAAGTTTCTCCTTTCAACCAAGCATGCTACTTACCACCAGACTTGAAAATTTTAAGAATTTCTTTAAAATATTGAGTTTAACCAGGCATGCTCACCATCTTTTAATTTTTCTACCTCTATACACTTAATAAAAAAAATATTCTTTTATATTTTTTACTAATTTTTTAAACTATTTTATACTTTAAAATACAAATATAATCTTATTGATCTTGAGTATGTGTAGAGTAAAAGATTGGATATAAATATATCATTACTCGTGTAATTAAGAATAATAATATTATTATTTCCATTTTTTTATTTTTATATTTTAAGAACATAATTTAATATAAGTTATTAATTAAGGTATTACTAAATTTTTTTGTTAAAAAATCAATGACTCTCATAAAATTACATAAAAAATAAAGAAAAAATTAAAATATAATTTTTATATAATTCGCGGAAAAAACAAAAGAGGGCAAATTATGTCGGTAAAAAGTGCAGAGAAATCTAAAGTATCAGAATACTGAAAAAGTGGCATTTAATAACACGTACTTACATGCAGAGTACACACATAGAGTTTAAAAATGTAATGACGAACCAGAATTAATTACAGTTAGGGTGTGTTCCTTTGTGTAGATGGATATAGGGGAGAGTGTGAAAATGGATTTGTGTAGATTTAGGTGGATGGATATTTGTGTTTTTTTGAGTGGATTTAGAGGGTAAAGTGAGTGGATTTGGAGATCATTTTTATGAAAGTTAGTGAAAGATTTGATTAATGTGATAAATAAAATTATATGTTAAAATAGATATATTTATTAAGTTACCATAATACCCTTATGTAAAAAAAGAGAATGATTTTGTAATTTGATGTTATAAAAATAATTATAATTAATTAATACGAATTAAAAATATTAAAATTATATAAAATTCTAATAATATTTTAATTATTATATATATCTATATATAATTAATAATAAATATTATTATTATGCATGTATTATATTAATATATATATATATATATATATATATATTAATAAATATGATATTAATATATATATATATATATATATATATTATTAATTATAATATGTATTGTTAATTATTTATAAATAAAAAACATTTGTGAATGGTATTTTATTTTAAATAAATAAAAAATTAGTATGGAACTCTACTATTATACAATTCGTATACTCGACCAGCAAATTTATATTATATATTATATAATTTATTATTTATATTATTATATTATATTATTTATTATTTATATTATTATTACTAGTGTAAACACAGGCGCTATCGCGCCTGTGTGTACGCATTTTTTGAATTATATTAATAATTGATGATATTGTAATGTTATTAATTTAATAAACAAAATAAAAGTATATTTATA
>Ga0214542_1000359_pt1 | contig 79063 bp, 37 predicted proteins | sample CNSS1metaG_FD_160096 | JGI IMG/M metagenome (GOLD analysis project Ga0214542, IMG submission 160096) | Root nodule microbial communities from cowpea collected in UCLA plant growth center, Los Angeles, California, USA - CNSS1 | ecosystem: Host-associated > Plants > Roots > Nodule | place: USA...
ACCCAACTGAAAAAGTCGGGGATTCCCCATACCCATACCCATACCCAGTCAATGCGGGGATTCCCCGTCAAAACGGGGACGGGTTCGGACAATACCCACGGGGACGGGTTTATTTGCCATCTCTAATAAAAAGTAAATTTGGTTTAAATTTGGAAAGAGACAAAATTGCTCTATTAAAATAAAAATGGTACTATGATATTAAAATTGAACAAAAACAACGAAGAACCAAATTGAATATAAAACATTGAGTCTAACAATATGCTCCTGGAATGACATGTGGATATTTTTTAAAAAATTTAAACAAATTTAAACAAATATTATAAAAAAAGAATCACATAGTGACATGTGACTGTCATTATTCATACATTAGTTATTTAAATAACCTTAACAAAAAAAGGACTAAAATTAACAAATTTGACAAAAATTGGGACATGTTTGAAAAAAAAAACAATATTAGGCCTAAAATGATATAATTGAACGAAAATAGGTACCAAACGTATCTTAGTAATTATAATAATACTACCAATTACCAATAAAAAAACTCTATTCATAATTAAAGAAATGTAAAAGAATTAATGAAATAAAGTCATTGATCAAAAATCCTTAAAAGATAATCATATAATTATTAATTGCAATGGTATAATTTAAAAGATTTCAAAACGTATAAAATAAAAACAAATCATTCATAATTATAAAATTAAAAGCAATTAATTCTATTAACTGATTAATTAATGAATTGTTTAAAACAAATCACATAATTATTAATCATAAAAATAAATGTCATAATTAGATATTACTAATAATTATGATTTTTTTATAAAATAAATATAAAATGAAGTTAATGGTAAATTTATTACTATAATCATAAATATAAAAACTTAAATTAATATTTAAAATAAATTGACGATGTTGTTATTGGTTATTGATTAATTAAATAATACTATTAATATATTTAAATAAATAATTTATTTATATACTTAGTTATAATTGTTATTGTAATATATATATATATATATATATATATATATATATATATATATTATATTTAGTGATATGTAGTAAATTGCCATCATAATATTAGGATTTACACTGTATTAGATAACCGTGTATACACATTTATTATATTCCTATTTTAGTACTTTTTATCAATTTTACAGTGATATAATAAATAATACATGAACTTGTTTTAAAAATAAGCAAAGAAGAACTAATTTGCATAAAACACATATTATTATTTATTTGTTTATTTTATATTTACATGAACATGTGTAACAGTGATTATGATGATGGATTAAATGTGTCATTAGGAATGTTTATATATGTTTAAGACATTTCATAATTCCACTTTAATACAATTATTTTGTGGTTGGTCCCATAAAGGATGTAAAGCATGACAACTAAATCTAACATGTGGGGAACATGTTTCATAACATCAAATACATGACAAAAACTAAACTATTAAAATAAAGAATGAATAGCTGTCAAAATTTGGAACATTTAAAGAATTGATCGATTAGTTTCACGATTTTTTTATATTTTTAAAATATAAAAAAAATTAGAGTATTTATTTCATACTTTGCTTAAAATGTCATTAGAAAAATAAGTAATAATTCACATCACCACTTATCTTAGTATTGCTCTATATTTAGTGTTATGCGTCACACATTTTCCCCAATTCTTAATTTTTTGAGGGTTTTTTTTTTTTTTACTTAAGTGTATGTATTGTGTAAATATAATTGTAATAATTAAATCAACTATATATATATTTTTAAAACAATATATGTAGATTTGTAAAAAATATCTTAAAATATAAAAATTTGTTATAGTTTATTCACTTAATATTCTTATATAGTTTAATAAGAAAAGTATATATATATATATATAAAATTTAAAAAAATATTTAAAAATTTCAAAATCAAAAATATTTTTAAATAAAAGTAAAAAACCATAATTTATTTTTAAAAAAATAAAAGAACTCAAAATATTATATTTAATTTACTAATCAAATTATTAAGAAAACTTAAAATAAAAAATATAAGAAAAATATATGATTGTATAAACATTAGGAAAACATAAAAAAAATTGAAACATTCAATAATTATATTATTTAAAAAATAATTTTAATAAAGAAAGATAAATTTTGAATGAAAATAAAAATAAACATATTAAACTTCAACATAAAAAATATATAAAAGACAAAAAAGAAACATCGTATGTTAAATTGATGACTTCCGTGCGTTAAAATAAAAAAAATATATAAAATTTTAAATATATGAATAAAAAAGTGAAGTATGAATTAAAAGTGGTACATGTGAAATACAACTTTATTATTTTTAATAGTTTAAAATCGTATTTATTACATACGATTTTATCCATTTAATATTTTTTTTTAAATCTACTTATTTCGATAATTGTATTAAGAAATTACATCAATTTTATAAAAAAACCAATAAAATTTCATCAACAAAATATGCACTTTTGGTCTAACACTTTTCATAAGCTTAATCAAGTGAATTTATTTTTATTTAAAAAAAAAAACTAAAATGACCACACTCACGACTTAATTGATATTTCTTTTCTTGAAAACTTTATCTTTGATCTTATTGTTTGTCTGTTTTGAGATTTTATGTTTTATGATAATTAACTTTAAAAGATCTCATATTATAAGACAGCAATGCTGACAATTTTAAATTAATTATGGAAATCGTTACTATATTTAAATTAATTACAATAATAAAACAACAAATATGGAAATCGTTACTATATTTAAATTAATTACAGCAATAAAACAACAAATATGGTGAATAATTTTCACTGTTATTACAAGAACTGTTTCTAAAATCAGTGCTAGTATCAAATCAACAGAAAAACAAATCTTAATTACTTAAAAGATGCAAAAATCTAAAAGAATAAAGTAAAAATAAGGATAAAAACATATGGACTAAAATAACTTTTTTTTTCTTCAATTTATTCTGTATTTCAATTTTATAAAAGTTTTCTAAAAAAGAGCATAATTGAAAAAAGAAGAAATAAAGATGCGCGTGTCGGCGAATGTTAAAAGAGGCTATGAAAATCCGCACGGCTTGCGGCTTATCCACACACAAAAAGGGTTTGTCAAAAAGCACTTTCAACTATTCTGGATTTAATTCGAAGTGATTCTAGTAAGAAAGTATAAAATTAATTTAAATATAAAATAAACATAGATTAATATAAATTAATATTAAAAGATCAATTTAAATCTTAATCAAATTTGTTTTCATTTATGATAATACGTTCCTATGTTATGAATTTAAGAGAAGTTAGAAGTTTAATATCGAGTAAATAAATAATATATAAGTAAAAAAATTATAAACTCATCGTTGTAATAAGATTTATGGTTGAAAATATTGTATTCTTTTATAAAACATAAAGTATCATGAACGGCTAGATAGTAGATAAAATAACATATTCAAGAAATTTGATTAAGATAGATTATAAAAATATTAAGATACCATTTTAAAAAGTAAATTTTAAATTTAATTTAATTTTATACGATTAATTTATAAAGTGAGATTTGTATTTATATGAGTTCAGATTTTTTTATTAATTTTTTTGTGTTATTCTCTATCAAACATTAAAAATATATTATATTGATATTTTAAATATTTTTTTAATATATTTTAAAACGTCAAAATTAATAATAATCAATATATTATAAAGATATAATAGAAAAACAACAATAACAGAAAATTCAAATTCGTATCTATATATACATCCAACAAATTGTACAATAAATTAATTTATGAATTTATATGGAATAAATAAATATCCATCTATTAGTTTATAAATGGGTTAATTTGAATTTATAATTTTACTACGTAACACTGTCGGTCAAAGTGTTGAAATACCGGAATCACCATGGTCCGTGATCTTATGAGTGACCCCACACGCATTTTCTTCATCCACACGTGTTGATTAACAAAAATGATTTTAAATAATTATAAAAAATCCTCTCCAAATTTATCGTGCTTGTGACCTTCCCCAGTAAACTTACTTATCACAACTTCCATGGTCAACTAGTTGCGAAATTTTACTTTACTCCAACCAATCACTAGAAAACACGTGTACCCAACAAATTATAATTTCCCATTTCCCTGTTTAGTGTTGGCTCTGGTCATAATAAATAAATAAATAATTGTTAAAAGTATATGAATTTTGAACTAAAATATTCAACATGAATTACGTTTATGAATCTCTTTTCTTTTTTATAAATATGAGTGGTTATTGTTTAACAATTTGTATTGTTAGTGGGATCATACATGTATTTGGTTTACTCCTATGGGATTCAAGATGAAGAAGGCCATGTAAAAGAAAGAAGTCTTTTACTTCCTCTTCATATTTTTCTAGTGATGATGAATGCATCACTATACCTTTAAAGGACACTTTATTAATGGCTAGAGCATTGCTTTGCAAAGTCGAAAAGGACTAGAGTGATTCTCAAAAACAATGTTTTTCATATTAAGTATCTAACTATAATAAATTGTGCACATTAATTATTTAACTATAATAAATTGTGCACATTAATTATTGATAAATGAAGTTGTTTTGACATTAGAAGCAAAATATGGTTGAGAAACTTTGTTTAATAATCATTCTCACATAAGTCTTTACAAACTTCAATGGTTAAATAAAGATGGTGAATTGTTTGCAGGAAAAATAAAATTTTGTTTCTTTCTTTAATAGTAATATCATAATGGTAGTATTCTTAATGATGCTAGTGTCTATGAATACCATTCACCATGACAATTTGATAGAGAAGTCATGTTTGATTATGATTTTAATTCCTACTTTTTTTTAAGAAAATGGAATCATAAATACATAATGAAATCTTTTATATATTAGAGAGGTAAATAAAGATCAAAAGAAAATGAAAATGAACGAGAGAAAACTTACAAGAATTTTGGGAAGGAAATTTTATTTAAAAGTTTCAAAAAAATTACATAACTAACACTATAAGAAAATCACATATTACCGATGAGTTTAATTTGTTGGTAATAACAAAAATCAGTTAGTAATTCTAGTTTATTGATAAATTACTGACGAACAAAAAACAATCCATAAAGTGATTGTCACTAAATCTTATTGACGGATGATGAAATCCATCGATAATTACTTATGGTCACAACTATATTGGTAAGTATATATCGATAAATAATCGTCAATAATTATCAATAGATTATGGCCGTTGGTAAAATACACAATTGAGTCTTCTTCCTCCTCCTATTCTTCTTCTTTTTTTCCTTTTTTTTTTCTTTTTCCTCCTCCCCTCCCCCTTGCAGTTAGGGATGGACAAAAAAAATCTAATTTTCATGATCCAATCCACTTTTTCTCTGATCCAATCCATTTAATATTCATTTTATTAAAAATTCAATACATTTAAAATCCATTTTATTGGATCTAAATTTCAATATGATCTACATTTTATATATTTTATAGATTGAATATCCATTCTCTAAATCTAGATTTTCAAAATGAATAATCTAAAATATTTAATCCAAATTTTCAATTATATTTTTGGTTAGGTTGGGATAAAGGTCAAGACGGACTAGTCTAAATTTATTCGTATTTGACTGAGTTGGCGTGACCCTTTACGAAATTTGACCGAATTCGGCCGAATTCAGTCAAGTTGGTCCGATCAAAATTTGGCCCAGCTGATCTTAGACAAAATTTGGAAGTATTCAGTTGAGTTGACCCTGACCCAAAATTTGACTGCATTAGGCTGAGTCAACCCAGACAAAATTTAACTGTATTCGGCTGAAAATCACCTCTATTTGCGTGTTGAGGGCGAGTTGCAGTGTGTCCACCACAATCACGTTTGGCTCATACTCAACCTCTTCCTCCTCCTCCTTCTCCACCTCCTTTACGTCACCATTAAGTAGTCGCCACTTCATAATCAAGTTGTTGCCACAACATCATCAAGTTGTCGGTAGCTCATTACAAACCTCCATCTCCTCCACCTCTTCCTCCTTCTCCTCCTCTTCTTTTATTCTTCTTCCTTTCTTCTTCCCTTCTTCTTCTCACCCATCTCACCATAATGTACGCAAATTTTTTTCAGACTTGATAAGAAATTTGTTGCTCAATTTGTTAACAAATTTACCAAAACACCATTAATAATTTGAATTATAATTTGGTGTCAAAAATATAAGTCGATAATACAAATTGTAATTTATCGACAGAACTTGCCAACCACTCTTATCAAAAGATTCATTTTGTCGATAAATTAAATAGTAAATTTTGTCTGTACGATTTTTTTTTGTACTAAAAGAAATGTTGTTAGTAAGACAACATTTACATTTTTTTAGTTTCAAATACCAATGAATCGGCTTTGTTAAAATCAGCCATATTAGATAAATATCTTTAAAGATAAATCAAATTACCTTAAATAAAATATTAAATCTTTCTAAACTCCGACTCTATTCCGATAACAAAAAAATTATATAAAGTATTTCAAATAAAAGGTATGTTACCTATATGTTTTTGTACTCATTAGACTATTTTACAAACGGTCTAACTTGAAGTTAACATTATGAGTATTACATAACATAAACACAAGTCCTTTAAAACTTAAAAATAAAATAAAAAAATTGGAACATAAAAATTCTTTAAATTTTTAGAAAATTAAAAAAGAAACCAAAACATAAATATTTTTTGCAAATAATTAAGCTGATTATAAAAATTTTATTATGAAATAAGAGAATACACATTTATATTTTAACATGGGTTATTTCTTTTATAAGTTTTTCTAAAATTAAATCTCAAATTCTCTTAAATAAAGGAAAGATGAAGAATGCATGGATGACAATGATATGTATAGTGTATTAGTGTTTTTTTTTTTTTTTTTTTAAATAAAACATGTCCTTTATTTCATTCAAATTTAGGATCAAGCGGCATCGTAACAATTTTAACTTTATAAAGATTTGATGTAGACTATTGTCTCTTAATAGAGTAATTCTCATTTTGAGTCATATATATCTTATAATTCAAGTTATGGTTCTTTGATAAATTTATCATGAAAATCTTATAAGAGGGTGCACTCAGAACTTCATCTTTTTTATTTCCTATGTGATATTGATATTTTAATCTTGTTTTTTTTTTTTCTCTTTATTTGCTTCAATTGCTATTTTAGTTTAGTTCTTATACTAGTAAACCCTTATCATGTGTCATATTTTCTCACGTAAACTTTTTAAATTTTTAGACAAAAATGAGATTCACACATTTTATAAGAACTAAAAAAGCATTTAAAAATTTATAGAAATAAAAAATAAATATTTTTTACAAAAGTTAAGTCAAAACTTACGAATTAAGAAAACTAAAAGATATAATTCAATGGACATATCAATATCAGAAAATTCACATTAAAACCCATTAAACACGTCCGAGTGTGAAAAAAAAAATGGTATAATCTGAAATGTTACATTGAATGTGTAGTACAATATTAAATTAATCACAGGACAATTATAGAATTAGTCAAATTGTTCATTAAATAATAAGACACTATTTTCTAAGATTCCTTAACGTGCTTTTCCTGAACTAGATTGTTTAGTATTAGTTAGTTTCTACATCACGAATCCTCAACACTAATTTCACAGTCAGTCACATGGAATATAACTTTAAATCAAAATTTCCATATTAAAAAATTTATTAAGACTGACACACTATTCTTAACTTTGTTTAAAAATTAAGAAACAATTTAATCATTCCTTAGCAAAACTATTCCTTTTAAAGTTTTTTCCTCAAACAATAATTAAATTTTTGGCTTATATACATCGGTCCCAAATTTCGTACTGTGTTCAATTTGTTTTCCATCTTTTTTCACTTAAATACATCATTAGTTCCAAGTTAAAATTAATGATTTTCTTTTACCAATTTAAAAAAAATTAAAGAATTTTATTTTTAATTTAAAAGTAATTAATATTTTTCCTATCATGTTAAAAATAATAATAAATTTTTCTTTTAATATCAAATTTTTCTTCAAATTTTAAAAATAATGAAAAATTTTTCTTTTAACTTTAAAAATGATGAAATTTTTTCCTACAAATTCTAAAAAGAATAAAGAGTTTTTCTTTCAATTTAAAAAATAATTAAAATTTTTTCTTATAATTTAAAAATAACGAAGATTTTTTTTCTAAGTTTAAACTAACTCTGACTCTATTTTTTAGATAACAAAATATAAATATAATATTTTTTTTTTCAAAAATATAGTTAGATTTGATTTAGAAATATTGAAAGAAAAATATTTAATATAAATATAAATTTTAACAAAATAATATATAATATTTATATAAAAGTTAAATTTAATCAAAGACAAAATTAAATTTCAATTGAATATAATTAAAATTAAATTAAACAAAAGATTGAATTGGAGCCGTTCAATTAGTATATATCGTATAAAGTAATCACAAATTTAAAGATTTATTCTTTAAATAACTTTCATGTTTATATTTAAAAGGTAAATCAGAAACTTTAACCTCAAATTAAACGCATGCTCAACTTATTTTATTTTTTTACTATAATATCATACTTTTAATTTTGTAATAAAAATATTTTATTAAGATGAGAAACGTACTCATCATCATTCTTAATAGCTTGGGATAGCTTGGGTGTGTATAATACGACGAACATAATGAAAAAATTAAATGAAATGAATATATAACATTAATAACATACCAAACATTTTTTAATTTCAAGAAGCAATAAATCATCTTTTTTTTCTTTTTCCAATCTCACTTTGTGCTATCCACACGCTTTCACTTCTATTATATATCTCTCTTCATTCTTCTCCAAAGCTAAACCATCTTCTTCACTCTCTCTCTCTCTCTGAACTTTTTCTCAATTATTCATCAATGGCGTTTCACACACCTTTCAAAACCACCATTGCTCTTTCTCTCTTAGTTTTTCTCTCTCTCTTTTTCACTTCTTCCCATTCTGCCCTCACCTGCGCCTCCTATAAGCTTCCGAAAAACCGCACCTACGCCAACTGCACCGCCCTCCCCACCCTCGGCGCCATCCTCCACTACACCTACAACGCCACCAATCGCACCCTCGCCGTCGCTTACGCCGCCGAGCCTCCCAAACCATCTGGGTGGGTGGCCTGGGGACTCAACCTCGCCGGCGGCGGCATGATCGGCACGGAGGCCTTCATTGCGATCCCCGGCTCCTCCGGCGGCACCACCGTGCACCGCTACAACCTCACTTCCTACAGAGGCATCGACGAAGTCAAAGCCTTTACCTTTGACTCGTGGGACGTCGCCACGGAGGCAGATGGCGGCGTCGTAGCGATCTTCGCCGTCGTCGCCATTCCCGAGAAGGCGGGGAACGTGACCCACGTGTGGCAGGTGGGGCCCACCAAAGACGGGAAGCTGTCGATCCACGAGGCCAAGCCGGATAACCTGCAGGCAAAGGCAGCGCTGCCGGTGGCGCTGGCGCCCGCCGCCGCAGGTGGAAGCGGAAACAGCAGCGGAAGTGGAAACGCCACCGCGCCGGCCGCCGCGGGTGGGGACAAGAGTGGTGTGAGTGAGAGGTTTGGAGTTGGGTTTTACTTTGGGTTGGTAGTGGCTTTGATGACTGGTGTTGTTGCTCTTTGAAGTGATTTTTTTTTCTTTTTTTACTTTTTATTATTATCGTTATCATTTAATAATTTTTGCTAAACTGTGATAACTGATTTTTTTTTTATTTATTCTAGGAATTTCTTTTAATCCATTGTCATTATGATTTTATGTTTATTTTCTTATTTTTCATTTCTGACTCTAACCATTATTTTCTTTATCTTCGTATTTTCATGATAAAGTTTATCTTTGATTCAATTACAAAAAAATGTTTAGTTCTTTTTTTTTTCAGTAATCATTTACTACATATTGTAATATCAATTTGTTTAGGGACTAATTTTGTAGTAGAGAAATAACGTCAAGTTAGTCTCTATATTGAGAGGGAAAAAAGTATTAGTCTCAAATAAACTCGTCATGATCTTGTTCAAGAAGTTTAATTTCTTAATAAACTATGAATTTTAGTTTGAGCAAAGACCAATAAAAACCGTAAACAAAACAGTCACAAATTTGCATTGTTACTCTAAAATTATATCTTCATAGTATTTAAAATCAAGTGGATGAGTAAAATTGTATCTTCGTTGCATAATCTTTATATTATTAAATTATACTAATTATTACTTCTTTTTTTTGAAAAATACAAAATTAGTCATATATTATAAAAAAATGAACAAGATAATTTTAAATGGTTATTCACAAAGAGACCAAAATAATCTGTTGAAATAATCTTGAAGGGAGTAATACATTTATAGACTATTTTTTTTCCTATCAAAATATTATGATTGAAAAAAAAAACTAATGGCAATTTTAGAAAATAAAAAAAACTAATGGCAATTTTAGAAAATTTACAATTAAATTTTATTTATTTTACACAATTTTTAACTTCTTAAATTTTTATTATTTCTAAATTTAATTCTTGAACTGCACAATAATTATTCGTAACTTTATTCAATTTTCAGCATAATCATTCATAATTCTTTTATTATACTTGTGATTTTCTTAAAGTTTGTGGCAATGCACAAATTGTTACCGATATAATTTGATGGTGATTCAATATATTTTTAAGGAAATCAAGAAACTAAGGAAAAAGAATCTAGAGTCCAAATTTATGTGTTTTGTAAAACATACCAAAATTAGAATTAAGCTAAAAACATAGGTAAGTTGAGTTTGAAAAGATAAAACATACATGATGATGATTCAAAAGACATTTTTAGATGTCTTTTGTACATAAAAAAAAAAGAGAGGATAGAGTATTTCTTGTATTTCGATGAATTTGAAGTTAGTGGTAATTAGGGTTTCAACCTCATACTTCATCAAATTTGGTTCACTTGGAGATTGTGACAGGAGAGTCTCAACTTTAAACAAAACTATCTCCTTTTTCTACTTTAATGAATGAGGAGGACTTAAGGGTTGAATTGAACCAAAAACCATGAAAATAGGTTTAGTGAGGGTTGAGAAGGGCAACTAAAAAGAAGCGTTGTGGGTACATGATGAAATAAGAATAGCATATATGTGTGGACCAAATGGGTGAGGGTTTTTATTGCGTTGAATTATTGGTGTCTCACTTTTCTTCCTTTTTATATTGGTTGGTGCAAGTGGATTCTAACTTCCAAACTTTTTTACGTCTATCTCGGTTTATGTAATTTCCTCACTCTGCATTACTCTACTTTTCAAGTATTAAATTCACGCATCACCACTTTTCAAGTTTCAAGTTTATGTACCTTTCTTTAGTTATATAATATTAGGGTTAGGATTAATTAAGTTTGCAATTTATAAATTTGGTAATTTTTAATTCAATTTTTTGCTTAATACTTGAATTTTTTTTTAGTTTTGTTTAAATATTTCATCACTTAATTTTTGTTATTAAACAAGATTTCTTGGTCGTTATTTTTGTTTTCTTGTTTTTAACTTGTTGGTCAATTTGCTTTTGTTCATTTTTTTTTCTCGGAAAACGAGTGATTGACAAGGTAGAAACAAATTAGAAAAAGATCGATAGGTTGATGATAAGAAGACAAAAATAACAATTATATTATCATGTTAACGGAAAAATCAAACGAAAAAGTAGTTAAATGAAAAAAAAAGTACTTAATAAAACAACTTTTTTTTACTAAAAATTAATGAAAAAACTCATATTTATAAGATAATTAAACTTAGTTAAGCTAAATATTAGTGCTTTGGCGGATAATTCTAAATATATATGTATTTGTTTTTCATGTTTTTGAAGCCACCATAATTTGTGCTTGATATAACTGTTCCTTTGTTTTTATTTCTTATGTAAAATGTGTAAAATATGTTTTTTTTTCCTTTATCTTTTGATGATGAAAATTGGAATTAGTTCATTTTTAATATTTTGACTAATTTAGTCATCTAATTTCGAAAATGCATACAATTAATCATTTTAACTAAAGTTTGTTAAGATTATTACTAATTCAAAATATTTCATGATAATATTTGAATTGTTTACACCGTTTGACATATTTTTGCTTTAATGTTAGTTGAAAAACATATTTACAATGTTAAATAAACTTAACAAAATTTTGTTTAAATGACAAAAACCATGTATTTTTAAAGACAAAGATTAAATTGGTTCAAAATTTTAAAAATAAAATAATTCTAATTTTTATTGAACATTAAGAAATAAAAAATATATTTAATCCATATAATAATTATCTGATAATAGGTTTTTATACTTCACTTGTTTTGGGTTGAATTTTTTGTACTTAAAAAGAACTCAGACAAGTACCTAATTTTCTATGGGAGCAAATTCTTCCTCTGCTGATACAAACCTAGAAAAGAAACTTTATTTGAACCTAAGTTTACTTGAATAAATTATGACAGTAAGTAAAACATGTAGGAGTGGTTAATAAGAATCCTTCCCATGTGAAAGTTTCAAATTTTGGGTGGTTTTTCAGGTTTGGCTGTGACAAATTTGTTTGCACTTTAGAGAGAAAAAGAAACTCAAAACATGAAGGGGACAACTCTTGAATCATTATGTTGTTTAATGAACATGGTTTTGTCCTTTATGAGTTCACATGCAATGAAACCATAATGCTCCAAGGCATAGCTGCCATAATCAACAACTTATAAGTAATACTTAAATTGGTCTATAAAAATACTGCTTTCATATGAATGATTTTTTATCTTACTTGGCAGTTTTTCTAATGTGTTTAATAGTGATTTGGAGATATATAATTTTTTTATATTTAATGGGAAAATTATTTTATACACGCAGATAAATTTGCTAAGAACGGTTTAGCACTTTTAGAAAAGGCTATATTTAAATACTTTACTGATGACTAATTTAAATGTTTATTAAAAAGTCAATACCAAATTTCACTTTCTCTCACTTTTCCGTTTTTTCCCCTTAGCATGGTTTAAAGTTAGCTCACGTCATGCAGACATGCACTTTGCGAAAGCAACAAATTATTCACAAAAGCGTCTAAGTTTGCAACACTTTATTAAAAGAAGGAAAACTTTTATTTATTTATAGCGCTTAAAGAAAATATTTAAATATAACTAGAGATAACACATGATTAATTATTATAATAATTAATTTAGGTACTGATTTATAAACTAAAAATTATTAATATTTAAAATAATTTTTATTAAAAGTAAAGAAAATTAAAATTAATTAGTGAATTAGATTTTATATTGATTTCTAGCATTAGTTACCAAAATTTTGACTATCAAATAAATTAATATCTAAATGGGTATGTAATTGATCAGTGAGTAATTTCTTTAGTAGTTAAAACTTTGGTAACAAATATTAAAGACCAATTTAAAGTCTAATTTATAAACTAATAATAACTTTTTATCCATAAGAGAGACTAATTTATATACTAACTATCTTAAATACCAATAATTTATAGTTTATAAATCACTAGTGCAAAAATGACATATTAAATCGGTTCTAGAACTGATCTAATATAAGCTGATATAATAAGTGATAGATATAATAGATTTAAAATCAATCAAATATAGGTAACTATTATATTAGTTTTGAAGGAACTGATCTTATACCTTTAGCTAATCTTAAACCTTTAGTTGAATAGGCCTAAACAACAATTTTTAAAGGACTATTAGATCATTTATGACATTAACGACCTAATATTTGCAATTATTTTAAAAATAATGCAACAAATCTTAGATTGATTATGACATTAATCAATATAATATATAGTTTATTAGATTGGTTAATTCATAATCGATCTAATATATATTGCTTTTGTATAAAAAACTTTTGTTTACAATTGCAATAAATCCAGACTTGTTGCACTCAAAATAACGTACTAAGTCTTAGACATATTTCATTGGACAACAAATCAAATCCAACAATAAATTTTACTAAAATTTGCCTTAAATAATAAAGACAATACAAATACTAAATAAACATAAAAGGAAAGATAAATGTGAACTAATTTTTATGATACAAGAAGTATTTGGCCCATTTAGTCCTAATTTTTTCAATCGTCTTAGATCCCAATGGTTCACCATTGTGAAAATGTTGTAGTAAGGAATGTATATTAGTTATTTCGTAACAACATATTTAGATTAATCTTTTGATGTTTTACCTCATCCAAGAATCTTTGAGCCAGCACGAGCTATGATCTACATCTAGTACATAACATAGTATCCACACTCAAAGCTTCCTTGTTGCTTATTACTATGAAAATTATGTAATTAATATATGAAAAAATAATAAAAGTTACTATAAAATAGGCTTAATGCAAAGTAGTACCTTAGAAGAAATCAATTGGAAGTTATGCGAAGATTAATTGGATTTACCTTTCAACATATTGTAGACATTTATAGCACTAAAAAGAGAAATCATTAGTTGTTTACAACATATTTAATGATATAAATAACTCATTATTGAATTAATTACCACATGGCTTTGTACTATACTTTTTATGCATGGGAATAAGTTTTTTGTGCAATGAGCATAACCAAACGAGTGTATTGTCCATTGGACAAATCATTAATTTCCAATGAGACGTATCAAACAAGAAATTCAATAGTAATTTTGAATTAGTTACTTAATAGCTAAAGTGAATGAGTTCAACTTACTCAGGTATATAACAGGCCACGTAAATTCTTTTCTTGAATTTCTCCATCCACTTTTGAATGTATCTCTAACATCTATATTTTTATTTCCAGACTTTTTGTATATTTTAAGGCTCAAGGAAACCATGAACATGAGCATTCCCCATGTTGGGAATGATTTCGTTTACACATCCACATTGAGACTATAAAGTTTAGTGACAATGATTGATTTCATAAAAAGTTTATTCACAATATAACATAAAGTGTACCTACGTCATTCATAGTTGAATAAATGTAATGTTCAATATCTCATTCCCCGGATGATTTCGTAAACACCATGGATGTGGATATACAATGGTATTAGTGGCGGACCTACGCCATGACAGAGGGGAGCCACGGCTCCCCCATTTTTTTTTTTTGAAATTTATTATATATATTTTTTTTTCTTTTTTAAATTATAATAAAATATTAGGATTTTTAAAATTATTTATATTAAATTTATATTATGGAAATTATAATAGATAAAATAAAAAATTTAATACAAAGTGTAAATTATCGTGAAAGTGTGTGAAGAGAAATAAAATAAATACAAAGAGATAGATTGAGAAACAAAGATTGGGGAACACATAGATTGAAATTGAAGTATACTTCTCGCATGATCTCCCACATATCAATGTTAATATCTTATTATGATTTATGTACGTTAGATTTATAATTCTTTAGAATGTTTCTACAAATTAAGTTTATTCGAAATTAGTATAAACCGAATTATGATTTTAGGGATTCTTTTATGAAATTGGTATGAATCGTAATTATACTTTTTTCTAAATTATTATAACCCTTAATTATGAAATTTAGAGATTTTGTGTTTTCCACTGCCTATTGGTAATTTTTTTTTAAGTTTTGAATTTATACCGTGTTGCTTATTTAATTAAAGTGGTATGAGTTTTGTTATGTTTTGCATTGTGATAATTGTGATTTGTGAATATAAATTTTATCTTTTTCTAAATAGGTGAGATGTGATAAATTTATATTAGAAAGATTATGATAAAGAGTAAAAAAATTGATTCTTTTTTTTAAAGAAGGTTTGTGATAAAGATGAAAAAAATGCATATACGTTAATTACACTTTTCATGAGAAATTTCATGAGAACCAAGAATTCAAGATAATGAAAAACAAATCTCTAAAGTTTGTAGAGTTATATATAATGAATTTAAAAATTCATTAGAACGCGATCCGGAAAAGCGTCCTAAAATTTGACAATACGCACCAAATCAAATTCATGAGGTACAAATGACTTATCTAAAATAATATTTATAGTTTGGTATTATGATTTAATAGCATGATATAATAGTGAATTTTTTTAAATTCTACTATTTTATGTGTTTGTTTTAAACAGGGAAAATGAAAAGAAAAAATGAAAAACTTTTTTTTTCTAACTAAACAAAATTATATATAACAAATCTAATTTGACACCAAGTTCCGCCACTGAATGGTATACTACCATTATTGATGTTTAAGATTGTTTCACCCCAAGGAATGGCACAAAGTGCTTTATACATATCAATTGCAACCTTGGCCAACTCATGCATGAGATTAACATTTTGCTTGGGTTGGGGTTGGCATTAGGGTTGGAATTGGGTCTGAGGGTTAAAATCACAAGAAATTGGGGAATTTTGTTGCTATGGACATGCAGAAGATAACAAGGTTAAATATGAGTTTATGTTAGTTTAGGAAATGTATCATTTTAATAATAAAAAAAAACTTGTTTCTTTGTTGAAATATCTATAAACATTCACTTTTTTGTCAAGAAAGATAAATGGTATTTCAAGACCTATTTATAATATGGTTTTATTAATGGAAACCATTCCATTGGATTACTTTTGAGGCTAGATTTGCAACCATATTTTAGTTATTGTTAATAAAACTATCTCAACTACATCATAGATTTATCATGCCAATAAAGCCTATGAACTGATTATTAAAACCTATCAATGCAAAAGATTTCGCTTATTATGAAGAATATGTTTCAACTCAACTGAAATTTAAGAATATGTTTCAACTCAAATGAAGTTTGGAGACGAATGCAGGAATGTGGTATGATGTAGTGAATTTAAAATGCTAATAGAGTGATTCAAACATGTTTGTTATACCAAAGTAGGAACAATAATGCAATGTAGTACTTGTAACTAAAAAATATTCTAAAATAGATGAAACTAAGATGCCCCAACTAAATTGATGCAATGTAATTGAATATCTTAACACAACTAATTGTCATATGCCAAAATATAAAAATAAAATTGAAAAAAAAATGGAGAATCCAATTCACAAACAACATACAAACACTCATTATTAAGAATACACCTTGTCAACCTCCAATTTCATCCGGACGAATAAAATTGTTTCTAAAAATATTCAAAAAAATAAGTGTTAAATAAAAAAGAAAAGGTAAAAGTAAATTGTTTAAAAATTAAAAAATTAATTAATAAAAGTTTCTTTAATTTATGTTTTTTAAGAATTGAGTAAAATAATATTTTTTGTTTTTAAAATAATAAAATAAAAAAAGATAATTTCGTTTTTAATCAATTAATAAAATTCAGAAATTAAAAAATAAAAAAATTGAAAATAAAACTGTTTGCAGGATTTGAAGAACAGTTTTTTTTATTCCTATCTCAACTCCTACTTTAACTCCTACTTCAACTCCTAGTCATGACTTCATTGCACACATCGTGGTAAAAGAAAAGAAACGGAAACCAACACACCGCTCATCAGGACAGGCATGATTTTCCTTTTTTTCATGGTATCCCTTCCACTCACAAAGAAAAATCTTACCATCACCGCTGCAACTCTGATTTTCAATTCAACACTAGCTTCAACCAATTCAACCATCCTTCACGCATCATCATCAGAACCAATCCTAAATTCCAACATTTTAGTCCATCATCAACCACCAGCATCAATCTCTTAACGATTTTGGGAGTTCACTTTCGAGCATTTGTGGTGATTGACGAAAATTGCTTTCTCCTTCCGTTGTCGACATTGGTGCCTCCATTCTTGTCTCAGGCGGATTTTGTTTCCCTTCAAGGTACTTTTCCTCATGTTTGTTGGTTTAGTATGATTCTCTTGTTGAGTGTTAATGGGTTCACAAGAATACACATAGGGATGTTTTTATTTTATTTTATTTATCTGCTTTGATGGATGCAGTTTTGAGTTCTGATTTATTTTGTGAAGACCTTAGGTTTTAATTATGCCAACTATTTCATTTTGCTTGAATGGGGTATTTTCTAAGGCCACGATGATGCACTTTTCGCTTTGATAAATATAGTGGTGTTTTATTGTTGGTGTTGGATTAGAAATATTTGGTTCATTTAGAATTTATAATTTGAAGACTTATTCTATATAATATTGTCTGTTACATTGAGATTCAGTTTTTCACATTTGGGGTCTATATTGTTTTTAGAGTGATTAGTGATACTTGTGCTTTAAACATTGGTCTAATGTTATAGTTGAATTCAAGGCTTGATTTGATTTAATTAAATCTTGGTTTGGAGAGCAAAGATTCAGGGTGTTTCAAGATTTAAAGTTTCAAGTAACCACTGGATGTGTTCAAATAAATTAATTTATAGATTTCACATGTTTTTAAAAGATATAATGTAGTATATTCCAATTCATGCAAAAATGGTGGAGGTGGGACCTGTGTTTCTTTCTTTTAAGCATTGAATGATAATTTGGAATCATGCGTGGGTTTTTTTTAGTGTTTTAAAGCTTAACTACTTTCTATTCACATGTCTATTAGTGTTTCTTATTAGTGTATGTGATAGAATGGTGCAGGAGGCCAAAATCTTGCCACTAGTTAGTCATTATTTTCTTTTGCACCCTATAATTGTTCTTATATTTCCATTGGGTTACTAATTCTTTTTTCTTCACGCACCTCCATAATTAATTGGCGCATCCTTTTTTCAATTAGGGTTAGCAAGTTTCATTTTTCTTCACGCACCTCTATAATTAATTCGCGCACCCTTGTTTTAATTAGGGTTAGCATATTTATTTTTCTTCACGCACCTACATAATTTAATTTGTGCACCCTTACTTTTAATTTGGATTCTGTTTATTTATTTGCTTCATGCACTCCCTAATGTAACAATCCCACACCCATTACATTAAGTTTTATTTTACCTTATGTACCCACATTTTCACTAAGCACACCCCTACTCCTTTAATTTCCTTTTTAGGTTAGGATGCGTTTACTTTCTGCACCATGTGTTTGTCTTTATGCACCTCGTTTCCATATTTGTAGTTTTTCTCATTGCACTCACATACTCACTTATGCACTCGTATTTTCTATTTCTAGTTTTACCGTTTTTTAATTAAATCTCACATTTCAATCACATCATTTTCAAAAATAATAAAAGTATTTTAAAATTGAAATAAAAATTAAAATATTTTTTTTAAAATCATAAAAATACAAAATAAATAAAATTTAAAGTTATTTTCTTTATTTTATCTTTTAGTGTCTAATCGACCGTTCGCGTCGCACGACACTTTCTTTTAAAATATAAAGATAAAAAATGTTTTTTTGGTATTTAATCGACCACTCGAGTCACACAACACTTCTTTTTTAAATATGAAAATTATAAATTATTTTGGTGTCTAATCAACCACTCGCGTCGCACGATATTTCTTTTTTTTTTTTTAAATACAAAAATTATAGAAATAGTTTTGGTGTCTAATTGACCGCTCGCGTCACACGACACTCCTTTTGAAAAATACAAAATATAAAAAATGTTTTTGGTGTCAACCCGGCCGCACGTGTCGCATGACACTTATTTTCATAAATGTCAAAAGACAACTTTAAAAAATTAAATAGTCTAATCAAGTTTTACAAAGAACTACGTAGCCCTGATTTCTCATTTTTATTGAGAATACGTAGGACCAAGGTTTAACCCTTGTTAGGTCCCTTTCACTCAAAATATATATTTGTTCATTTTATTTTCTTATTTTTGGGAAAAATAAATATTATAAAATAAACACATCTCTTTTGCAAATTTAATCAAAAGGTACCGCCTTTGGGCGGATGCTTTAAGGTGCTAATACCTTCCCTACGCGTAACCAACTCTCGGATCCTAAATTTGATTTTCGCTGACTTTATTTTATTTTATGGTTTTCCATAGTTTTCTAGAATAAACTATGGCGGCGATTTCAAATATTCTTTTCAAATGAATTTATTTTTATTTCGCTGTCCCGTCGCGATTTAGGTTGCGACAGATGGCGACTTCATTGGGATACTAGAGAGTCAAGCCTATTTAATCGAATATGCGAAAGCGATGTGTTTAATTTAGATGTTTTGTTTTTCCCTTCTCGATTTATGTATATTATATATTCTTGTTGGTGTATGACATATTTGTGGATATTGAATCTTAGGGTAGAAAACATGTTTTTTGTATGGATCTTTTTGTTTTTCAGGTGGGGGTTTAGGTTTGCATTTTTCTGCCTTCACACACTCACCTTATATTTTGTACATGACATGAGTGCGACCCTATACCCGGGTCTGAGTAGAATAGAATTAGAAAGGGATTGTGTAGCAGTGCCACAGTGAATGTACTTCCCAAGTGGTCAATGTGAGAACCCCAGTTAGAGTCTGTTTGCTTCATTTGATACTCTCACATCGTGTTGTTTACCAACTATTATGAGAAATGTCGTGAAGTGAGCCATAACTCTAGTGACCTTTTATCCATAGGAAATAAGAGACTATCCTGGTGAGTGCATGTACCTACCTTAATCCTATGACGCGCTTAAACCTTATAAGGCACAAAGGGAGATGTTTATTCATATAATTCCTATTTTGTTTTTTTTATTTGTATTTCATTCTTTGTGTTTCTCTTTTTATGGGTTGTAATAAGTTATGTAAATTATCCATAACATCATGTAGTCTGTAATTTTTTCTTTTTCTTAGACATTTTCATTGTACTCATTCTAGATAGAAAATTATAAAGATGTGTCATTTCCTTGGGGAAGAATGGAAATTAATAAGGAATCTGGAGTTGGAGAGCATTCTGGTTCAGAGTCACTAAAAAAAGAAGTAGTCATTTAGAGCAAAGGAAAGCAACTTGACTTATCTTCGAGAGTTGGTGGGAAAGATGAAGACTATCCAGAGGAACAATTTTCGAAGGAAATATGAGAATTTACTGAATCTTCTATAGATTGATACTTAGGTTCCAACTATTACTGCTTTGGTCCAATATTATGATCCGCCACTTTGGTACTTCACCTTCAAGGATTTTCAATTAGTGCCGACAGTAGAGGAATTTGGGGATATTCTAGACCTACCATTAGCAGGCAAAGTTCCTTACAAGCATACAACGCACAATACATCTATTTCGACACTAGCATGAATCTTGAAAGTACACCTTGTAGAGTTAGAAGGAAAAATGATTACAAAGGGAACTGTCAAAGGCATTCCTCAAGGGTTTCTAGAAGGGCATCAACGCCAATTGGCTGATAAAGACATGGGGGAAACCTTCATGGATGTACTGACACTCATTCTTTATGGCGTTATGATTTTCCCAAGCATCGATAATTTTGTTGATTTCTCAGCCATTAATGTTTTCATAGCATATAAAATCAATGCAGAAAATCCAGTCACAACAATCTTAGCTGATGTTTATGGAAATTTTAATATTTGTTATGAATCTAAGAAGAAGAAGTTGTCATGTTGCTTTCCAGTATTATATAAATGGTTTATTTCTCATGTCAATCCAAATTAAAAGCCAACTACTAAAGGAGCATAAGAATGAGCGTGTTTTTTTGCTAAATTACATAATGGAAAGATCAAACGGGAGGTGTCCTAGCAGTAGAGATCACATATCATATATTGTGGGGAGTACCCAAATGTACCTCTTATAGGAACAAAATATTGTGTTAATTATAATCCAATATTAGCACAAAGATAATTTGGGTATCCTATACGAGGTGCACCAAATTTAGAATCTTTAGTTGCTGTGTGAAATTGCTATGAAGAAGGGACATCTAATGATTTACGCCAACGGATTAGAAGTGCTTGGGGCAGTGTGGTGCGTGTAGAAAAAGACTTAAGGTCGTGGGTAGTAAATGAGAAGACGTCTTATCAACAATGAGTAATTGATAAGGTTAAAGTGGAGAAGCTACCGTTCAGACCAGTTGCCTTCATGCCAGAACAACAAGATCTGGAGAGTGAGGAAGTAAAAACCCTTAAGGAAGAAATAGAAAAGATGAAGCAGAAAAATGTTAAGCTTGTTAATGATCTTCAAAAAGCTCATCATGAATATGTAGATCTCAAACATGACAATGAAGCCAGGATTAGAACTTGTGATGTATTAATAAAGAAGTAGAGAGAGGAAATAAACCATCACTTCAGAGTACAACGGGATCTTGAAGCAACTAATAAAGAGCTAGCTTTGAGAGGCATAAAGAAGAAAGCGGTGACATTGTCTGAACATGACAAGATTGCATTATGTGAAGAATTGGCAAAAGACAAAAGGGAGGCATTAAAGAGCTGCGTAATGCACAAGTTAAGATTAAGGAGATTGAACAATAGAAAGAAAAAATGACAGCAACTTATGAGGCAAAGCTAGAAGAAGAGTGTTGGTATAGAGTGGAGTTAGAAAATGATATACAATACAGGAAAAGAGAGTTCGAGAGACAGATGAAGGATACGGTATCGGCCTATGAAGCAAAAGTAGCTGAAGAGAGTTGGTACCGGGTAGAGTCGGAGGAGGAAAATCAGAGATTGAGAATTGAATGTGCTAAGTTAAAGGAAGTTGCAGAGCATTGTAGAGGATGTTTTTCAAGGTTAGCAGCTATGGTAAAGGAGAAATTGAAGATGTACCCAAGATGTTAACTGATGCTGAGATTGCAATGCCTATATTCAATCCACCAAAAACAATTGAAGATTTCCTCGGTTATTGTAGGAAGCTAGTAGGCGAAATGAAGAACATAGTGGCTAGAGCTCGAAATTGATGTTTATGCTTTCTTTATGTTTTTTGTTATTATGAACTTCTGAACACTGTGGATTTTCTTATGTATCGACTACTTCATTACGTGTTAATTTCCATTATTACTCACAAATGTTATTCGCACAACTTTATAGTTTATAGCTAGAATGTTTGCATTTGCATTTGTCTTTTCTTTTCCTTTTTTGCACTTCTCATTTCATTTGAATTAAGCAAAAGAGTGATAGTAAGTGAATATGGCAAAATTTCTTAGACACCCTTATAGGAAGTGGAGGATTGGGAAAATGCGCACGAGGAAGTGAAGGAAGAAATTAGCCAGGTGAAGGGTGAAATTAGCCAAATGAAGGATCAAATGACTCAGATCTTGGAGGCAGAGAGGGATAGGAAGAGTTCTGGAGAAAGTTTAGTAGTTAACGGTGGTACTTCCTACCCTCCAGGCTTTCATCCTCATGTATCAAGTAGACATACAATTTACCCACCATCATCATCAAGTGAGTCAAGTGGGCATGCTGTAGGCTTATCTTTGGTCCCTGACGTCGTGATACCCCCTAAATTTAAAGTGCTCGAGTTTGATAAATATAGAGGGACTATATGCCCAAGAAGCCATTTAACAATGTATTGTCAAAAGATGGTGTGCCATACTCATGATGAAAAATTGTTTATCCACTTTTTCCAAGATAGCCTAGCTGGGGCAGCGCTGAATTGGTACATGCACCTTGAGCCGACTCATATTCATTCTTGGGTGGATCTAGCAGATGCTATCGTAAAGCAATATAAATTTAATATGTATACAACACCAGACAGAACACAATTACAAAATATGACTATGAAGAAAAATGAAACTTTCAAAGAGTATGCCCAGCGTTGGAAAGAGATAGCTGCCCAGGTCGAGCCACCACTATATGATAAAGAGATGGTTGCAATGTTTGTGAATACGCTACAGCCTCCTTTTTATGAGCATATGATTGGGAATTGAAATATATCTTCTAATTTTGTGGACATCATTATTATTGGTGAAATGATTTAGACCGGGATAAAAAATGGTAAAATTGCATATGGCCCGCCCGCGGCTGCAAATACCAAAATATCATGTTTCAATCAAAGTAAGAAAAAAGAAGTTGAAGTTCATGTCGTATCTATATGGGATAACCGCACACCTATTAATTACCAAATGCAGTCTGTTTCAAACAATTAGTTGAAACCTCAAAAAGCAGCTGGTAATGATAGTCAGAACTCTAGTCAAAGTACCAATACTAGAAGGGAAAGGAAGTTTGTTCATTTTACTCCCATTTCTATGACATACACAGAGTTGTTACTGATGCTTCTTCGTAAATCTTTTGTTGCAATTTGCCTAATGAAGCCACAACAACCTCCTTTTTCCAAGAATTATGATCCAAATGCTACATGTGACTACCATGGGGGAGCAAAGGGGAATTCGATAGAAAGGTGTATTCCTCTCAAATACAAGGTATAATTCTTAATTGATTCAGGGTGGTTGACATTCGAAGATAAACCTAGTATTGAAGATAACCCTTTGTCAGGACATGAGAAGACTTCAACAGATGCTATTGAGGTAAGGGAGTAAAGGTTGGTAAGAAAAGTTAGTGAATTTCGGAGCTCTATGAAATTCATCCTAGAAGCACTATTGGAGAAGGGGCTAGTAAAAGGTAAATATGATCCAAGTAATGCTTGTGCATTCCATCCGGGTGTCGAACATTCTATTAATGATTGTGTGGAGTTCAAGCTAGAGCTACAAAATCTAGTTGACAAGCATTTCCTGCAAGTTTTTCAGGGAAAGAAGGATGAGGAGGTATTGGCACAAACTGATGAAGAGTCCAATTTAACCATGCTAGAACCTTTAGTGATTCATTTCACTAGACATGCACCTTCTCTCATGAAACAAGGAAGGCAACCCATGGTGATAAAAACACCCTCATCTTTTCCTTAAAAAGTGACAGAGTTGTTCCATGGAAACATGTGGTGGAATCGATACATTAGGATCTATATACTCTGCCATTGGAGGTGTAACCCGGGGGTAAGCCATAAGGTGGAAAAGCTTGAGATGATGTCCCTTGACTCACTTGATGATGTGGTGGGTAAACCGTATGCCCACTTGATACATGAGGATGAAAGCCTGGAGGGTAGGAAGTACCACCGTTAATCACTGAACTTTCTCCTGAACTCTTCATAGCCCTCAATGCCTCCAAGATCTGACCCATTTGATCCTTCATTTGGCTAATTTCACCCTTCACCTGGCTAATTTCTTCCTTCACTTCCTCGTGCGCATTTTCCCAATCCTCCATTGTTTTGGAATTTGCCCGAGTCCTATAAGGGTGTCTCGAAAATTTTGCCGTATTCACTTACTGTCACTCTTCTGTTTAATTCAAATGAAATGAGAAGTGCGAAAAAGGAAAAGAAAAGACAAATGCAAATGCAAACATTCTAGCTAGAAACTATAAAGTTGTGCGAATAACATTTGTGAGTAATAATGGAAATTAACACATAATGAAGTAGTCGATACATCAGAAAATCCATAGTGTTCAGAAGTTCAGAATAACAAAAAACATAAAGAAAGCATAAACATCAATTTTGAGCTCTAGCCACTATGTTCTTCATTTCCCCTACTAGCTTCCTGTAGTAACCGAGGAAATCCTCAATTGCTTTTGGTGGATTGAATATAGGCATTGTAATCTCAGCATCAATTAACATCTTGGGTACATCTTTAATTGCTCTGTTAGCCATAACTGCTAACTTTGAAAAACATCCTCTCCAATGCTTTGCAGTTTCCCTTAACTCAGCACATTCAGTTCTCAATCTCTGATTTTCCTCCTCCGACTCTACCCGGTACCAACTCTCTTCAGCCCCTTTTGCTTCATAGGCCAATACTATATCCTTCATCTGTCTCTCGAACTCTCTTTTCCTGTATTGTATGTCATTTTCTAACTCCGCTCTATACCAACGCTCTTCTTCTAGCTTTGCCTCATAAGTTGTTGTCATTTTTTTCTTTCTGTTGTTCCATCTCCTTAATCCTAACTTGTGCGTTAGGCAGCTTGTTTAAGGCCTCCCTTTTGTCTGTTGCCAATTCTTCACATAATGCAATCTTCTCATGTTCAGACAATGTCACCGCTTTCTTCTCTTTGCCTCTCAAAGCTAGCTCTTTATTAGTTGCTTCAAGATCCCGTTGTACTTTGAAGTGATGGTTTATTTCCTCTCTCTACTTCTTTATTAATACATCAAAAGTTCTGATCCTGGCTTCATTGTCATGTTTGAGATCTACATATTCATGATGAGCTTTTTGAAGATCATTAACAAGCTTAACATTTTTCTGCTTCATCTTTTCTATTTCTTCCTTAAGGGTAGCTTCATCTTCTGGCATGAAGGCAATTGGTCTAAACGGTAGCTTCACCACTATAACCTTATCAATTACTTATTGTTGATAAAACGTCTTCTCATTTACTACCCACAACCTTAAGTCTTTTTCTGCATGCACCACACTGCCCCAAGCAATTCTAATTCGCCGGCGTAAATCATTAGATGTCCCTTCTTCATAGCAATTCCACACAGCAACTAAAGATTCTAGATTTGGTACACCTCGTATAGGATACCCAAATTGTCTTTGTGCTAATATTTGATTATAATTAACACAATATTTGGTTCCTATAAGAGGTACATTTGGGTACTCCCCACAATATATGATATGTGATCTCTGCTGCTAGGACACCTCTCGTTTGATCTTTCGATAATGTAATTTAGCAAAAAAACACGCTCATTCCTGTGCTCCTTTAGTAGTTGGCTTGTAATTTGGACTAACATGAGAAATAGACCATTTATATAATATTGGCAAGCAACATGACAACTTCTTATTCTTAGATTCATAACACATATTAAAATTTCCATAAACATCAGCTAAGATTGTTGTGAGTGGATTTTCTGCATTGATTTTATATGCTATGAAAACATTAATGGCTGAGAAATCAACAAAATTATCGATGCTTGGGAAAATCATAACGCCATAAAGAATGAGTGTTAGTACATCCACGAAGGTTTCCCACATGTCTTTATCAACCAGTTGGCACAGATGCCCTTCTAGAAACCCTTGAGGAATGCCTTTGACAGTCCCCTTTGTAATCATTTTTCCTTCTAACTCTACAAGGTGTACTTTCAAGATTCATGCTAGTGTCGAAATAGATGTATTGTGCGTTGTATGCTTGTAAGGAACTTTGCCTTCTAATTGTAGGCATATAATATCCCAAAATTCCTCTACTGTCGGCATTTTGAAAATCCTTAAAGGTGAAGCACCAGAGTGGCGAATCATAGTATTGGACCAAAGCAGTAATAGCTGGAACTTCAGTATCAATCTCTAGAAGATTCAGTAAATTCTCATATTTCCTTCAAAAATTGTTCCTCTAGATAGTCTTCATCTTCCTCACCAACTCTCGAAGATAAGTCAAGTTGCCTTCCTTTGCTCTAATTGACTACTTCTTTTTTAGTGACTCTGAACCATAATGCTCTCCAACTCCAGATTCCCTATTAATTTCCTTTCTTCCCCAAGGAACTGACACATCTTTATAATTTTCTATCTAGAATGAGTACAATGAAAATGTACAGGAAAAAGAAAAAATTACAGACTACATGATGTTATTGATAATTTACATAACTTATTACAACCCAAAAAAGAGAAACACAAAGAATGAAATACAAATAAAAAAACAAAATAGGAATTATAGGAATACACATCTCCCTTTGTGCCTTATAAGGTTTAAGCGCATCATAGGATTAAGGTATGTACATGCGCTTACCAGGATAGTCTCTTATTTTCTAAGGATAAAAGATTACTAGAGCTATGACCCACTTCACAACATTTCTCATAATAGTTAGTAAACAACACGATGTGAGAGTATCAAATGAAGCAAACTGACACTAACTGGGGTTCTCAGAATGACCACTTGGGAAGTACATCCACTGTGGCACTGCTACATAACCCCCTTCTAATTCTATGCTACTCAGACCCGAGTATAGGGCCGCACTCGTGTCATGTACAAAATATAATATCCACAAATATGTCATACACCAACAAGAATATATAATATACATAAATTGAGAAGGGAAAAACAAAACATATAAATTAAACACATCGCTTTCGCATATTCGATTAAATAGCCTTGACTCTCTAGTATCCCCAGTGAAGTCGCCATCTGTCGCAACCTAAATCGCGACGGGACAGCGAAATAAAAATAAATTCATTTGAAAAAAATATTTGAAGTCGCCACCACAGTTTATTCTAGAAAACTATGGAAAACCATAAAAATAAAATAAAGTCAGCGAAAACCAAATTTAGGATCCGAGAGTCGGTTACGCGTAGGGAAGGTATTAACACCCTACAGCGCCCGCCCAAAGACGGTACCTTTAATTAAATTTGTAAAGGATATGTGTTTATTTTATAATATTTATTTTTCCCAAAAATAAGAAAATAAAATGAACAAATATATATTTTAAGTGAAAGGGACTCAACAAGGGTTAAAACCTTGGTCCTACGTATTCTCAATAAAAATGAGAAATCAAGGCTACGTAGTTCTTTGTAAAACTTGATTAGAATATTTAATTTTTTAAAGTTGTCTTTTGACATTTATGAAAATAAGTGTCATGCGACGCGTGCGGCCGGGTTGACACCAAAAACATTTTTTATATTTTGTATTTTTCAAAAGGAGTGTCGTGTGACGCGAGCGGTCAATTAGACACCAAAACTATTTTTATAATTTTTGTATTTTTTTTAAAAAAGAAATTTCATGCGATGCGAGTGGTCTATTGGACACCAAAACAATTTATAATTTTTATATTTAAAAAAGAAGTGTTGTGCGATTCACGTGGCCGATTAAACACCAAAAAAACATTTTTTATCTTTGTATTTTAAAAGAAAGTGTCGTGCGACGCGAACTATCGATTAGAAACTAAAAGATAAAATAAAGAAAATAACTTTAAATTTTATTTATTTTGTATTTTTATCATTTTAAAAAAATTATTTTAATTTTTATTTCAATTTTAAAATACTTTTATTATTTTTGAAAATGATGTGATTGAAATGTGAGATTTTATTAAATAACAGTAAAATTGGAAATAGAAAATAAGAGTGCATAAGTGAGTATGTGAGTGCAATGAGAAAAACTACAGATGGAAACGAGGTGCATAAAGAGAAATGTGTGGTGCATAAAGTAAACGCATCCTAGCCTAAAAAGGAAATTAAATGAGTGGGGTGTGTGCTTACTGAAAACACGGGTACATAAGGTAAAATAAAACTTAATGTAAGGGATGTGAAGTTATTACATTAGAGAGTGCATGAAGTAAATAAATAAACGGAATCCAAATTAAAAGTAGGGGTGCACAAATTAAATTATGGAGGTGTGTGCAGAAAAATAAATATGCTACCCTAATTAAAACAGGGGTGCGCAAATTAATTATGGAGGTGCGTGAAGAAAAATGAGAGCTGTTAAAAAAAAAGGTGCGCCAATTAATTATGGAGGTGCGTGAAGAAAAAGGAATTAGTAACCAATGGAAATATAAAAACAATTATAGGGTGCAAATGAATAATAATGGCTAACTAGTGGCAAGATTTTGGCCTCTTGCACCATTCTATCACATACACTAATAAGAAACACTAATAGACATGTGAATAGAAAGCAGTTAAGCTTTAAAACACTAAAAAAAACTCTTGCATGATTCCAAATTATCATTCAATGCTTAAAAGAACAGGTCCCACCTCCACCATTTTTGCATGAATTGGAATATACTACATTATATTTTTTAAAAACATGTGAAATCTATAAATTAATTTATTTGAACACATCCGGTGGTTACTTAAAACTTTAAATTTTGAAACACCCTGAACCTCTGCTCTCCAAACCAAGTTTTAATTAAATCAAATCAAGCCTTGAATTCAACTACAACATTAGACCAATGTTTAAAGCACAAGTACCACTAATCACTCTAAAAACAATATAGACCCCAAATGTGAAAAATTGAATCTCAATGTAACCGACAATATTATATAGAATAAGTCTTCAAATTCAAAATTCGAAATGAACCAAATATTTCTAATCCAACACCAACAATAAAACACCACTATATTTATCAAAGCGAAAAGTGCATCATCGTGGCCTTAGAAAATACCCCATTCAAGCAAAATGAAATAGTTGGCATAATTAAAACCTAAGGTCTTCACAAAATAAATCAGAACTCAAAACTGCATCCATCAAAGCAGATAAATAAAATAAAATAAAAACATCCCTATGTGTATTCTTGTGAACCCATTAACACTCAACAAGAGAATCATACTAAACCAACAAACATGAGGAAAAGTACCTTGAAGGAAACAAAAACCGCCTGAGACAAGAATGGAGGCACCAATGTCGACAACGGAAAGAGAAAGTAATTTTCGTCAATCACCACAAACGCCCAAAAGTGAACTCCCAAAATCGTTTTATTTTATTATTTTAAAAAAAAATTATTTTACTCAACTCTTAAAAAACATAAATTAAAGAAACTTTTATTAACTAATTTTTTAATTTTTTAAATAATTTATTTTTACCTTTTCTTTTTAATTTAACACTTTATTTTTGAATATTTCTAGAAACAATTTTATTTGTGCGGACGAAATTGAGTGTTGACACACCTCAACTTAAATGAAGTTTGGAGTAGCATAGGAACTAACAGCAATAATGGTGGTGATGACACTAGTCATAAAAGAGCTAGCAAGCAGTGGTGACTTTGTGGCGACTCGGTGGAGGAATTGCTACGAAGAAGACATAATCTTCCAATGGAGATGATGACAAAGGCGCGACGATAGTAGCTTTAAAACAACGATAGGAGCTAACATCTACAATGGGTGGAAGGCCTTCAAAATATCGGTAGGAGCTTGAATGGTTGTCTTGCTGTTTCGTGTTGCGTGGTGCGTGGAGCGTGGAGCAAAGAGCGGCAACGACAATGAAGCTTCAACGTTGGTGGTTCAACATTATCAGTGACGATGACAATGGTTTGTGGTGCGACGACAATAAACATTTCACACAGGAAGCTTCGATGGCATGAGGGGAAAGAAGAAAAATTGGAACAATGGGGAAGGCACGAGATGGAAGAAGAATAGGGGTTTTCGCACTTTAGAAAAGAAAGCAAATTAGATCGGTTATGTGGGGAATCAATCTAATATGTTATCTTGATTTTGAATTTTGAATTTAAAAATGACATATTAGATCAATTCCCCACATAATCGATCTAATATTAGATCGATTCTCAGCACAACCGATCTAATATACTTCACAATATTTATAAAATTGCCACTGCCTTGTTTATTACATTGGTTCCTATACAATCAATTTAATATCTTGTTCTAAAATGTCTATTTTAGACTAGTGAATTGATATATAAATTAGTTACTAGTATCTAAAATTGATTTTGCTTGTTATTTAAAGTTTTTTTTAGTGTATATATACTTAGAATTAATTATAATTACTTGTGAATTTAAAGAATAACAAGTAAGTAGTAAAGATATTTTTTTATATTTATCTTATAATAATAGAGGTTGGCAAGTTATATAAATACACATTTTTATTTAAGAGAATATTGTATAAATATACATTCACATGCCAAGTTAATTACTAGTACATAATTACACCTTTCAAACTAAAAGATGTAAACTAATAAAATTTAAGGATAACATATTTATACTTATATAATCAAAGTCTTTATGTACCATGAATAATATAATGAAAGTTTACGTTTATGTTAACGACATAATTATCAAATTAACTATTACTAAAGGTTATCTTAAATCGATAGATAAAGTTTTTGTCAAGTTTTGAAGACATAACATGAAGATAAATTCTAAAAATATGCTTTTTGTGTAAGTGATTTTTTTCTTCTTATTATATTATGATAACATAATATATAATAAAAACTAATTGATAAATGTGAAATCATCTCTACGAGGAGTTTTAACAATATCAAAGAAGTTTAGTCACCAAGTTGAGACCATAATAATATTTTCACTAGGGCAAGAAAAGCTTTTGACAATGGTTGTTTTTGTCATTTTGTCCCGGTTCTAAAACTGAAACATATTATGATGAGGCCAAAAAAGGTCAACTTTTTGCCTCGGGTCTCAATTGAAGCAAAAACTCCATATTCTACCTCGGTTCTGTTGAGAACTGAGGCCATATGTGCCTTTTTGCATTCCATCTTCTCCACCATAAACCCTAGGCAACCACCATGGTTCCACCGCAGCTCTGTTAGCCACCACGACGTCCAAAACTCACCACCAAAGATTCGCAGCCACTGTAATCTTGTCCTTCACCATAAGAGTAATTCATGAATTGTGCCACCACCATGGAACCTCCATGTTATTCATGCATGAAAACGCGAACAAAACAAACCCTAAATGATGCCTCCTCCCCCAAATTGTGAACCTACCTTCATCGCAACAACGAGTTTTTTCATGCTACTGCCACCTACACGTCTTGCCATCATCAACGATAGATCTCCACCCACGCACAACTCAATTCTACTACGCACCTGCAACACAATGAACTCACTCCCAATTCGCAAGCCCCAAATCGCACTTCACCAAGCTAGAATGCAAATGAGTCAAACGTCAAGTACTTGCGAGTGGCTGGAGCGCAGCAACAACAACAGAGGAGGTGGGTGGGTGGGTGGCCAAAACTGTTTTCCAAAGAGAGAATGGGCTTACGAGGAAGAAGAAGAAGAAAAGTGATTAGCGATTTTTGAACCCTAACGAACCTTATAGCCTCGGTTCAATTTTGAACTGAGGTAGAAAACAACTTTTGGCACCGGTCCAATTCCACCCGAGGCCAAATATCACTGCCCCAATGGCATTTTTGAAATATTAGCCAATTTTTAGGCTTCGGGTCTTCAAAACCGAGGCATATAAGACCTTTTGGCACCGATTTTCTGAGAATCGAAGTAGAAAGTTGTTTTCTACTTCAGGTATATGCTGAACCGAGACATAAAAGTTGGAAAAATTTGCAAAAATGTCACTGCACCATTTTATGCTTCAGTTAAGTGATAATTGAGGCCTATAATGCGAGTTAAAATGGCAAAATTGCACTAGTGTTTACAAATTGATTTAGGCAGATAAGCATGGATGACACCCATCATTGAATACCTAACCAATAACATATTAATAAGTAATTGACCGAAAACTAAAAGAATATAAATAAAAAATCAGTTGTTCACCTTGTTCAATGAAAAACTCTTTAGAAGGGATTTTCCTCCTTATTTAAATATTTAGATGATGAGAAAGTTCAACACAATCTACTCAAAGTGCATCAAGATATTTGTGAAATGTACTTAAAATCATAGGGAATGACTATACAAATACTTCATGTCTGATAGTTTATTATTTTAGATTTAGAATTTTAGGATTTAAGATTTAGGCTTTAAACAAATTGAGGTTGAATTCCTACTCATGACTAATACATTCTCTCTCATAGGGATGTCAAAAAAATTCGTATTTATGGTACCTGCATATAAAACCCGCAACAAGTAGGAAATGAGTATTGTAAATGGATACTCACAGGTAACGGGTACGGGTATTTTTTATACTTGCATGTTAATGGGACGAGTACGGATATTATAGTATTCATACCCATGAATACTCGTACCTGTTATACTCTAATTTTTGCAAAAAACATGTTTAAAATATTAACACATTGATTTTGAATGAGTTATTTTTATTAATTGGGTTTAAAATATTACCTTTTTTATTTGTAAATTGTCATTTAACCTTCTCTTTCTTTGTAAATTGTCATTTAAACACTATTTAAATAGGTTATTTTGACTTTGTTTGAATGTATGAATGTTATGTATTTTATTTTCTTTGAATTTATGGTTAAAATATATTTTTAAATATTAATTTTTTTTTCTTAAATACCCACGGGTATCCGCGAATATTGGTGGATATTAAACAAATATGCGGGACCTGCATAAAAAAAATACATGCAGTTAGGACATGTACGAGGCATATATTTATCCAATAGCTAGGGTACGAGGGAATTACTACCCGTACATTACTCACCTTGTTGACATTCCTACTCCCTCATTTAATTGTCACTACTAATGTTTTGTTGGTTGTTGAAGAGATACCAAATATTCTTACTATTGAGAAAAATACATCATCAATGAAAAACATTATTGTCTTTACCCCAAAATCACCCTATTAACAATAGATAAGATAAAAAAAAAAAAAGAAACACAAGAATATAACGTAAAAGTCTCAAAACCAAAGAAAAATAGCTACAATTGTCTAATGAAAACTAAAAATAATACTATGTGAAAATTTGTACAACACATAAACTATCCTCTCGTACCTTATGATCCTTTATAGTAATGTTTTAGTAAGTCACCTTATGATCACGAGAACTTTTATGCTTCTCATGTCATACCTTCTTTATGAATCATCAAAATTAACTTTTCAATTAAATCAGTATCTTTTGCTCCAATCTCGATAATATCACTAAGAATTGTGCTTCAATTTTTTTTTCTGACCTTTACCGATTCTGAAATTGTTTGCTTTTATAAAGTAATCGGATTAATTGCTATCGGCTTTTGCTGTCTGTTTTTAATTCTTTGATGTTTATTCATAAAATTATTATTTAATGAAATCGTTAATTCTTCTTCAGGTTAAAGTAAATTGATAATCATGATGGTCAGAGCTGTAGATGATGTTTTTCGGTCATTGTGCTGCTGAGATAAATATAAGCATTAGTTGAGTGTAAAGTTACTTTAATACTTTAAATGTTAGCCCATTTAATATTTTTGTTCTTGATTATATTTATAGGATTTTAAAATATAGCCTCTAAAATATTAGTCTATTTTAGTATATATCATCATTTTACTATAAGTTTAGGTAGACTCCTTTTTATCTAAGTAGGAATTGTTTAAATGGTTAAACGTATTTAATTCTATTTAAAAAACAAAAAGTAAAAGTATACAATTGCATCTAATAATAAGATTGGATACTTAACTTTTATCCCTTTATTACTTGTATAATAGATTGCTACGCTTTTCAATACATTATCAAATCAATAACATTGTTATTTGAGGATCTGTGTCATACAATTATTTATAGTGTGTTTGGATTATAGTTAAAAAAAAAGTAAGTTTCTTTTAATGAAACGAAAAGTCTAGTTGAATGGACAAATATTTTGAAATTGTTTTAAAATTAATCAATGTTTTGGACCAAATAAAATATAAAAAAAAGTCATTTGACATAAAATTATGCAGAATTAACAGGGGTTTCGACCTCAAACAAAAATACAAATATACACCCTTAATCATTTATGATGTCTATTTATTTATTTTTGTTTAGAATTTTGATTTTATTTAAATTTGTAAATATATACTTTTATTTATTTATTTATTTTTATAATATCTCACTTGCACTTTTATTTTTAGTTCTAACTACACTATTAGATCAACAATTTTTCTTTTTTTTCTCTCAAAGGGAAAATAAATTGTTGATTGTAGTCATTTCCACCAAATACTTTCACCTGGGCAACTAGTTCAAAACATAATTTTCCTTTTACAAAAAATAGAACAAAATTGTTATAATTACTTTTTCTCTCATTAGTTCAGCAAATACATTTTATGCCAGTTAAAAAAATATATTTTATGCCAATTCTGAAACTAACATAAACACATCCATTTTCTATGCTTGATAAAAGAATATCCAAGACTAGTGCTCGAGTCTCTTGTTGCGACTCTTGGTGGTCCCAACATTGTTCTGAAATCTCTTTTTTGTGTTACACATTAAACATCCTACACCCATGCCAGCCACCAAACCAACTCAATATTCAGACTAAGGAGACATAATGGCATTGGCGTCCATTGATGCACCTCAAAATTACAGAATGAATGAGAAATTGCAAAGAACCAAAAGAAAATATATAAACAATTGACATAAAACCTTCCAGTGAGGTTCCTAACAGCATTGGCAACAAGCTCCTCCTCTCTAAACTTATACATTCCCCACCTGGAAATGACAACGTTCAATTGTAATGAAAATCGAGAAAACGAGGTTGTCGCAAACTTTATGCTTTTAATTTCACTGTACTTGGAGAACTCCTCAAAGAGATCCTTATAAAGGTCCCAAAAGTGGTTCTGGATCTTACGAGGGTTGATAGGTGGTCGTGGGTGTCAACGCTGGGAGTTATCATGTTTAGAGAGCAAAATTGGTGGGGCTTATGCTCAACTTCGTGTGGAGGCAAGAACACCGATCCACGTGCATACACGCGTCGATCTTGAAGTAGAACGAGTTGCAGCTTAGGGTTTGAGAAATTGGGGATTTGTATTGAAATGTGTTTGTATCTTGTTGCCACCTTTCCACAAACGCTGAAATCACATTTTTATCAACAAATTTATATCGAACGTTGTTCAACGATAACAATCTAAAATCAACAACTATAGCTTTGCGAATGAGGTGTCATTAGCTTATTCAGCTTACGACCATGAGAAAGTACCTTGAATCCTCCTAGTGCTTTTAACACAATATTTTTTCAGTCTGACAATTGATTAATAGTAAAAAACATGTACAACTTAAATATAGGGGTTTTGTTACTCTCCTCACCCTCCTAAAGTTTGACTGCAACGTGATTTGCAAAGTTCACTAACAAGGAGCAATCAGTAGCTCCACCTGAAAATCCACCCTACGCATCAACTCCACCTGCATTAGCCCAAACAAACTTCTTCATGATCTTTCTTACGACCAACCAAATGTAGTAAATGTAAGTCTCAAAATTTATATCACAATATTTTCGATACGTTCATATATAAAATTTTATAATACATTTTTTTATATATATATATATATATATATATATATATATATATAATATTATATTATATTTAGTCTAATAAATTATGAACATATAAATATAATGATTATAAATATTCAGGGATCAAAAATTGATTAAACAATTACAATTAAAATAATTATAATGAAAATATTACTATAAAATAATATATTTCAAATAATAAAATAAGTTATAATACTTATAACATAATATGAACTACAATAAAATATTTTTTTTCAGTTAATATATATATATATATATATATATATATATATATATATATCAGTTAGTATTAATTACTAAAATAAGTAATATAAAATAACTATAAAAAATAACAATAATATTGCTTGAAAAATCTTAATACTAACGTATTGGTTTATATGTCCTTACAAGTTACGATACATGTAAACCATTATTATTTTTATTTATTGTTAATAAAAACTAATAAATACTAATTTAAGGATACAAGACATCTACTCACATGAGGAAGTTACTATAATGATAAAAAGAAAACAAAATATCTTTTAAAAGTAATCCATAAGTAATTAAATGAAAAACCATAACACAAAGCCTAGTTTAATTTGAATTAAAAGCAATGATTACCTCACCTATTTAAATAGGGGATGTGAAAAAAAAAGATAAAAGAGAGTGAGGGAATGTAGTAGGAAAGAAGAAGAAAAATTTATATATCATCAAAGTCTCAATACAACCTTAGTGTATTTTCCACAATAACTAAAGTAAGGGGAGAAAACATTATCCTTTACTTTTATTATCTTTTTCTTTATTCATAATTATTTTTATTTCTATATTTACCTTAAGTGTGAGGTGTCCCTAACCTCATTTTAATTTATATGTACTTCCTGTTCTTATTTATTTTTTCCTATTCATCTATAATTGTACATTGATCCTGTTTATTTAATTTATATTTACTTTCATTTATTTATTTATATTTATCTCTAGTCATGTGTTGGTCCTCTTTATTTAATTATATTTATTTTCGATTAGGCATTGATCTCATTTATTTATTTATTTATACAATTATATGGTTTAATATCAAAATAAAATTTATGATAAATAAATATTTGATTTTTTGTAGTTGAAGGTATGATCTTGGGTATTTAAACGAGTTAGTATTACTCAAGATGATATGTTCTTAGGTTACTTTGTTGACCATGAGACTCATTTATTTTGTCTAATCACTACAAAATTAATATAATTTTTTATAAAGTATGATAAAAATTAAAGTTTTATGGACTTGAAAGAGTTTTCATTTTATTTTATTTATTAATATATGTTGTAATTTATATGATATTTGTCTCACTTCCCTATTTTGTGATTGTGTATAAAAAAACAAAATCTTATAATTTCATCATAGGTGGGTGCTCCTAATATGCCTAGCCCCTTCTTCGCCAACATTGTGGCGGTCTTCTTGGGAAATGCATGGTAAACAAATGCGGTGAATAACTTTGTCATAGTTCAGGGAACATAAAATTCTATCACCTTCCTCTATGCACCAAATGCACCAATTATCATTGTTACTTTTTACTTAAATAGTCCAAGTGAATCTTATTCATAACATCTTTCCTCCAAATGCTTGGAGGCTAGTACATGAGGGGGGACTGTAAATAAATAATACCCCTTTCTCTTCTGGTATAGAAAATATAATATGTACCAAATGATGTAAATATAAAATACGTATTGTACTGTAAAATATATAAATATATTTATATGTGAATATTTTATGTATGTTATATGCTATTGTAGAATTATGTGTCAAATTTTTATAAGTATATCATAGAAAATAAAAATAATAAAATAAAATTATGTCATCACAATAGGCCTCTATCTACCACCTCCTTGAGATAAACTTCCTCTTGTCCTCACCATCTACATATTAGACAACACATTTATAAACAAAATTCGCTAAGTAAATAATGAAAAATTTACACATATCGAATCACACAATTTGTAATGTCTTTTTGGATTTTTAACATACGGGATTGCACAATTCGACACATCATTTCGGGTTCAGAAGATTGTCGGATTGTACAACCCGATATGTATTTGTATGTGCCAGATTGTACAATTCGAAAATCTTCCAGATTTGAAATGATGCGGTGGACTGCATAATTTAGTATGTGTTCATAGTTAAAAAAAAAATTGCATCACAGACATGGTTTCCAACGAACACACCCACCCCATCCCAACCAACAACAGTAACGTCAAACCCACCCCAACTAGCAACCAGTAATGTCAAAGACAGTAAAACTACTTACCTTGCACTCTTAGGGATGCACAACAAGGACAACCGAACCAAGAGAGTCTTAAGGTAATTGAGGTACATAACCTTGCGATGAAGATACATAACATTGGAATGGAAATGCTTATAAGGTGCAATGGGTAGGTGCAGTGGTGCGAGTGGTAGCTATGACTTTTGACGACAATGATGATGAATTGTGTATGAAGGTGAAAAAACTATGTGTATAGAGGTTATAGAGGTGGAGAAACTTTGTATAGAGAAAATTTGCAACGTCTAGGTCAAAAAACGGGAAAGTAATTTTTATATTTTTGTTTTCAATTATTTTTAAATTAAAAGTATTTAAGTCATTTACTTTAGGCTATAAGGTTGTAGAAAGAAAAGAAAGGGGTGTAGGAAGAAATAGCCTTTGAAAATATGTGAGATAAGTTGGATATTTAAATTCAGGAAATATGGTGTAAGCCAAAATAAGGTAAATCGACCTATATTTTCACCTCCATAAAATAAAGTAGTATTCCCCACTCAACATTTAATACATATTAAATTCATCAAACAATGAAGATATGATTTTGTCTAAAATGTTACTTGGGTTGAGGGTGAATTTAACTATCTCAATTTTTCACAAAATGCATAGTCCTTATTAGTGTCATTGATTACATGATTTGGTTGCTTTCAATTTTATGCATATAAAAAAATCATATAATGTCAGGAACAAAAAATAAAAAAGGAGATAAAGAAATATGTATACACCAAATTTTTATATTGGTTCACTTTTATCCAAAAGCTACAGTCAATTGCTCAATCATACCAATAAAGTTCATACTAAAATATCAGAGTTTTTACATGCATACAACTAAAATAATGAGCGTTTAAACAACTTAAGAAACCAAATCTTAAACCTTATAAGATTATTTTACACACCTAGTAACACCTTATTTCAATACAATACTTAAAAACCTTATCTGAAGACAATTTGAAGACACAAATTGAATTGAAAAAATGAAACAATGTTAGTTGTATAAAACTTAGCACAATAGAAAATAATTAAGTGAAACTCCACGCTTCCTTTCAAATACAATATTGAATACAAAATTTGAAAAAAAAAGACTTCAAGAACAATTTTAAACTTACTTTAAACTCTCACTCACTAATAGAAAAGATTTCAGAAACTTTGGCTTTAATCTCATGTATGAGTTTAATCTCATGTATGGCTTTGATCTCATGTTAAATGGTTTAGAAATGACAATGTTATATAGATTTTAATATGTTTGTTTTAATGAATTAAAACTTCGTCATTTACTAGTGAAATTGATTGATTAACTCGTCATTTAACATATCAAAAATAAAGAAGTTCAAAGCTTTCATTGAATTTAATTTATTAAGAACTTATTTTGACATATTATTACAAATATTTGAGAATTTATCATAAAGTGATTCTAAGTTATTTGACAAGTGCTTATAACAACTTTATAACTTTGATCATGGTTTTAAGTGTAAGCAAAACAAAAACACAAAACTATAGTGAAAGGTATTCATATATAAGATCAAAGCAAAATAAAGTTGAACTTAAAATATTGAAAACAAACCTAACATTGAGAGATAAGCATCCTAGAACAAAATGCAACAATTTTTTTTTTGTGAAATCTAACCCCCTATAAATTAGAGCAAAATTAAGTTGATGTTATAATGTTTAAACAAAAGTACACATATATGGAAAAGTTGAAACACATATGGAATCATAGTACAATCAAAGTACACTCAAAAAACGTCGAAACATTTAAGTAGGACAAAAATAGTGTGATATGATCCTATCTAAGAAAAAGTACAACCCTTTCTGAATTTGAATCCTCAAGAGGCACAATGAAAATAAATCAGAGAAGAATGCAAAATAAGACAATAATGAGAGACACCACAAGTTAGCAAATTGATAAGTCAAGTGAAGATTCGCCAAAAAAGATGTTAATCTTTGATAAAAATGAGAGTTCTAATCCAAGGACCAAGACAATCCTCTCTCAAAGAAAACAAATATATATATATATATATATATATATATATATATATATATATATATATATAATATGATTCAAAAGTATTTACATTTTTTGGTACCACTATATATAGGTACATAAGTTTAAAAAAACCTATAAACCCTAAAAGAAAGCTCAAAGCCCAAAACACATAGAAATAAAAGAAAACGAAAATTACAAATGCAAACTTTTGTCTAGTGAGGCTCGCTTACCAAGCAAACACAAACTGGCTCGCCCTAGCAAGATTTATTCGCCCAACAAATCTAACATTTTGCAAAATTAAAATGAGATTACAATTTATTTAATTTCCTAAGTTATTCTTCAATTGTGCTTATGATTTTCATGTTCTTTAAGTTCTCTTCTTCATGGAACATTATAAGCTTCAAGGAGACATGTTTTGATCTTTGACCTTGTCATATATCCTTTGAATTGTAAATGTTTTTCCTCAAGTTCTTCTTATATATGTTCAGGAGATAGTTTTCTATCATACTCTCCTTATTGAAGAAAATTTGTTCTTACCACTTGAAGTTCGGGAAATAGTCCTATATCATAATGACACGTCAACAATGAAGCATAATAACAAACTAACAAAGTAAAATCTAAATGTTAACCTTTTAAGTAACATGAAAACAATTAATGCAAAGTATTTCAAGTATTCTTCATCAGTTTTAATCATACATAGCATTTGCGCCAAATAAAGAGAAAAAGAACAAAAACCGAAAAAAGACAATATAACAAAAAAAGAATACAACCGATTAAGGAGAAAAAATGGCAAGTTAACCATTTTCCATCTCAGGAGCTACTAAAACAACAATGCATAACAAAGAAATAATTAATTAAATGACAAAAAACCTAAAGAAAGTGAGTCATGATAGGAGCATGAACATTAATGAAAACTCAAGTAGAAAAGGCTTGTGAAAAAAAGACAATGATAAAATTCCATAAAAACTCCAAAATGAACCATTAACGCATAAACATTAATGAAAACTCAAGTAGAGAAGACTTGTGAAAAAAAAATACAATGATAAAATTCCATAAAACTCCAAAATAAAACGGTGATGCAACTTGAGAATGGGTATTAAAAAAAAAGTGAAAAGAAAAAAATTTAAGTACAAGCATTTGAAAGATTTTCCTAATACTTTTCCTATATTGTAATTGATACAATTGATTATTAAAAGATATATTTAGTAAATGTTTAAAAAGAGGTGGTTCATAAATGATTTTTCTTACAATTTAACAAAAAGAAAGTATAAGTAAAAGGATGATTGAATCTTAATAATAATAAAAAGAAAAATATTTGTGCACCACCATATTAAACAATTACTTAACGGCTTCTTCTAATAATAGAATATTATAGTTAATAATAATAACAATATAACTTTTTTCACGGTGAGTACTTCCTTTTCATAATTACATTCCAAAAAGATATAATTATCTGTTTATCATGTCACTCTAAATTCAATAATTAGATACTTATTTGTTGAAGAAAATTTGCAATAAAAAACCTTCATTAGAAAAGATTCACAAATGCTGAACTCAAATATTCTCATCAGATACGAAAACTATTTTCCCCAATTTTTATTTTTACAAGAATGAATGCAACCCTACAAGAATATTTCAATAGATGGATGCAACTTCTAAAGAAAATATAGTGGATATTCTCTCGCTTATTCCTTTTCGTTTTTTCCACATCAAATCAAATCAACACAATAACATTTTATTTTCTCCCAAAAATACAAGAATTTCATATCATTTTTATCACATTCTGTTTTTGTTATCAAACACAAGTAAAAAAAAAATGTTTTCTTACAAAATCCAATTCTTAATAATTTCACATTAACTATCTTTAGAATAAAATACTATAAAAAAAGAGATATTATGTTAACAGTAAGGAAAATCTTTAGCTGCTAAATAACTATTAATAGTGAGAATCATCTGATTTAATCAATCTTTCGAATCATTGTTATTATCGAATCTAACTGTTTTCCTTAATTTTGGGTGATTAGGTAATTGATTGTTACAAATAAAATCATAACAAGTACATTAAATATTCTTGGTAAAATAGTAGTTAACATAGTTTTAATAATTTTCACTTGTTTAATTATACAGCTGAAACAAGTTTAAGTAATTTTTCACTTGGGTAAAATAATCTGTCCGAATTTTATGATTCATTAATTTTCTTTTATATTATGAAATATTTTGCGATAAATTGTGAAAGAGTTTATTTAAATCAATAGTAGTGAAAATAAAATTCTGCAATAGCGTATCAGTGACTCCATTTGGTTCTTGTAGTTCCCTCCCACACCACACAACACAAACGCAACGCGTTGTTGCGTCTCTTCTTGGAGTGAGTCTGGTTAGGGCTGTTATGGAGTTCATACAGAACCGCGTGGAGCCATGGATCAAGGACCAGCGGGAGAAGCTGTTGGGCCTGAAGGACAAGGTGTCGTGGGGCCCACTCCAGTGGCGGATGAAGTGGCCGTGGGCCTACCACCGTGAGCACAAGAAGCGGATCCAGGAGGAGTACCACCGCCTCACCAACCTCTGCCGCGCCCTCAAGGCGGACTCCGTCTCCGATTTGCAGGACCTCCTCTGCTGCATGGTCCTCTCCGAGTGCGTCTACAAGGTCTCTTTCCTCGCTTTAATTTATCACTGTCCTTAAAATTTAAATAAGAATCGTAAAATGTTTCTTTGGATTGGGTTGTGTATAATTCTGATTTGAGAGGAGTAATGTGTACTTCAATTTGTTCTTACTGTATTCACGGTGTTGTTTTTCAATCGATTTTGAAGTTTGACGTTTGATGAAATATTTTTTTTTAAGTAAATTACGAGGTGGAATGGAACTGTACATTTGATTCTATATCTAAGTTTGTCATGTAAAAAATGGTATGTGAGTTTGATATTGACAGCAATGTCAAGGTTTTTGTGATAGTACACAACTTGCATACGGTTGCTTGTACTTATTAGTTAGAATTGGAGTTTCACGTTGTTAATACGTGAACAAAGGTTTGTAGTAAATATCAGTGCGTATTATTGAGAAGAATCTTTAATTCTAATCGGAGAACAATACAAACGATACATAAAAGAAGTGTTTGTAAACTTTGTCCTATTTGAGGCTGGACAAAATTTACGTACAGTTGTATATATGTTGTTTGTGTTATTTTTCAATTAGGATTGGAGTTTTACCTTGGCGATATGCGGAAGAATGAATATGATGAATACCTTTTTTTTTTACTTTGTCTTCTTAAAGTAATCAGAAATACTTTTTTTTTTTCCTAAAGCATAAATGAATATGATGAATATTTTAGATGTTTGGTGTTCTTTCATGAGAATCATGAAATGAATAGGCCATATGCTATTATATACTAATATTTCTGTCTATTCTTTTTTAGGATTATTCCTAGAGCTTTAATATTCTTTAGTGTTTATTTAAATGCTACAAATACAGTAGCGCTATGAAATGTGATGGTTTTCTATGATCTTTGAATCAACTGCAAGACATATGACTCTCAGTCTTAGACAAGTGCTTATAGCAACTTTGTAACTTTAATATGATTTTCTTGGGAGAATAATTGTATGAATATTTGTTAGTTAAATAAACTTATTACTCGTTATTTCTGACTTACTATATAGAGACCTGCTGCTGAGATGATTCGAGCTGTAAATAAATTTAAGGCAGATTTTGGTGGACAAGTTGTTGCTTTGGAGAGGGTGCAACCATCATCAGATCATGTTCCTCATAGGTTTTCATTCATTCTTTATAAAATTTAATTCTTCTTCTAATCTTACATTATTTGCAAAGATTCCAATATGCCATTATATATTTTGGTATTAGGAGGCTTTTATCCTTTGTTATTGTTCTCATCCATTCTAAAATATATTTGGATTGTATTTTGGTGGTAAAAAGTAGTCTATTTGGATTTTTTTACATTAATTGGTAGTGATCTTTATTATTAATGATTGCTTTTTAATGTCATGGCTTTGGTTTGTTCTGTTTAGTGTTTTTTAACAGCCTAGCATGTGAATTTCTTGACAGTTTAAATTGCCAGAAGAAATACTTTAATAGTTTCACTTACCTTATTGGCAACTACTTATATTATTGCATTCTCTCTCAAAATAGAATTGTGCATTGAAATATTTTGTCTCTTCTTCTTCTTCTCTTGGGCTCTAAATTTAGCGTTGGGTTCAAATTTTATGGACTGTCTTCCTTAGGGTTCTTTTATTTGACTTATGCAGTGGATGAAATAGAGGAGGGATTTGGCTGTTATTCATAACAGAAAGATGTTTCTCATGATTAAGGAAAATAACAGACAAGAGAATAAACTCAATGTAGCAGGAATGAGAATGTTGCATTATATGAAGGCACAAACTACACTAATCGTACAAGATAGGATTAGGAACAGATACATTAGAGAAGAAGTTCGGGCAGTATTTTTCAAAAGATGGTAGAAGCTCATCTTATATGCTTTTTGTAGGCAAGTGTGCAGAAGATCTGCTATAATTCAAATAGATGAGATGGAGATTAGCAATCCTTAGTGATAAAGAGACACTGAGAAATATTATTATTGAAACTATTATGGAAGATTGAGTGGTCAACAATTTGTCAATACTCCATAGACGTGAATACATGATCTATGATAGATAGAATATTTTGGAATTTGATCCATGTAGTTGAACCCGACTAGTGGAATACGACTTGGATGTTATTACTGTTGTGTCATACTTATTTGGTTATTATCTTGTTGAAGGTATTTGTTGGCAGAGGCAGGAGACACTTTATTTGCTTCCTTTATAGGAACAAAGCAGTACAAGTGAGTTTTTTCATAGGATTCCATGTGTAAGCCTTTCCAAATTCGTTTTAACTTCAAGAATCTTTACCTGTTTCTATTTTGATGAAGGGATGTAATTGCTGATGCAAATATACTTCAAGGTGCCATCTTTCATGATGATGCTCTTGAGGAATCTGAAAAAAATGCATCAACTGAATCTGACAATGATGAAAGCCATAATGGAAAAGAGTATATGTGGAATCCTCTACAGACCAGGTCTAAGAAACCGAAGAAGAAATACAAACCTGCAGCTCATAGGGTAAATAACTATTATCCAATATGTTTTTATTAAATCAACTTGCAGACTCTTATACCTGGAGATCTTTAAATGGGCTCATAGTTTAAAAGGGTGACTGTATCCTGATAGTTTCATAAACCTTTTTTATTGAGTTCCTTGAATCCAGTCTGTTTATCATTATTATTATTAGTAGTGTTATTTTTAATCTTTAGGGACCTTATACATATGTAACGACTTGATTGAAAATTTCCAAATTATAAAGGGACCTAAACTATTTTGTCAAATTCTTGTAGATTGTTGCTTCTTTATATGGTAAATTTATAATAGTTCAATTTCTATGGTTTTCTTATCTATTCTGCTTTATAATTTTTCAACTCTTTAACTCTTTATAATCTTAGGATCTCATTTAACAGTAAAATCACAACCTTGGTTTTTGGGTATCGTTATATAGCAGTACTATATGAGTAAATGTTATGTTTCTGATTCCAATAATTTCCTTCCTAATTCATATTACATCTCAGGGTTTCATGGCTCGTGCTAAAGGAATACCTGCTTTAGAATTATATAGGCTTGCTCAAAAGAAGAAACGCAAGCTAGTTCTATGTGGTCATTCACTTGGTGGAGCAGTGAGTTTGATCCATCCAATTTGGATTTTAAAGCATTACATCATTAGTGTTTGAACAAATTACATATGTGAAGTTCCTTGTATTCTACACAGGTAGCTGCATTAGCTACTCTTGCCATTTTGAGAGTAATTGCTGCTTCATCTTCATCTTCATCAAAGGAAAATGAAAAAGTCTCTATCAAATGCATTACATTTTCTCAACCTCCCGTTGGAAATGCTGCTTTGAAGGAGTATGTTTTCCCTGTTCTTTTTTCTCACTTTCTAAATTGGTTAGCTGCTGATTCTTTTTCAAACCTGCAAAACTAGAATATTAATTATTTATTTCTTTTTTTTTCTTTTCTTTGCAGCTATGTTAATAGAAAAGGTTGGCAGCATTACTTTAAGAGTTACTGCATTCCAGAAGATTTGGTTCCCCGTATTTTATCTCCTGCTTATTTTCACCATTATAATGCTCAGACTCAGCCAGGGCCTTCTGAAAATGAAACTAACAGCTCAATATTGAGAAAACACAAGCAAGGGTCAGGGAAGCTTAACGCAGAGCAGTTGGTTTTGGGGGTAGGGCCTGTGCAGAGATCGTTCTGGCGACTCTCAAGGCTAGTCCCTTTGGAAGGTCTTCGGAGACAATTTAGTACAGGCAGAGAAAGACAGATCAGTTCCAATGAGAGAAATTCAGTGTCTGATTCTCTTGCAAATACTTTGAATGAGGAGGAAGTTGTTGCACCGCAGTTGCTTGAAATACAAGAGGGTTCTGACGGCATATCACTCAAGCCTTTACCTGAAGCTGATAAACATTCATTAGAGGTTCCAATTAATGGGAAAACAGATACAACGAACAATGTGATGACTGGAGATGAAAAAAAGTGGCGCAGAGTGCCTTATTTGCCTTCATATGTGCCATTTGGACAGGTAGATATTATGGACTGATGATTTAATTCAGTTTTCTTTGAGTCACCACAGGTTCTATATATGTTTTTACTTTTTTACTTTTTCATGGTGTACTGCTTTTGCATGTTATTGTACTTGCATGCAAAAGATTGATTGATTTGTCCAATAAGATGAAAAAAACTAGATTAGAACTAGAATGGAATTAGATTTTCTTTGTCAAATCCTTAATTGCCAATCTGTAAGATGATGGCAGAATGGACTGTAATTCTCACCAACTAACTCGATTATCCTCTCCACCCCTCTTCATAATCATTGTAATCAAATGACTTTTTTTTTCATAAATAAAAAAACTGTCAATACTCCCCATGTCGATAGTTCCACCTAACATCACTTGGTGCCCTAGGTAAACAGCTTGTGGATTTTGAAATTGTTGTTCAGTTGATTGAAGCATGTTGACTTAACCAATTCCACCATTTAGTACAAGAATAATTTCCAATCCTCCTGGGTCAAACATAAACATATGAGTACTCCTGTACTCGTTCAGTTCTCTGTTTTGAGTTTCCTATGGTATTTTGGCCCCATAAAACCGAGCATCAGTGGCTCTGAAATTATACTAAGATCCCATGGCTCCCTTTGAGAACTGCACTACTCCACATGGTTTTATCTGATAACTATTATTATCCTTCACCTCTTTGTCCTTTTGTGGTGGGCTGATGGTACTACCCAAAACTTCCATTGTTGCCCTTAGTCCCTGGTTTGCCCTGTATCAAACATGGGCTTCCCTCAATTTTTTGCCTCCTCTTTTCTGCCCAAAAACGATCCATCTCTATCAGTCTCATTCTTGATCTCAAGAACTTCGTTTTTGCTTCAGTCTTCTGCTTTTTTGTCCTGATTTTTTTTTTTTCTCCTAAGTTTTTCCCAGTTTTTGCTTCTTTCTTTCTTTCCCTTCTGTTCTCTTCATACATTTATCTTCTGTTATGTTTTCTTGCTGCCTTTTGTCCGCTATAGCAACCATTTTACAGTGGTTTGAGGGTTGGTGTTTAAGGCAAAACCTAATGATTAAGGCATTGGATTCTATAACCAATATCAACCAGGCTTTAAATTTTATGCACACGAAAATGCAAAATCAATTTTTAATGTACAGGATCAAAAGCAAAGGAGTAAAATGATTCCATATCTTTTGTTTTTCCTTAATTAGTGTACATTTTCCAATTTTCATTTTCCCTGGATGCTATGTTTCTTTTAATTAATTTTGAACTCATTGGAACCTGTTTCATGTAAGACAGCTTTATTTATTGGGAAATTCCGCTGTAGAGTCTCTATCAGGTGCAGAGTACTCAAAGTTGACATCGGTATGATCTTTTCTTCATTGCTTATCAATCTATGATATTGTTCTAGTGTCCCAATTTAGGCTTAAGGTTTATCTTCCAACTTTATATTTATGAATATGGTAGTGTAAGTTCTCTCATTTAGTTTTCCTTTGGCAAAGACATTTTCAGGTCAGATCTGTGATTACTGAATTGAGGGAAAGATTTCAATCACATTCAATGAAGTCATATCGATCTCGATTTCAGAGGTAACCATCTTTTTCATCAGGTTACACTAACAGAATTGAATTTTCATAGTTTCCAAAATTAGACACCTAAATGATCATATGCTTACATCATCCCAAGAATCATGCCCAAATCATCTTATCTACTGTAAATATTTCTGAGGATATGTCCTCTAAGCTTCTTGAATTTCATTTAATGGGCTAATTAATTATTGTTTGAAGTTTTTGATAATGCTTTTCTACATTAATTGGTGTTTCATATAGGAATAATACTGCTTTTCCTTCCTGGGTTGCAGAATCTATGACCTTTATATGAGTGTTGATTCCTCATCTTTCTCTGGGATTGATCAGTTTCCTCATCTGAAGCAATGGCTTGGGTTTACAGCTGCTGGCACTGTGGAGCTTGGTCACATAGTTGAGTCCCCTGTTATTCGAACTGCAACCTCAATTGTTCCTTTGGGATGGAATGATGGGCCAGGAACAAAAAATGGAGAACCTCTGAAAGTTGATATTGCTGGTTATGGGTTGCATTTATGTACACTGGTTCATGCTCAACTGAATGGTAACTGGTATTGTCATTACCCCATAAAACATCATCACTTATTGGTTTAGTTTTCTTTTTATAAAATTTCTCAATACTAATTGGATCTGTTTAGATATTTGATGGGTGGAAATGGGGGCAGGCCCAGGTTTGAGAAATAATTGATAGTTATAATGGTCAGAAATACAAACTGTTAAAGTACCAGAAAATATCAAGGTTTTCAGGATTTTACTAGGTGATTAGTGAACGAAAAAAAGGAATACATTAACTAGCATACATTCATGCTTTCTAAACATAATAAACAGGGCAGCCTGTCATTGTGTACCGCATCTAAAAAGAGGATTTTTTTCCTATTTCTTATTTAAGTTTTTCTGACTTAAAATAAGCTCAGTAGTTTTAATTGAAAGAGTGAAGAAGATTGTCACCAGCCCACCACTCAACCCTACTTGCAGAAGGAGATCTGTTATAATTTCTGTGCCTGGCTGAATGGAGTTTTACATGGTTTTGAATCCATAAGAACAATCCCATCTGGCAGTCTCTTGCTGGCGCAGGAAGTTTGTTATACCATGTAAAACGAGTATGAGAGTCATACATAACGGATTAACTATATATAGTACAGAATCCCAGGCTTGACCCAATCATGTTTGCCAAGCAAATAACTCACAACCAGAGGCAAAGGTCTTGTGAGCTCACAATAGGAAGAAAAAGGCCAATAATTGTCGCAAGACTGTTTGTTAGCATTCTGTCTGGGGGTATCTAGTAGATAGTTAGAACTAATTTATGGGTGAACTCTCTAAAGTGTAATAGGGGGAATCTTGTGTAATTAGACTGTTTGCACTTGGCTTCCCTGTGTGAAAGGAGATTGCTCTTTTGTATGGTTTGTATGTTTTCTTTCATTGTAAAGGGCATATTCCAATTTTTTCCATTATTCTCTCTCTTTCCTGGATTGTCTTTGGTTTTAACTATCTTTCTTCAGGTTCCTAACAAATCCCGTGCACTCTTAAAGTTCAATAACCTAATGCTAATCCTTAAATTCTCCTAATAGTATGTAATATTTCTTTGACATTTTGGTTATCAGTAGCATATGTCTTGTTACTCCATCTCCATTGGTTATTGTGATTGCTAATATATTTGGTTTAAATGAAAGCATCTTATTTTCTTTGTTAAAGGGCATATTGTCTTTTGTTACAAACTTAAAATTTGTTTTTAAGCTGAATTAGTTAAATGTTGTTGAGTCAATGCTTTTCATTTTTATATTGTTCTGTTAAAGTTATGATTTTATGAGCACTCTTCTGAACTCTCCTTGTCATAGTTGTCTTGAAAATTTACGTATCTTATCTGAATTTGTTTAATCATTTTTTTGGAGATGATTAATTTGTGTTCGGAGAAGCAGTTTTTTCAAGGCCAAGTGCAGCTGTTAATTACCAGCTTGATAATATTATGGGGAAACAGTTAAACATATATTTTACATGCTAAGTAAAATTTCTAATGCAATATGATTAAGTGATTCATAGTAAGTGGGATGGGAAGTGGATTCCTGAAATTTCAAGATACTCATTATCATTACAAATCCTGGGGATTGGATTTCAATGGGTGGGAGTACATTCCATTCCCTTTCTTCCTGTTTCTCTGCATGAACAAATTATAAAAAATGTTCTCCATTGGTTCATGTAAGGCTTTGGTTACATATTTGACTGTATAGATTATGGATGCTTGAGTATAGGTGGTTTCTAGAGATGTCGATGACCTTATTTTATTATATTAGCAAAGTTTCGCTATCTTCTGTCTTCTGTTAAAACGATGATGTTCCTGAATGAACATGTGTATGGTTTTTGCTTTTCCTATTGATCTGAAAGTCTTTGTTGGTTGTGTAGATGGGTGAAGATGAAAATAAAATCGAATGTTTGGTAGGAGTGAAAGAGGAAAGAAACAATTTTAAAAAATGGTGGGACCCATATTTTTATTATTTCTTGTCTCTGTATCTCCTCTCTCTTCATTTCTTCTCTATTTCTCTTGAACCAAACACTTTTGCTTTTCACTTTATTTCTCATCTATTTTCATTCTACCTACTTGTTTCCATCTTACTCATTTCTCTCTTCTCTACTAAAAACAATGTTTATAATCTAGAGTCCTTTATTAGTGACCTAGGAGGATTCAACAAAACTAATATATTTGCAATGTAATGCAACATGGTACTTAAAATATGTTAAACGCCACCCCTTTCCTGTTGTTTCTCATTGCATATTATTTCTGCAAAATAACTTCAATACGCTAGGTGTGTGATATTTGTTTAATGTTCATTAGGTGTTCAACTATGGTTGAATCATTTCCTTCTCCACCAAACTATGCTTCAGATCAAGGAATCCAGCCTGAGATACAGAGGTTGAGAATATTAGTTGGTCCTCCACTAAGAAGTCCACCAAAACATCAAACTGTGTTAGACTCATTGATGCCTGCTTTTTCTTCTGTTGACTCTGAGACTGCAAGCAGTTCGGCACCTGTTGACAAGGATAAATTCATCCGTCCAGAAAGTTTAAATAACTTTGTAATATTTTGCACCAGTGATTTTACAACTGTTTCCAAAGAAGTTCATGTGAGGACCCGCCGAGTACAATTAATTGGGTTAGAGGTATAGGCAATTTTTCTTAGGGGCAGCACTTTAACTCCTTTTATTATCTGTCTAATGACCTGCTTGAGTTTGCTATGTGCAGGGAGCTGGTAAAACTACTCTTTTAAGGGCTGTCTTGAATAAATGTAAACCAAATACTGCTGCCAATGATGATGCTGTTTCAGAGGAAGTTATTGCTGATGGTTTGTGCTATTGTGACTCCAGTGGAATAAATATGCAGGTTTTCCATTTTCCATTATTTTTATTTGTCAGATTATTATTATTTATAGAAAAAAGAACAAGCATGTTCTTCATTTCTGAAGTTTGCCTGCTGTATAGGTCAAACTACCTAATGTTAACCAGTTGAATGTCTGTTGTTTGTACTAGTGTTGCTTGTACTAGTTACATTGTATATTTGCTTTCTACTTTAATGGTATGGCAATGGTCTGTGCTCTTTTTATGGATACCAAAGTGTTGAATCAGTCCTATAACATTTATTTTATATTCAAGAGGGTAATGGTGTTGTTATCAACCTATTACGTGCATTATATGTTTCAGTGAATTATTAATTTTTTAGTCATCACAGTTAATATGATAGGCAAACTGGCCAGTTTTAGTGTTCTTATTACATAACTACTTGGGCTGGATATAGTTTCTTCCCAGTTTAATTTTGTAGAAAAATATCCCTTCAACCGAGTGCTGTCAAATACTGTTGTTAAGCAAACATTTGAGGCACATATTTATGGTTGCTTGTAAGAGCTTGGCCATGAGCACTAGTAGGTTTCTGTTCATGTGTTAGATTGCAAAGAAACATTAATTTTTTTTACATCGTTTTGCAGGAACTAAATGTGGAAACCTCTCGCTTCAGGGATAAACTGTGGCTTGGAATACGTGATCTAAGTCAGAAGACAGATTTGATTGTTTTTGTTCATAACTTATCCCATAGCATACCCCGATGTTGTAATTCAAATGATAATCAACAAAGACCAGTCCTGTCACTTTTCTTAGATGAAGCTAAAACGCTTGGAATTCCTTGGGTTCTTGCAATCACAAACAAATTTGCTGTTAGTGCACACCATCAAAAGGCAGCAATTGAAGCTGCTTTGACAGCATACCAAGCATCACCTGGCTCGGCTGAAGTTATAAATTCTTGTCCATATGTTATGCCCGGATTTGTTGGGGCTTCTATTTCTTTGGATGCAATCAATTCAAATTCTACTAAAGGGGTGGGTGCTGAAAAGTTTATATTTGCTCCTATTAACTTCATTAGGAAGCCTTTCCTTAAAAGGGAGATTGTTTTTCCAGTAGAAGGAGTAAATTCTCTCTGTCAGCAAATTCACCAAATACTCCGAAGTTGTGAGGAGTCTTCCTTTCAGGTGGGAAAATCTTTATTCTATCAAATCTCGTGCTTGTTTGAATAATTTTACTAGTACATAATTTTGTTTTTCATATATTTCACTTCTAAACTGTGGTTATGGCTAGGATAACACACACTTTATTATTATTAATTAAAATTTATTGAGATTCCTCTTTGCTATTTGACAAGACTTAATTCCCATATGAATTTCAATCAATAATAAAAGATATTAGAGGATATGTTTCTAGCACTTATATTGTGGCTTTTTTTCTAAATATTATCATCATAGAATGGTATGTTACATGCTTTTATATATTCATTCTTGAGCTTTCACCAAGTGCTTAAATTTTTTTAGCATAGTTAGTCATCGATATATTTGAAAAGCTTTGATGACCAAGCAATAATGTCCCCACTCTTCAAAATTATGTTCAATCAATAGATTATAAAAAATAAGCTTTATTTGTGATGTTTCAGCTAAAAGCTTAAAAGTATGGGAGAATCAATTGTTAACCCTCATGAATAAAGCACGATTAGGAAAGCTCTATAGTAGACTAGGTAATACTTGCTCAGGTAGGGTGCACCCAAGGTACTGGTATTTGGGTCTTGATGTAGTTGTAGTATTTGTATAGAGTAAAGGTTGGTTATTAGGTAAGTATCTCAATTATTTAGGGCATTTATATTGAATTACTTTTTATAGGTTCCATAAGCCATAACTTTTGATCCTCCTCATGATAGTAAGTTGTCGAAGTTTATACTAACTAAAAAATTGAACACATTTGGTGCATGTTGAAAATATATGCCTAAATATTTGTAATTTGAATTTGATTAAGTTAGTTTTTAGGAGTTTTTGTTGTGTTTCAAATTTTAAAATATTGTTCAGAGAAAGAAAAATATATGGTTTTATAATCTAAATTTAGGAAGCTATTAGTTTGTTTCTAAGATTAATATAATGCTAATATTTGAATTTTTGTTATATTTTTGCTCTATATAGAGTTCCTGACCAAAATGTTGTTGTTGAAGCACCTTCACATAATACATCTCTTATTCTTTCAAAATATATTTTAAACCAAAAAAGCTAAACAGTATATCCAGCTTACTACACTATTTTGATAAGAGATGCTCAAATATTCCAGTTGTCTAACATTGACTAAGAATACTATAAGAGGAAAAGTCAACCCATGTAAACCTTGATGTGGGTTATGATGATACATTACTTATTCACTTACCAACTTTTGTTGTTTGATTTTGAAAGGCATGTATGTAGTGTCGGAGACATAGATTAACATTACATTGGTACCAATTTAGGTGTAAGAGGTGTCAAATAATGGTGTTATCCCTCGTCAAATTAATACTGGAAAAGAAATTTACTGGGTTGACTTAAATGGAAAGGTGCATATTTTCACTCAAAGGAATGCCTGTCCTGTAGAATATAAATTTACATATACCTTTATTTTTTCTTCTTTTAACACCCAATTTTAATTTTTCACCCTGTAGTTTTATAGAAAGTATTGTTTTAACTTCAAGTGTTTTAAGTTTAATGCTCCAAGTTCTGTCTCACATTGCTTTTACCATGTGTGAAATTTTTGGCCAGCTTAAAACTTTTTTGGTTCCGTATGTGCTCATGTAATTTACTTGAGATTTCCAGTGCTTTTTAGTACTTACTCCCTTGTGTTTTGAGCCCATCAGCTACACTTAAATATATTGGCAGTTAAAATATTCATGTAGAGTTATCCTTTTATTTTTGTATTTTTTAAGAAAATGACTTATAATTTAATATAGAATACAGTTATGATAATTGGACAGGTTTTCCAGAAATTGTTAGGGAGCAAAAGCCCCTAACAAGAATTTTAGAGTTTTTTCTTTTTCTCTGAAATCAGGAAAAGTAGCTCGTAAAATAAGGTTGTCATGACAACACTTTATCATAGGTGATAAATTACCTGTCTTATGAGTGATATAGTCAATAGTTACCTGTATAAACATACGTTTTTTGTGACGAGGTATCCTCGTTGAGGTACTTATGGAGGCCCTCCCTAAAAGAACTTTCGTGTTGGCTCAAGCCATTGGCGCATGTTTGGCATCAGAGCAGATTTTATCCCATTTCTTTTTACTAACCATGACCTTGGAGTCCACTTTTTTTTTTTCTTGTGTTCTGAATTGCGACAGTTCCGTGCCCTGTTTGTCTGCAATAATTCATGCTATTTAGTTTTCTGCATAGTGAAAACTGAAACTTTGGCTTCCAAACAAGGGTGTAAAGCATCTTCAGATTCTACTCATGATGTTATGATGACCCTTGCTTTGCACTTAAGGGTGTGTGGTGCCCTTTTTCCGTGAGGTTCTTCCACTAAACAATGTGTGTGAATCTTGTAATGCAGTTCTTTAGATACTTCACTAAAGATAAAAGATGGAAATCTGGTTAAATAGAAGTTTAGTTATTAGGATCCCTCTCATTTAGACATTCTACATCAAGAAAATGATAGAATTTCAGTTATTGCTAAACCAGCTGAGCTATTGGGTTAGAAGTTCAATCTGTTATGCTCAAGATTCCTTGTTTCAGGTGAAGCTTAGTTAAATATTGACATGTACACTTCAGATCTAATTCAATATTAAAAAACTAACCTGTATGGTGAGAATTGTTCTTCACTTGTATATACTAATTTGGTCATAATAATAGTGAATGTGGGATCTCCAATATACTTTTTCATGTCAATGACTGAAAGTTGTCGGGATTAAATATTTACAGCTGAGTTTGATAACAGCCTGATAAGTAAAGCAATGATCGATAGGATAAATTCTAATATTATTTTAGAATTTAGGTTTGGTACCTAACCAAACCTTATAAAATCTAGTTGTGTGATAAGGAAGGACTGTTCTCCATTCGTACACATTTTGGTCACATGACTGTTGATATTGGATTTCCAACATTAATGATACCAATTTTTTTTCATTGCACAGCGTGATTATTTATGTATAACAGTGCATGCTAACAAATTCTATTTGTTATTAATGATTTGACCTCAGGAATTTGCAAGAGATAGGCTTACGATGGAGTTGGCACGAGAACAAGCAATGTCAATTGAAGCAAGGAGAGATGCTCGAGCAAAGGCAAATTCATTGAATTCTGCTGCTGTGGGAGCATCTGTTGGTGCTGGTCTTGGCCTTGTCCTAGCAATTGTAATGGGTGCAGCATCTGCCCTCAGGAAGCCCTAAGGACCAAATTTTCCTTATAATGGACCCGGGGCTCGCTCAACGGAAGTTGGATCCTGTCTTCCCGGTGCTCATAATTTTTGTTATTAGGATTTCATTCTTTTCCTAGATAATAGATATATAGGTAGAAGAAAAGTATACGAAGGCGAGTTTTAATTTATTTGTCAAGTTAGCAGCATATTTCACTCATTTATTTATTGAATTATTTTAAATTTCTTGAATTTTGAGTTTGTTATATTGTCAGGCTTGGTAAAAATGCCACTAGATTGGAGTCCATTGAAATTGTACTGATTGAGCTAATGGTCGATGCATCATCCATATTTCTTTCAGAGTCCAATGTCAGCAACTAATGACCAATGGGACAAAACTTAGTGATGCTTCCTTAATATTCGTTATGTTATTCTTTACAAATGATTGTTACAAAAGTGGATAAAAAGGCTTCGAAAAAATAGAGGGGAATTTCTTTTTTCACCTACATATTTTTCTTTTGCAGCTTCATAAATAGGAAAATCTCTACAATGCTCTTCTGGTTTTATGTTTTCTTTTCAAATTTTGTAATTCGGAAACATTTTGTATTGCGCAATCTGGTGTCTTTTGAATTAAATAATCCAAAAGTCATTTTTTCATAAAGAAAAAGTTTTTGAATTCTATAATGGAAAGTCATTGCAGAGGATGAAAAACTTTTCATTATAATATTTTCTTGTAGGCAATAAACAAAAAAATTTAAAACAGATCATTTGGGATGTTCTAAGCTTTAAAAAAAAAAAAACAAAATATCACCCTTCTTAAGTTGAACATTTTTTGGTACCTATAAACTGAACTATAAATGTGGCTAAACCTTTTACAGGATACTCATCTAAAAGACAATACAATATGAACTATCAATGAATGTAGCATACACTGCTCCAGCTGGAAGGGGTTTGATCTAATGCAATCCCAAAGTTCCTGTTGAGCCATGAACAATCGTGAAGTGACAGGCCACTTAGAATTTGCACTCCCATTCTAAAAGCATGAAATGGTGCCTGAAAGCATCTTCCTACTGATAGTTTTAGCTTAGGGTACAGTGAATTTGTCTCTAAATCTGCACTCACAGAAACAAACTCTCCCCTTGCTTTGGACCTCCAACACCGAGAGCAACCTCTCTTCATATTTATATTCCAAAATTAATTTCATAGTCTTTTCTGGGATGCCAACGGAGCAAGAAGGTACGGGTAGTAGTTCCCCGTACCCTACTCGTTGAATAAATATCCACTCCTTACCTATACACATATTTGTGCGGGTATTTATTACATGAGTACCCGCATATTTTTTTTATATCCACGGATACCCGTGGATATTTATAAAAGAAAATTTTAATATTTAATAACATATTTTAACCATAAATTCAAATAAAAATATAATGCATAACATTTATAAATTTCAAACAAAGTGCAAAATAACTCATTTAAATAATGTTGAATGACAGTTTACAAATAAATGTAGATTTTTTAAAACTAATTGATAAAAAATAATTCATTCAAAATCAATGTGTTAATGTTTTAATCATTTTTTTGATTTTTTTTTTAATTTAAATTAGAGTATAGCGAATACAGGTATCTACAGGTACGAATACTATGATACTTGTAATTATCCTGTCAACATGCAGGTATAAAAAAAAAATACCCATACCTTTTATCACAAGTATCCATTTACAATATTCATTTCTTACCCATTGCGGGTTTTATTTGTGGATACCCACGGTACGAATTTTTTTGACATCCTTAATCCTTCCTCTCTCTCCTTGCTAACCTCCAAATTCATTTCCCTAGTAATGGATGCTGAACATCTTTTAAGTTTTCAATACCTAATTCTCCTTCCTCTTATGACTTACAAATGTTATCCCATTTTACCCATACTATCTTTTTACCTTCATTACCCCAACCCCAAAGGAATTGTTTCTCTCTAAATTTTCTTTATATCTCTTTCCATTTGTGGTGGCATCTTAAAGAAAGCCATATAAAATAAGGGTAATGCATTTAGGACCGATTTTGAAAGACATGTCCTCCAACAAACGATAAACATTTTCCTTTCCATCTAGCTAATTGTTTCTTAACCTTCTCCATTACCCCTTTCCACATGTTATAACTTTTAGGGTTGCTTCCTATGATCATTCCCAAGCAAGAAAAGAAAGATTCATGATTTTATAGTTCAACAATTTTGCATATCTCAATAACATACATGCATGTAAACCCACACCTTTTATTTTGGTTTTAGAAAAGTTTACCTTAGGTTTGGAGGCTAGCTCAAAACACCTTAAAATGCTCTTAATAACCATACACTTTTGTGGATTAGCATGACATATAAATAAGGCATCATCTGCAAATCATAACGTATTCATCAACACCTCTCTATCCCCTACATTAATTCCTTGTAGTAAATCTTTCTTTGTTGCCATCCTAACCATTCCGAGCAGCCCTTCTGCCACAATAATTAACAAAAAAGACGCTGAAGGGTAGGGGTGATCATGAATTGGATTTTTAATGATCCAATCCACATCCATTTTGGATCCAAATAATTGGATTAGATTTTCTATCCAAATTCATTTTTTCAACAAAAATAGATTGGAATTTTTTAAAATCCAGATCTAAATATTTAGATCAAGTTCAAAATCCAAAATCCATTTTTCATAAAATAAATTCAAATTAAATTTTTTAAAACTTGTGTCCATATGACTGACACCATAGAATTTGGCAGATTTTTTGTTAGGGCCAACGAGGTCAAATTTCAGCATGGGATGAACTTGGATGACTTTCGAACGAATTTCGGTCGGGGACGACGTGACCAAATTTGGGCCAAGGTCGACTTGACAAAATTCCAGTCGATATTGACTTGACTGGATTCGACTGAATTTCGGCTAGGACCGATTTTGCCTAATACAACCAAATTTTGGCCAGAGCCGACTTGTCCAAATATGGCCACATTTGGGCCAGGGCCTGATCAGTAAAATTTTGGTCAGGGTTGACTCCACTAAATTCGTCGGCCAAGACCAACTTGACTGAACATGGCCAATTTTTTATCACAGCCGACTAAGTTGTATATAGTCAAATTTTGTTCAGGACTTACTCGACCGAATACAGTTAAATTTGGGCTAGTGCCGACTCGACCAAATTTTGGTCATGACCACATCGACTGAATTTGGCCAAATTTAGGTCAGGACCGACTCGCCAAATATGACCAAATTTCAGTCGCGATCGACTTTGTCGAATACGACGAAATTCAGGCCGGGACCAACTCAGTCAAATTTTGGTCGAGGCCAACACGACCGAATTTTGACTGGAACCGACTCAACTGAATTCGGTCGAATTTCGGTCGTGGCCGACTCAGTTGAATACGACCAAATTTCAATCGTGACCAACTCTTTTGAATACGATCAAATTTTATCCTAGGCCGTCTCAGCTGAATACGACCAAATTTGAGCCAGGGCCAACTTGGTCAAATCTCAATCGAGGCCAACTCGATTGAATTCGACAAAATTTTGACTGGAGCCAACTAGGCTAAATACAACCAAATTTTGGTCGCGGTTGTCTCGGTCGAATACAGTCAAATTTTTTGTAGGTCGACTCAGCCCAATGTAGTCAAATTTGGGTCAGGGTGAACTCAACCGAATACTTCCAAATTTTGTCCAGGACCAGGAAGGCCAAATTTCAATCGGGACCGACTTGACAGAATTTGGCCTAATTCAGCTAAATTTTGTATAGGGTCACGCCAACTCAATCAAATACGACTAAATTTGGGCTAGTCCGTCTCAACCTTTAACATAACCTAACCAAAAATATAAACTGAAAATTCAGATTGGATATTTTGGATTATCCATTTTGAAAATTTAGATTTAGAGTATGGATATACAATTCATAAAATATATAAAATGTAGATCAGATTGATATCTATATAAAATGTAGATCAGATTGATATCCAAGTCTAATAAAATGGATTGGATATTTAATAAAATGAATATTAAATGGATTGGATCATAGCAAAAATGGATTGGATCATGAAAATTAGATTTTTTGTCCATCTTTAGTTTAATTTTTCAGATCATCATCTGCTTCCTTATGCTCATTTAAGAGTTCAATAAATATAAATTATTGTTGTTATCCTCATAATTTTTATTTTTATCTGTTAAATAAGCATCAATTATTACTTTTATCCTCATATTTTTATTTTTTCAATTTTATATGTATTTAATTTCTTTTTATTAATACATTTTTTTGCAAGAGTATAATTTAAATTTTTTAGTACAAATTTATGGATACATTAACAATTCTTTTATAAACTTCTAAAATTTTTAATTAAATTGTAAGCTTTAGAATTTATGAATATAAAAAAGTTTAGTGTTTACGGACGTTTTACGTCGCACGTTGCACGTTTCACGTCGTATGTCGCTTGTCGCACATCGCACGTCTCACGTTCCACGTCCCACGTCCCACGTCTCATGTCCTACGTCCTAAGTCTCACGTCCCACGTCTCTCACTTCTCTAACGTTTCACATCTCACGTATTACGTTCCACGTCTCTCACGTCTCAGGTCCCACGTGTCATGTCCCACGTCGCACGTCCCATGTCGCACGTCTCACGTTTCATGTTTCATGTCGCACGTCTCACGTTCCATGACCCACGTTTCATGTATTATGTCTCGCGTTCCATGTCCTAGTTCCACTTCACACGTTTCACGTCTCACGTCGTACGTTCCACGTCTCTCGTCAAATGTCTTACGTCCCATGTCTCACGTTTCACGTTTCACGTCCCACATTTAACGTCTCACATTCCACATACCACATCGTCTCATGTCTCACGTCTCATGTCTCACGTCCTACGTCAAACGTTTCACGTCTCATGTCTCACGTCTCACGTCTCACATCTTACGTCTCTCATCTAACGTCTCTTATCTCACGTCTCTCGTCTCACGTCTCAATTCGCATGTTTCACATCCCACGTCCTACGTCTCACATCTCATGTTTCACGTCCCACGTCTCACGTGTTACGTCCAACGTCCTATGTCTCACGTTCTACGTCTCACGTCCCACGTCCTACGTCTCATATCTCATGTCTCATGTTCCACGTCTCATATCTCATGTCTCACGTTCCACGTCTCACGTCTCACGTATCACATCTTCCACGTTTCTGACGTCTCACGTTCCACGTGTCACGTTTCACGTCTAACGTCTCACGTCGCACGTCGCACGTCGCAAGTCTCACGTTCAATGTCTCACGTCCCACGTTTTACGTTGTATGTCCCACGTTTCACGTCTCATGTCTCACTTCTTACATCTCATGTCTCACGTTGCACGTCCCATGTCTCTTGTCCCACGTGTCTTGTCCCATGTCCCATGTCTCACGTCCCATGTCGTCTTAGGTTCTACGTTCCACGTCTCACTTCTCACGTTTCACGTCTCAAGTCTCTTGTATCACTTCTCACATTTCACGTCCTGCGTCCCAAGTTTCATGTCTCACGTTTCACGTCTCTCGTCTCACGTCTCAATTCGCACGTCTCACGTCTCATATTCCATGTCTTATGTTTCTTGTCTCACGTCTTACGTCTCATGTTTCACGTCCCACGTCGTCTCACGTATCACGTTCCACGTCGTCTCATGTCCCACGTTCCATGTTGTCTCACATTCCACGTGTTACGTCCAACGTCCTACGTCCCACATTCTACGTCTCATGTCCCACGTTCTACGTCTCACGTCTCATGTCGCACGTCCCATGTCCCACGTATCAAGCCCACGTCTCGCCTTCCACGTTCTACGTAGCACATTTCACGTTATTACACTGAAATATTTGATTCTTTCATAAAATAATGGTGCTTTGGTTTACTGGTTGCAGTATAGCTAAGGTTCTTCATTGTCGTTAATCCTTCTTCAAGTTTCTTATTGATTGAAAGAAGAGAAATGACATTATTTTACCGGAAATAGGAAAACTAACCTTATGCAACAACAATAATTTGAAGCTTTTGCACATGTCTGCTATCATTACATGAATGATTTTAGAAAAGTGTTTAGATGTTGACAGACAATATTTTTTTATTGGTTTTATGTTCTGACATTCAATATGCGAAGAGATGTGTCACCAAATTCTAATCAAGGATGGGCCAAAAATCCATTTTTTATAATCTAATCTATTTTTTCTTCGATCTAACCCATTTAATATCTATGTTATTAAAAATTCAATCCATTTAAAATCCATTTTGTTGGATATGGATATCAATCTGATATATATTTTATATATTTTATGAATTGGATATCCATTCTCTAAATCTAGATTTTCAAAAATGGATAATCCAAAATATTCAATCCAAATTTTCAGTTTATATTTTTGGTTAGGTTAGGCTAAAAGTTGAGACCGACTAGTTCAAATTTAGTCGTATTTGATTGAGTTGGTGTGACCCTATACAAAATTTGGCCGAATTCTATCAAGTCGGTCTTGATCAAAATTTGGCCCAGCTGGTCCTGGACAAAATTTGAAAGTATTCGGTTGAGTTCACCCCGACCCAAATTTGACTGCATTGGCTTGAGTCAACGTAGACAAAATTTGACTGTATTCAACCGAGACATCCGCGACCAAAATTTGGCTGTATTCAGCCTAGTTGGCTCCAGTCAAAATTTGGTCGAATTCAATCGAGTTGGCCTCGATTGAGATTTGGCCAAGTCGGGCCTAACCCAAATTTGGTCGTATTTGGCTAAGACGGCCTAGGGTGAAATTTGGCCGTATTCAAATGAGTCGGCCACGATCGAAATTTGGCCGTATTCAACTGAGTCGGCCACGATCAAAATTCGGCCAAATTCAGTCGAGTTGGCTCCGGTCAAAATTCAGTCGTGTTGGCCTCGACCAAAATTTGACCGAGTTGGTCCTGGCCTGAATTTGGCCGTATTCGGCAGAGTCAATCGCGACCAAATTTTGGTCATATTTAGGCGAGTCGGTCCTGACCTAAATTTGGCCAAATTCAGTCGAGTTGGTCATGACCAAAATTTGATCGAGTCGGCACTAGTCCACATTTAGCCATATTCGGTCGAGTAAGTCCTGAAAAAAATTTAACTATATTCAACTTAGTCGGCTATGATCGAAAATTTACCATGTTCAGTCAAGTTGGTCCCGGCCGACGAATTTGGTGGAGTCAACCCTGACGGAATTTTGACTTATCAGGACCTGACTCAAATGTGGCCATATTTGGCCAAGTTGGCTCTGGCCAATATTTGGTTGTATTAGGCAAAATCGGCCTTGGCCGAAATTTAGTTGAATCCAGTCAAGTCGATCTCGAATGAAATTTTGTCGAGTCGACCTTAGGCCAAATTTGGTCATGTCGTCCCCGATCGAAATTCGTTCGAAAGTCATCCAAGTTCATCTCATGCTGAAATTCGGCTTCGTTGACCTTGACAAAAAATTTGTCAAATTCTATGGTGTCAGCCCTATCGAAAATCTAATCCACATCCATTTGGATCCAAATAATGGATGTGGATCCAAATTTGTGTCCATAGGACTGACATAAAAGAATTTGACAGATTTGGCCGAATACTTTCAAATTTTGTCTAGGACCAACTAGGTCAAATCTCGATCGGGACCGATTTGACAGAATTTGGCCTAATTCAACCAAATTTTGTTCAGGGTCACGCCAACTCAATAAAATACGATTAAATTTGGGCTAGTCCATTTCAACCTTTAGCCTAACCTAACAAAAAATATAAAGTGAAAATTTGGATTGAATATTTTGGATTATCCATTTTGAAAATCTAGATTTCGAGAATGGATATCTAATCCATAAAATTTATAAAATATAGATTAGATTGATATCCAGATCCAATAAAATAGATTGAATTTTTAATAAAATAAATATTAAATGAATTAGATCGTAGAAAAATTGGATTAGATCATAAAAATTGGATTTTTTGGCCACCCTTACTGGTCTCATGCCTAAGACCTTTTTGATGAACTAAACTCTTTTATTAGACTACCATTTACTAGGACTAAAATCTCTAAATGTTTTTATCCAATCAATCCATAAGTTTGTAAACCCCATCCTTATACCATCATATAGAATAGGATCTGCCATATGATAATGTCACAGACTTTCTCATAGTCAACCTTAACAATTAAACTTCTTTTCTTTTTCTCTTTTTATTTCATTTATCGTCTTGTGACCATCACACTATCAAACAAGTCTCCGCCTTCTAAAAAAGCGGATTAGGAGTAATCTATAACCTTATGTGACACCCTTTTAAATGTCAAAGATAGGGTTTTGGATATAATCGTATAAACACAACCTACACAGGAAATAGGTCTATACTCTCGTAAATTTTTGTGGGTTGTTACATTTCGGAATGAGAAGAAAGAAAGAAGCATTCCCCCCTTTAGGCAATTTTTCGAAACTATAGAAATCATCGCTTTTAGAATGTCACCTTCAATTGTCTCCCAAAATTTCTTTATGAAATTAAAGTTGAAACCATGTGAGCCTGAACTCTTACCGCTCTCACAATCCCACACTATACACCTAACTTCCTCTTCAGTAAACTCCTTAATTAATTTCAGATTATCCTCTTCATCTATTTGGTTGAACTCAACATTATCAAGGCTAATATTAAAATATGCTTTTTCTTTAAGCTTGACCTAGAAATATTCCTTTATCTCTTCTCTCACCAACCTTTGTTCCTCACACCATTCTCCTTGAATGTTAATACCTTTGATCAAATTCTTTGCTTTTCTCCAAATTAGTTGTCATGTAAAAGAACCTAGTATTCAAATCACTTGACTTCAATCATTTAACTCTAAATTTTTTACTCTTTTGAGGTGAGCAAAGAGTTGAACTCTATCCTTTCTATATTCATCGTCTATTTAACCTTCCTTGTCAATTCTATCTAATATGACTAATTTCATTTATCAACCGCTGCTTCTCTTTATTTATGTCACCAAAGATCTCTTTGTTCCATACTTTTGGATCATATTTAATTACTTGGTCCAAACATGTCCCATACATTGTGTAGGAAGCCCATTGTTTGTTAACAAATTCATCAAAACCATTGTGATTCTGCCACACATCCAGGGTTATGAAAAGTTTAGGTTCCGAAATTGTTTTGTCCATTACATATTGTTTGCAACCAGGTCAGGTTTCTTCCCGATCTTTAGAGACTAGAACCCGATCATTTCTATTCTTGGCTAATCCATTTCGTCTATACCATAAGTACATCTATAACTTCCAACTTGACTATAATCAATATTTTTTCACTTAGTTATACATTTTATTACTCTACTATCATTCATTGATAATTTTTTACTTATAAGTTATCTTTTACGTATTTTTTATGCAAGTTTTTTCATGTAGTTTACTATTTTTTTTTTCAATTTATAGACATTTTATCATCGTGTTTTATATTTTGTGCAAAAGTTAATATTACAATGATATTGCTTCAAGATAAAGATCAATCACTACAAGAAAATATCTTATTAATGATTAATTTTAATGACAAAAAAAAAAAATTAATTACTACAGTAATTAATTCAGAGACCGATTTACTAACTAAAAGTCATTAGTAACTAAAATAGTTTTTAAATTGGTTATTATAGTGAATTTGTCTCTAAATTAATTACTAACATTAATTCCTAAACTTTTAACTACAAAAAAAAATTAGTCTCTAAATTTCTATCTAAATTGGTCACTAATGGGACAAATTTAGAAACCATTTTTTTTTAATTAAAACATTGGTATAGCTAATATTTTATTGTTGACCGATTTAGAGACTATTTTAGTTATCAATAATTTTTAGTTTATATATTGGTATCTAAATTGGTCACTCTAATAACTAATTATTTTTTATCTCTATAATTGGTCAACAACAAAAAATTTTCTTATAATGTATCGAGACAATTTTATATATTTCATAAACATATTTAACTAATTAAGTTTAATTTATTAAATTTCAGGAAATTTTAACAATATTTCTGAGTGATACAAAAGTACTTACTACTTGAAGAACATTCTCAAATACACTAAATCTAAATTTCATCATATTTATGACAAGACTTTAATTTTCATAATTAACAAAATGATTAATTCTTTATCAATCATTTTATTAGATGCCAAGTGTGAAACTAAAATTCACTACGTAACTTAAATATTAATCAATTAAACACCCTAACAAATATTCATATGAATCAATATTATATAATATTCTACAAATTTAGACAAAGTTTCCTCATTCATTTTGGTACTATACTACATTCCACTTAAGATATGAACATTTGTATCAATTAAATACACTTGTAAGACATTTCTACTCAAAATATAAAATAAAAAAGAAGATTATCTAAAGCTTTCTTTTTGACAAACCATGTGATGATAAATCACACCATTTCATTACTATTCTATTGCTCCTCACTACAGTTTCCCACCTATAACTTTCCTCTGAATATTTGAATACTCCAATCGTATACATTTTCCAACGTTCATGTTTTAAGATAATTAATAGTAATATCCCTCCATTTTTTAAGCAACATCTTAAATTAGCTTATTTTTAAATTTTTACAATAATATTTCGAACTTAAATTCATTAGAATAATATTCCCATTTAAAAATATGTAAAGTATCATACGTTAATGAATTAAGACAATAAGATATATATACATTATCAACAACTCATACTTCCAAAAAATTTGACATTTGCATAATTCTTAACTAAGCAATAATAATAATAATAATAATAATAATAATAATTTCGGTAAATATTATTTTCTTAAATTTTCTCTCTCTTACGCTTATCATGGAAAACCGTCTCTAAAAAAGGTTAAAACTTAATCGTAACCTAAGACTGGATCGGTTGCATTGCCATGCATGAATGCAAACACAAAGAGACTGTTACGTATGCTGCTAACCTCACCCGACTGTCTCCTCTCTTTTTCCACGACCCACTCCACTTCTCCTGTCATTTTCTTCGTCACCGCCATCAGGTACACCAATTTCCCCTTTCAAAATCTCCTTTTTAACATTCCCAATCTCTCATCATCCACTTATCATTCATATACATAACAGATGCTGTTCTCCGATTACAGCTAAAATTTGACGTTGATGAGAATTTGGGTGACAAATAATTCCGATAAATTTCATAGGGCATTGCCAAAATTTGTAATTTTAGTCAAATCCTCAATTTTGCATGCCTTTTATTTCGGTCAATTTGAATCCTAAACCTAACATTTGTTCTAATATTTATTGATTGGTTATTGGGGGTAGTATGAAAAGTTTGTGTTCGGTTTGGTTTGTGACAAGAAATGTGTTTTCAGATTGAGGGAGTTTAAGGGGCAATGGAAGTAATAAGAACAAAAAGAAGAGCTGATGTAGAAATTGGTGATGAAGGAGAAGACTTGGTTCTGGCAACTCTTGTTGCCAATGGAGATGACATTAGTCCTCTTGTGAGGCATGCCTTCGAAATGGGGCGCCCCATGGGGCTCCTTCGCCAACTGGATTTTGTGGTGAAGAAAAAGGAAGCTGAAATTGAGGCAATGTGCAAGACACATTACGAGGAATTCATCCTTGCAGTTGATGAACTTCGTGGTGTGTTGGTTGATGCTGAAGAGCTCAAGAGTGAACTCCAAAGTGACAATTTCAAGTTGCAGCAGGTTGGCAGCACCCTTCTTATCAAGCTTGAGGAGCTTTTTGTGTCATATACAGTGAAGAAGAACGTGACAGAAGCTATAAAAATGTCGAAGAACTGTATGAAAGTGTTGGAGCTGTGTGTGAAGTGCAACAATCATATTTCTGAAGGGGAGTTTTACCCTGCGTTGAAAACTGTTGATTTGCTTGAGAAAACTTACATAGAGAACATTCCTGCCAAGGCCCTCAAAAGGGTGATAGAGAAGAGAATTCCTTCCATAAAATCACACATAGAGAAGAAAGTATGCAGCCAGGTTAATGAATGGATGGTGCAGATACGAAGTTCTTGTAAAATAATCGGGCAAACGGCAATTGGTCGTGCTGCATCGAATCGCCAGAGGGATGAGGAAATGCTGGAGAGGAAGAGAAAGTCTGACGGATTGAACATTTCAGGAGGTGAGGATCGAGCTTATAGTTTGGTGGTTGAAGAAGATGAAGATTCTGCCATGAAATTTGATCTCACACCCTTATATCGTGCTTGTCATATTCATAGTTGCCTTGGGATTCTAGAGCAGTTTCATGAATATTACTACAAGAATAGATTGTTACAACTGAATTCGGATTTGGAGATATCTTCAATGCAACCTTTTATCGAGTATTATCAGACATTTTTGGCTCAAATTGCTGGGTACTTCATAGTGGAGGATCGGGTCCTGAGGACTGGTAATGGACTCCTAGAACCTGATCAGGTTGAAACTATGTGGGAAACTGCTTTGGCAAAGATAACATCAATGTTAGAAGTGCACTTACCCCAGATGAAATCTGCCACACATCTTCTCCTGGTTAAGGATTATGTTGCACTTCTTGGTTCTACTCTTAGACAATACGGATATGACATTGGCCAACTCCATGATGTGCTTGACAACACCCGTGACAAATACCACAGGCTTCTTTTGGAAGAATGTAGGAACCAAATCGTTGATGTTCTTGGCAGTGACACATACGAGCAGATGGTGATAAAAAAGGATTCTGATTATGAGAACCATGTTCTGTCATATAATCTTCAAACATCAGAAATCATGCCTGCTTTTCCATATGTTGCATCATTCTCCTCCATGGTACCTGATGCTTGTCGCATTGTGAGAGCCTTCATCAAAGGCTCTGTTGATTACTTGTCCTATGGTGTACGCAGCGGTTTGTTTGATGTTGTGAGGAAGTATTTGGACAAGTTTTTGATTGAAGTGTTGAATGAATCTTTGCTTGACATCATCAACAGTTCAAGCATCAGTGTTTCTCAGGCCATGCAGCTTGCAGCAAACATAACTGTTCTTGAAAGAGCTTGTGATTTTTTCCTTCGACATGCTGCTCACCAGTGCTGCATACCCGTTAGAGCAGCTGAGAAGCCTCAAGGTTCTTTGACTGCTAAGGTATTGCTGAAAACTTCAAGGGATGCAGCTTATATTGCTCTGCTGAGTTTGGTAAACGCAAAGTTAGATGAGTATATGAATCTTATAGATGGTATCAACTGGACTACAGAGGAGACAAAGACAACTGGAAATGAATACATGAATGAAGTTATATTTTACCTAGATTCACTAATGTCCACAGCACAACAAATTTTACCCTTGGATGCTACCTACAAGGTTGGAACCAGCACACTTGAGCATATTTCCAACACAATTGTGGGAGCATTTCTTAGTGATAATTTGAAAAGGTTTAATGCAAATGCAGTTATGAACATCAACATTGACCTTAAGATGTTGGAAAGTTTTGCAGATGATAGGTTTTATTCTTCTGGATTGTGTGAAGTTTATCCAGGAGGTGGTTTCAAGGGCTGTCTGATAGAAGCACGACAGTTGATCAATCTTCTGTCAAGTAGCCAGCCAGAGAATTTCATGAATCCTGTGATAAGGGAGAGAAATTACTATGCTCTTGATTACAAAAGGGTAGCATACATTTGTGAAAAGTTCAAGGATTCTGCAGATGGAATCTTTGGAAGTCTTTCAAATAAGAACACAAAGCAAACTGCTAAGAAGAAATCAATGGAAGTTCTCAAAAAGAGACTAAAGGATTTCAATTGACTAGGCTTGGGATATTATTCTTTCATTTCTACTAGGGTATAATTGTAGTGTTCTTCGGCTATGGATGTTTAACTTTCAGTTGAATAGTGTTCTGTATTGCTCTGATTTTTTTTTTCATGTAATAAAAAATCATTTCAGTCTTTTGTTTGTTCATATCACACTAATAAATGTTTCTCCCACTAGAATGAATAAGTTTCAAAGTTTGTTATCTGCATTAGATTTCATTTTCACTGCTTTAGTTGATTTCATTTTCACTGCTTTAGTTAGCTTCTGCCATGTATTGATAGATCCAACAATGGTTACATGTATAAAGACAGAACATGCTAAACTATTTATCCAACATCTTGTTGCACATTATACTCAATTCTGGTCAGCTGAGAAGTTTCTTTGATAGATGCACTACAGCAAATAGTTCTGATTAGAGAAGACACTTTCATAGTAATAACTCTTAGAAAATTTTTAGTTTTTGATTCATAGTAAATGCTTTGCTCACTGTATAGTGAGAATTAAACCAGAAGATTTTAGTTTTTGATTCACTACACTGTTAAACCATATGAGAGGAGAATATAGGCATTGCTAAGGTGAAAGGCTAGAAAGAGTAGGTTGCCAAAATTAGGTTCTATCATATTTTATTTTATACCAAGTAAATAATAAATGTTAATATTTAAAATTGTTGTAGGGCTCTTATGAAGATATATATACTTTAGATTGATTTTATGCATTAAATATTTTAATTATTTATAAATAATATAAATAATTTTATTTTAATTAAATAATGATGCTTTTTAAATAAAATCTTTGCAATTTCTTCCTTCGGATGTTTTGCTAAGATTCAATGTGTCATGTAAAGGATAGAAAAGTAATCAAAAAACAAAATTTCACAAAAAATACAAAAAAAATATTAAAACTTTAACAACAAATGAATTAAAAAAATGAAAAGGATAAGTTAGAGGAAGAAAAGATGAAAATAATAATATCTGTTGAAAATAAAATTAAGTCACACAATACTTAAATAAAAGCAAAAGAAAAAATTAAAACATTCAATAAACAAGAATTTACAGTAAAAGATTCATTAAAAAAGTATTTAAATTTATAAAGAAAAAAAAACTTAATTAAAAATTAAAAGAACTTTTTTATTATATTTTTTTTCTTAATAATTCACGTGACGTTAAGTGGAAGTCTTGATAACTAGATTTTGACAATTGCTTTGCACTCTACAAAGGTAGGCAAACAGAATACACTACTTCCCGCCCAATTACCGAACACCAAAGAATACCAAACCCAAAACCCAACACAACAAAAAAACCACACAACACAACCTCGTCTAACTCCGAAATAGAAACAATCCCTTTCCTTCTCCCTCAAACCTCAAAACCCTCTCTAAGCAAAGCATCTTTCTCTCTCTATATCATCACCATGCCTTCTTCTTCTCCTCCACTCGCACCAACAAACAAATCCTTACTCCTCAAGCTTTCCTCACCACCATGTCAACAACAACAACAAATCAACAAACTTCCTCGGTTTCCCCGCACCTCGAGTCATCGCATGTCCCACTGTTACAATACTCGGACAGAGTCCAAATAAAGACTTTGCTGGATCGATCCGAGACTATAGTGGGACAACGCGTAACTGTTGGCGGATGGGTAAAATCTGCTAAGGAAGTTGTGAAGCCGGCTGCGCCATATTCGTTGTCGTTATCCACGACAACCAATGACCCAGCCGGACACGGTAAAGGCAAGGATGTGTCGTGTGTGGAGATTCTGCAATCGAAGATACCGTTGATAAGGAGCATATTAGATGTGTTCGGAGGAAGCGGTTACGTTCAGCGCAAGAAACGTGAGTCTGTTGTGACTGAGCCCAATCATGCAACGGTTTTGCCTCCAAAAGCTTCTGTTGCGTATTTGCTTCTCACGGATGGGTCATGCGTTTCAAGCCTCCAGGTTTAGTGCTCTGTTTGGCTCTGAGGTTTTGTTTTGTTTTTAGAATGCGTTTTGAAAGTATACAATATGAACATAAACGAACACTCCATTGATTAAAATATTTAGGTAGTTAAATAATCAAAATTCATTATTATGAAAACTAACAATTTTAACAATCTGGTAATGAATTTTTATTGGATGAAAATGTAGTTAGAGTCACTGTGTTGAAGTTGAATTAAAAAGTTTGTCGAATGAAAATTTTATTTTGTGTAACCTTATTTTGAATAGTTAATTAGATTTATGTGAGTTAATCATTCGTTTAGAATATTCATAGTTGCATAAATAAGGCAACTTTTAAAATGAATAAAAAACATAACAAAGCCTGTCTAAATTCATGTATTGATTTTGCATAACATAAGGACTTGTTGAAAAAAAAAATCGAAAAAAAATATGATATAATTTTTCAAAGTATGTTAATAGTAAAATTGTTTTTATCATCCATTTTTTTTATAAATTATTTATATTTCTTTTGCATTGTTTTAGTTTAAAAGCCAATTTTTCCTTACAAAAGACCATAAAATAAATAGACCTATCGAACAAAATCAGTAATTAAAAGAAGCATATAAATTTCCTTGAAAGTGAAGAAGGCCTTTGGTTTCTTATCATCATCATCTCAAAACATAAAAGAAAAAACAAAATTTAGAGAATTTGTTCGATGTGACATATTATATATATATGCTTAACTTCTACACCTAAATTTCCTTATTTGAAGTTAAATCATTAAGTAGGGAATTTTATGGCTTATTTATGTGCCTAAACTAAAGTGAAAAACTGATGACTCTCAAACCTTTTACAAAGCAAAGTAGCAAAGTAACTTGTCAAAATCTCACAACCATGAAACACTTTTGTTGTATATGTTTTAATTGAATTATTGTTCAATGTGTTTTATTTTTGTTGTTATACAAACACTTTCAGGTTGTTGTGGATTCCTCTGTAGCAAGCCCAAGCAGGGTTATGGGTACTGGAACATGTCTATTAGTGGAAGGTCAACTAGAACGTGCATCAGAAGGGAAGCATGTTATTGAGCTTAAAGCTGAAAAAGTTCTTCACATTGGGACAGTTGATTTTGACAAGTACCCATTATCAAAGAAACGAATTCCATTAGACACATTGAGAGATTACTCCCACTTTCGCCCTCGAACTACCACGGTGAAATTCAATTTCAAATTATAGTGTCTTGTTCATTTTAAGATATGATACTTGTTGATTGCATTCTACTGATAATTGTCTGTTTTATGTTAGTTTTGTATGATGTGAAGATTAAGTTTGATCTGTTTGTAGGTGGCAACTGTGATGCGGATTCGTAGTGCTCTCTCTTTTGCAACCCACACATTTTTCAGCAAACATGAATTTATTGATGTGCAAGTACCCACCATAACTACCACAGACTCAGAAGGATTCAGCAACATGTTCAAGGTTACCACACTGGATCAGAATCAGAAAGCAGAGAAGAAGGAGAAACTAGACACCATTTATGAGAATGAAGGTGTTAGTCTTGAACATGTGAAGGCTGCTGCAAAAGAGAAAAGCAACATAGTTGAGCATTTGCAGAGAACTGAGAGCAATAGAGAAGCACTGGCTGCTGCAGTTCAGGATCTGAAGAAAACAAATGATCTGGCATCACAGTTGGAAGCAAGAGAAAAGAGAAAGTTAGGAACATCTTTTAAGGATGATAAAGTGGACTTTTTCCCTTTCCAAACTTATTTGACTGTCTCTGGTCGCTTGCATCTGGAGAGTTATGCTTGTGCTCTTGGAAATGTCTACTCTTTTGGACCTAGATTTCTTGCAGATAAAGCTGATTCTGCTAAACTTGCTGCAGAAATGTGGATGGTTGAGGTGGAAATGGCTTTTTCTCACTTAAAGGTACCACTTCTTTCCATTGCAAACCTTTGTACAATTTTTACTGGACAAAACTATAAATATGTGCAATTTTTTTAAATTAAATTGTAAATCTTTCTTGTCGTAAATTTTGGTGGACAAAACTTCAAATCCTTCCATAATATACAATTATCCAAGTCTCCCATACACCAAAGACCTATTGAGTTGTGTAACAACTCCCAAAACAACTATTTTTTGTATGTTGTTTTGTTTTTTCACTTTACTTGATATGGAACTTTCATGAATATTTACTTGAGAAACAACACATATTTGGATTCCTAACCGTCTCTCTAAGCGTGAGTTGAGTTTTATCATTGATTTCTACTCCAATAGAACATTTGGCTCAATGTTACTTAAGGATTGTTACTTAAACTTTGTTCAACGTTCCTTCAGGTAGTTTTTGATGCATGGATAATGAAACATTCCATTCTCTTATGTTCTCTTTGGTTCCACAACCCTTTTTAGTAGAACCAACATGTTCCATATTAACACTTTGGTATGGAAATGCTTGTTGTTTTGTATCATTTAGTAGCATGATGCACTTTATCTTACATGCAGGATTCCATGAACTGTGCAAATGACCTTTTCAAGTACCTCTGCAACTGGGTTCTTGAACATTGCTCTGAAGAAATGAACTTTGTTGCAAAAAGAATTGACACAACCTGTGTCAATCGTCTTCAGCAGATTATAGCAGGTTCTCCTAAAATGTTGACCTACCATGAAGCTATAGAAATTCTTAAAAAGGTATAGACAGCACTACGAAATCCTATAAAAAAATCTCAATTTGACTTCTTCCATTATGATCTTTCTTTTCAGAGAGAAATTAAACTTTTTTTTTTCCCTTTGTAATGTAAATTAGTCATCTTCTCAGACTGAAGATAAGAAATATGAAACAAACTTTGAATCAGGTTTTGTACTCACTTCAGAGCATACAAGGTATATTGAAACTTTCATCATATTCTGAATTTGCTGATTTCTAATTCTAACTAAGAGATGAAGTATTTCCTTCACCATTATCAGTTTGCTCATGGTTCTATTTGTTTCTTGATAGCTTTCTGGCCGAAGCCATCTTCAAGAATCCGATTATAATATACAATTATCCAAAAGAGGCTAAGCCATTTTACGTTCGCCAGAATGATGATGGAACTGTTGCTGCATTTGATTTGGTTGTCCCAAAGGTATGTCCAAATGTGACTACAACTAATAGTGCACTATGTTTTGATTGTTTGGCACATTTTTGTGTGTTGAAGTTGTTGGAAAACTTTTGCAGCTTGGAACAGTAATTTCTGGTAGCCAAAACGAGGAACGTCTTAACATAATAAGCTCCAGGTATTACTGCTTGTGTAATTAGTGGGGATCATAAATATTGTGTTCTTCTCGTTAACAACCTGTACTACTAAAAAATAATTTCCTTTCAATTTTCTCACGGTTAGAAATTCTCGTATTACTAAAAATTCTGTGATTTTTCTTGTAAATTTATTAAACAAATTTGCAAGAAAATAATTTTTTTTTACCATTTTTTTTAAGAATTTTAATTGACTGGTAATTTCTTTGTAGGTAATCATTTCTTACAAAATTATAAAATTTGCAAGTATTTCTTACAATTACGAAAAATATTTTACACAAAATATTTTGTAAGAAAATTGGTAGCAATTTCTTGTAAATTCTTTTTCTCAACAAAATTTGTAAGAATTTCCTATGAACAAATTTTCAAAACAAAATTGGCAGAAAATATGAAGTTTTTTAGTAGTGTCTTTTGAAATTCTTTTCTTGGAAAACTTTTCCAAATTTTGTTATGAATAATAATTTATAAGAATTTACTACCAATTTGTTAACAAAATATTTTGCACAAAACATTTTTTTCAGAAAATTTATAAAAAATACTTACAAATTTTATAATTTTACAAAAAATAATTACCACGAAAGAATTACCTGAAAAATAAAAAAAATTTAGAATTTTTGGTAAAATTTTTTCTTTTCTTTTATTTCAAATGGCAGGATTGATGAATTAGGGTTGGGAAAAGAGAAGTATGAATGGTACCTAGACCTTCGTAGAAATGGAACAGTGATGAACTCTGGGTTCACCCTAAGGTTTGATCTTATGGTTCTCTTTGCAACTGGGCTTGCTAATGTTAGGGACGTTATCCCTTTTCCAAGAAGCTATGGAAAAGCCAACAACTAATCAATATCTTTGGGCTGAAACTAAGAACATTGAAGTTGCATTTATTGGGATCAAAATTCCAATGTTCTTGCAGAGAGATGCTTGTGTAACAACAGTTAACATATCAGTTGTTTATTTCTGTGTGCCTGATGTATATAAGGAATGTGAAAGTAATCAAATTTACTCAAGTTCTTGTGAACTTCTTCGTTCTGCACAATTAATTCTCCTAGTTTTTTCTTTAAAGTACTACAGTTTTATTTATATTTTTAAAATGAGATCTCAGATATAAGTTTCATATATGAAAAATTTTCCACTCAGAGAGAGAACTTGTTTATACAATGTGAGTATTAAAGTTACCTCACAAAAATGATTCCTTTTAGTTAAGAAAATGATTTCAACTTTAATGTTGTGTTTGTAGACGATGGAGAAAAGTATATAGGTGAAAATAAGAATTGTTTGATTTAGACTAAAAATAGAAAATAGATATAGTAAATAAGAAAAAATTAATTAACTGGGTAGAATAATTAAATAAGTTTGATTTTTATTTAATAGTCATTGAAAAAATGTGTTGAAGTTAAACTATGTACCACAAACATCTTCTATTTTTATCAAAATGTTGAACTAATTCAAGAACAATGAAAGAATTGGTACAGTATTAATTGTAAATCAAACTAGAAGATATGAAGAACAAATAATTCAAATAAATATAAAAGATATAAAGAACTTAAGTTTGGAGTTAAGAATTTTACATCAAGTAAAAAAGAGTGAGATGAACATTATATAAAAAAAAATCCATAAATTTATTTAGTAGGTTTTACGTTCAAGATGATATATTTATTATATAAATTAACTTATAATTCATCATATTCAAATCTCGTCAATTATTATCGATGGTCGTTTATGTTTAATATTTGGGCCACTTCCATGTGCTACTTATTATTTAACCATGCATGTACCTTTTTCTTTATTGGGGAATTGAAAATTGAAAATGGATTATGTGTCTGGTATAGTAAAATTGTACACAAGCACTTTTAGTCAAGTACAACTCGTTTTCTAATATAGATGGGCTTTTTTCTTTTTCACAAACACTTTTAAAAAAATAAAATGAGTGTTTTATAAAAGTTCTGTAGAGAAATTTATTTTAATTTTTCTTTTTTTTTCTAGAAGTGTTTATGGAAAAATGTTCATAATTCTTGAGTGGAGAGAAAAAAAGGTGTATAGTAACATTTCAATAAAACGTAAACCATCATATCTTTCTTTCTAAACTAATAAAATAAAATGAGTTATTTTATAAATTAATTTTAATTAATAAAGAATTTAAAATAATTATTTCATAGATCTTTTATGTATAAATTAGTTTATATACCGATCAAGTTTTGGTGGTGCGTGTAGAGATCTAAAAGAAGAAGAAGACCTTGTGTGAGAGAAAAAGGGGAATACTAATGTAGTCGATGACTATTCTCACAACAAACGATGTTGTCAACAACTTGTTTACCGTGTTTGAAGACTCATTAGAGGCTGAATTGCATCAATTTGTTTTATCAATGCCTTGTTCTCCTCCATTTCTGACAGTCAAAGGTGTCAAAGTGAACCAACTCGACTCACTTGAATTGGCTCACCAAAGGTTGGGTTAAAAATGAGTGAACCTAACACAACTCACTTTATGGTGAGATAGAAATTTTACAATCCAGTTCAACCCACCATAAGTTGGTAATTCACTTTATGGTGAGCCAGAAACTTTACAATCTAGTTCAACCCACTACAGGTTGGTGGGTTAAGTGGATTGGCTCACTAACTCGTATAAAAAATGAAAAATAATTTTTTTTCATTTTTAAATATTTAGATTTCTTTCTTTTTTCCACTTTTAATGCTAATTTTGCTCCTATCATATCAAGGAGGATAGATAATTCTTTGGTCTAAATACAAAACTTTTCATATTCAATTTAAGTTATTTGTTCTTTAAATTCAAATTAGGGGTTTTTAAAATTTAGGTGGGTAGGTGGGTGTTAAAGTATTGACAAATGTACTAAATTGCACAAGTAATGAAGTTGAAAGTCCAAGTATTGTTATTGTTTCTCAAGAGACTTGTAAAACACTTGACAATTCTTGTAATTCATAACTTAGTTAGACAACAAATTTTACAAACATATGATGTCAACAATATATGATAAAGGCTTCATTGGGATTGGGTTTCATGATCCAATTCTAAGCAAAAACACCAAACGATATTTTTCTAATTCTTACTCTAGCATTCACACCCTAATTCTTAGTGACAAGTCTAAACTTGAAGAATAAAAAATCCTAATTTCCTAGCAATTTTTATTTTAAGTTCACATTAATGATCAAAACTCTTATGTTAAGAATGACAAATGATATACTCTATGTCTAAATACACAATCAATTAGTTGTCTCTAGTCTAGGTTCCAATATCATGTCCAATAATTAGAGATCCACAAATATGCAATCAATAATTATTATGTAGTTAAAATAAGAATAAAATACAAGAGTGATGAAAAATAATTATATTGGATAGTGAAATTCACAAAGAGTTAAGAATAATTTACACGCAACCCTCGGGAATAAGGGAGTTAGCTACTCCTTAAAATTCTGAATATTAAAATAATGATGAAGATGAATACCTCAGGCCTTAGGAATGCGCCTCTATCTTCTTTCTCTCTCTCCAAAAGGGATTTTTTCCCCAAAAGGGGTTCCTTTTCTACCTGAAAGGTTTTTTTTTTTTTTTTTTTTTTTATTTTTCTAAGCCCT